>AMWB02091347.1_pt1 | contig 10198 bp, 9 predicted proteins | sample 200311 | NCBI WGS metagenome assembly AMWB02 (sample SAMN02737377, study PRJNA173069) | bioreactor metagenome | biome: anode biofilm in microbial fuel cells | place: USA: California | collected 2010-12-16 | reverse complement strand
CGATAATAAAGCAGAATATTTTCTGGGCATTTTTTTACAACGCGATTACGATACCGGCCGCGGCGGGAATACTGGCGCCGTTCGGAATTACGATAAGCCCCGTACTGGCGGCGATGTTCATGGCGTTCAGCGACGTCGTAACAGTAATGATTAATTCATTAAGATTAAAATACGTAAACATAAATTAAGAAAATGAAAAAGACTTTACTTGCATTATTTGCAATTGCCGTACTTTTCGCGGCGGGCTGCGGGAAACCGGACGCAAGCAAAACAACGGACGTGAAATCCGTATCCGAAAAGATAGAGAACGTGGAATACAACTGTCCCGGAATGCACTGCGCGGGCTGCGAGCAGACGATATCCGACGAAGTGATTAAACTCAGCGGAGTAAAATCGGTAGTCGCCGATTCGAAAGCGAAAACCGTAAAAGTTTCATACGACGCGGGCAGGACAACAAAAGAGGATATCTCGAAATCGATAAACGCCGCCGGCTACGACACGGAAATCTCGAAGTCAGAGAACAAGCACAACTGCGAAGAAGACATGATGAAGGACAAGAAGGACTGACATGGCGGAGAAAGTTAATTTCGACCTGCACGCCGAGAGTTACGAGAAACAAATGGCGGAGGACCTCAAATTCTTCATCGAAGAAACGGGATATCTCGCGGAATACAAGGTAAGGATAGTAAAGGAGACGCTCGAGGACAAGAAGCCGCAGAACATACTTGAATACGGGTGCGGCATCGGAATGAACATAAATTTTTTCAACAAGCATTTCGGGCAATCGGAAATATACGGATGCGACATATCGAAGAAGAGTCTTGAAGTGGCGGAAGAGAGGAATCACGAAAGAGTAAAATTTTTTCTTATAACAGAAGAGAACAGCGCCAGGTACAAGAATTTTTTCGACGTCATTTTCGTGTCCTGTGTTTTTCATCACATACATCCTACTCACAGGAAGAATTCAATGAAGAACATATACAGCCTTATGAAGCCGGGAGGAGTTTTTTACCTGTTCGAGCATAATCCTTACAATCCGATTACAAGAAAAATCGTGAATGAATGCATCTGGGATACTGACGCGGTACTTCTGAAGCCTGACGAGTCATACAATCTGATAAAGGACGCCGGATTCACGCCCGAGCACAGGAGGAAATACACATTATTTTTTCCGGGCTTTCTGAGATTTTTGCGCAGGACGGAAAAGTTCATTTCATTTCTTCCTCTTGGCGGTCAGTATTACATCAAGTCAAGAAAGGAAAATTAGCCGCGCTGCTGTTCTTTTTTCTTCCGCATTTCCGCGGCATATTCTTTTCTGTAATCGAAAATTTCGCGAATCGTTCTCAGGATTACGGAGGGTCTCGCGCCAGTTGAAACGCCGTCGAGACGCGGCAGGTGCTGCACGCCAAGTTCGGTGACGGTGTAATCGAGAAGGTTTGCCTTCAGCATTATCTCGGCGTCGATGAAAGCGTCGATTGATTTTATTTCAATCTTCCTGAACAAATCCGTTTTGAAAAGTTTGAAGGCGCAGTCTATGTCCCAGTAATGAATGTCGAAGATAATCTTCAGCAGATAGTTATAGCAAAGCGATGTGAATTTTCTGTAAAGCGAGTACTGCTTGTGTTTCCTGTAGCCGACCACGATATCCGAGAAAGGAATAAGAGCAATAAATTTTTTCATTTCCGTAAGGTCGAACTGGTTATCGCCGTCAGTATAGAAAACGTAGTCCATTTTAGCGTTCACGAATCCGTCTTTAAGAGTGGCGCCGTACCCAATATTTTTCGCGTGGTGAATTACTCTCACCTTCGGGAATTCTCCGGCGAGTTCATCCGCGACCTCCCCTGTTCTGTCGGGGCTTCCGTCCTCGATAATAATTATTTCGTAATCTTTGAGTTTAAGTTCTTCGAGAATATTCACCGCGCTTCTTGTAACCTTACCGATATTAAGCTCATCGTAATAAGCGGGGAAAAATACCGACAGTGTAATTTGTGAGTTATCGGGGAAATTCATTCAGAGTAATTCCTTTTTTAAATATTCGTAAGTTTTTGTTATTCCTTCCTCAAAGTCCGTTACGGGTTTCCAGCCGAGCGTTTTCGAAACCAGCGTGTTATCGAGAACGCTGACGGGCACGTCGATTTTTCTTTTTTCGAGATATTTCACTTCGGCTTTCCTGCCCGATATTTTTTCCGCAGTTCTGACGATATCATTCAGCGTATGACCCTTACCGCTTCCGAGATTAAAAATCCTTTCGTCCGTTTTCACTTCGAGCGATTTCACGAGCGCGTTCACGGCGTCGCCGATATAGATGTAATCCCTTTCGATGCTACCGTCGCCCCATATTTCAATCCGTTCGCCGAGAATTATTTTTTTAAGAAAGACCGCGACCGCGCCCTGCGCAGCGAGCGGATTCTGTCTTTCGCCGTAAGGATTTGAAAGTCTGAAGACGGAGTAATCCAGCCCGTAGAGTTTTTCAAACATAAACAGATAGTCCTCTATAGTTTTCTTGATGATACCGTACGAGCAAATTGGTTTCCTGTGATGCGATTCCTTAACGGGTGTTTTTTCCGGAATTCCGTAAACAGTGCCGCCTGAAGAAATAAAAATGACTTTCGAAGTTTTGTTAATAAGAGCCTCATTCAGGAATCTTAAAGACGAGATAAGGTTTGACTCGACGTCGTAAATCGGATTTTCGTTAGAGTTCGCGGGAAGCGTTGAACTGACGAGGTGAAACGCGACGTCCATGCCGGCGAGCGAGCCTTTTATATCTACTTCGTTATTAAAATCGCCTTCTATAATCCTGACCTTATCGAGGACATGATTAATATTCTTTCTTGAAAAATTCAGTTTGTCGAAAATCGTGACGCCGTATCCCCTATCCAGCAGGGCATCCGCGAGATGCGAGCCTATGAAACCTCCGCCTCCGAGTATTAGACAATTTTTCTTCATAAAATATTAATTCAATTTTTCAAAAAAGTACATTGCGAATCTTCTGTCGGACGCGGGAAACTGGTTGATGAGCCTGTAGTCCGGATTATTCTGCAGGTCTTCGAGTTTCGTATCGAGTTTCCAGACAGAATCGGGTCTGTACCCGTAATGCGTTTCCCAGGCGAGAATGGAGCCTTTCGGCGCCGCAGAAAGATTCTTCGAGTTCAAGGTACGGAATTTAGACGGGTCGTGCTTATAGTCCGCCGAATAGAATTTGAACACGGGGTGATTCGCGTAAAAATCCCTGTCCCGGAAATTCTGCGCGTTGATGTATTCGGCAGCGTTCCTGACTGTAATGTTTTCGGAAGAAAGCACTTTCGGCTTGAAATCGATTCCGATATACAGTATAGAAACAAGAATCAGGACAACGGAAACCTTATTCAAATATCCGATGCTTGACTTCTTTGAAATTAAAGCAGCGACAGCGATTACCGCGACAAGGAAAAGCACCTTAGTGAAATCGGACACGTCAGTAAGCACGCGTCCGTCGGACACTTTCGAAAGGAAAGCGAAAGTCATGAACACGGACAAGCCCGCGATGACATAAAACGTCCTGCTGTATTTTTTATCCGCAAGACAGTTCAGCCCCATCGAGCAGAACACGGCGCACACGGGAGCCGCGTGAAGCATATATCTCCAGTTGCCCGGGTTTGATTTCGTTACAAGCGTCGCAGTATGGGCGGCAAGCACAAGTATGAAAATGACATAGAGGAAAAAATATTTTCTGAAATGCTCTTTCATTCCGTTCTTATCCGCGAAGAAAGAAAAGAAGCCCTGTAGAAAGAGAAGGAACGCCACGGGACCCGCGATGAATATGTAGACCTGAACGTAATGATAGAACTTAGGATACTCCATTTTATATTCGAACGCAGAAATATTTCTCATTTCCGACCAGACATAGAGAATGTCGCCCGACATCAGGTAACCGAGGAAATTATACAGGAGAGGAACGATTGCGATTGCGGCGATTTCCTTGTACCGCTTATCTTTCAGGTACACAATCGCGAGAATCAGACCGAACAGAACAATTTCCTGCCTCACGGTAAAAATATAACCCACGACGAGACCAGAGAGGAAATATTTTTCTTTCCTGTAAAGAATCAGGAAAGCGGTGAAAAGCAAACCCGTAAATATTTCGGGATAGGAGCGGAACGAGATATCGAAGAAAGCTGGTTGCGCGGCGAGCAGAAGCGCGCCGAAGAAAGCGTAATTAATCCCGTACAACTTTATGAGTTTATACGTCAGAAAAACCGTCAGCGACGCAATCAGCGAATTCACGAGCAGGACGGCATCATAACTTATCAAAGCGGGCAGCACCATCAGAATTTTGTAACCCGGTTTCGGGGCGTTTCCGAGAATCGCCCATGGATTTTTCCAGAAGTCAAGCATATTTATATACTGCGCTACTTCGTCATCCTGATAGAACCCTGTGGAATACCTGCTCGATACGAAATAAACGATTGCGAGAACGGGAATAACGAGCCAGAAGTACTTATCGATTAAAGGCTCGATGCTAGCGGTCTTTTCGACCGTGCTTTTATTAATCTTCGTTTTTGCCATAATTAGTTGATGAAATTATGAAAATAATTCAAGGATTTAAAGGATAAAGGGAGGACAGGGGTAAGGAGATTTGATGAAGCGGGCGGGTTATCGAGAAAATGAAATTTCTACCAAGATGCCGCCCGCTATGAGGGCTGAAGAGGGATAAGAATTTTAAACCGTTAAAACGGTTTTTCTTCGGTCGCACTTTACCCACGGCTGAAGCCATGGGCTAATTCGGAAAGATAATTATTTCGTTGTTCAACAATTATAATGACAAGTCTCAATTTCAATTCGATCAATTAGAATAATAAACCGTTGAGAAATACTACCAAGATGACGCCCGCTGCGCGGGCTGAACGGAGTTAAGAATTTTAAACCGTTGAAACGGTTTTTCTTCGTTTGATCTTTACCCACGGCTATCCGCCACGGCGGACGTGGGCTAAGTCGGAGAGATAATTATTTCGTTGTTCAACAATTATAATGACAAGTCTCAATTTCAATTCGATCAAATAGAATAATAAACCGTTGAAAAATACTACCAAGGTGCCGTCCGCTACGCGGGCTGAACATGATTTGCATTTTCTTTTCTACCAAGATGCCGCCCGCTGCGCGGGCTGTAAGAGTCTGTATTCTTTTTTCTACCAAAGTACCGCCAGCTTCGCGGGCTGATTTTTGAATAAAGTTATTTAGTTGGTAAATAATTAGAATGACAAGCCTTAATCTCAGTTCTATCAAATAGTTTCAATTCTATCAAATAATTTTGATTCTATCAAATAATTTTCGATTCTATCAAAAAATTTCGATTCTATCAAATAGTTTACTAACTTCAAGACACAAGGGCGGTGGTTTGTGACAAATCTGTCACTTTAATTTATCTTTAAATACCTTATTGATAATGTTATATTCATAAAACATGGAATTACTCGGGAATTCAATACAGATTAAGGAAATTAATGAGATTATAAGGCAGGTCGCGCCGACTGACATAAGCGTCCTTATCACGGGTGAAAGCGGCACGGGCAAGGAAGTCGTGGCGAACAAGATTCACGAACTAAGCAGGCGCAGCGGCAAGCCGTTCATCACCGTAAACTGCGGAGCGATTCCCGAGGGAATAATCGAGAGCGAACTTTTCGGACATCAGAGAGGCGCGTTCACGGGAGCGATTGAGACGCGCGAGGGTTATTTTGAGATGGCTGACAAGGGAACGATTTTTCTCGATGAAATCGGCGACATGCCTCTCGCGACTCAGGTCAAGATACTGCGCGTGCTCGAGACGGGAGAGTTTCTCCGCGTAGGCGGGAACAAGAACGTCATCGTCGATGTAAGGGTTGTAGCCGCGACGAACAAGAATCTCGCCGACGAGGTAATAAGCAGAAATTTCCGCGAGGACCTTTACTTCAGGCTCAAACTCGTGAACATACACATTCCTCCGCTCCGGGAAAGAAAGTCGGATGTGATTGTGTTGTTCGAACACTTCATAAAGAACATTTCGGAGAAGAACGGCATAGCGTTCAACGGCATAGACGAAGACGCGATGGATTTTCTAACGAACTACGTCTGGTACGGCAACGCGCGCGAACTCAGGAATTTCTGCGAGAGCATAGTGGTTCTTCATCCCGACAAGAAAATCACGCTTGCGGACGTGAAGAAGAACCTGCGCCACGATTACACGCAGACGAGGCAACTGCCTGCCGTTCCATTCGTAACTAAAGATTTTTCGGAGAAAGACATAATACTTCGGGCGCTATTTGAACTGAAGACCGACATACTTGACATCAAGAGCACGCTGAAAAACAAAGGCGGAGAGGTTTACAGCATGCACGGCGACAGCGATTTCATAATCAGCAGGGACAGGATGAAGAACATGGACAGCGAGGAGATTGACAAGGAGGTGCTTATATATCTTTTAAAACTTCACGACTGGGACATAAAGCGTGTATCGGACAACCTGAACCAGTCGCCGAGGAACATTTACAGGAAAATCAAAAAATACGACATAACAAAATAGTTGAAAAAACTTATTCCATTAATATTCGCCGCTCTGCTGTTTCAGTCGTGCGGGATATACAGTTTCAAGGGAAACAACCCGCCCGAGGGTATAAGGACGATATCGGTCCCGCTATTCAACGACAACAGCGGTTTCGCGGAATCGGGGCTGAAGGAGCAGTTCACGGAACTACTCAAGAGCAAGATAATAAGCGACAACACGCTCCGCCTTGTCGATAAGACAACCGCGGACGGAGTGCTAATCTGCACGATAAACACGGTGAGGGACGACGCGCTTGTTATCAGCGGGAACGAGAACGTTACGAAAAGAAAAATCACAATCGTCGTGAACGTCGTATTCGAGAACCTCAAGAAGCAGAAGAAAATCTGGGACAGGAATTACGAGAACTGGGGCGAATACAATTCCTCGACGAACTCTTTTTCGGAAAGGCAGGCGGGCATAACGCTCGCGCGCGACAAGATAACGGAAGACATACTTAACGACATAATTTCAAACTGGTAAAAATGAGAATTGAATCCGTAATACTTATTGTATATATAATTTCACTGTCAATACTTTTTTTCTTCGCAAGCCACGGTTTCAGCATGGTTTATCTTTATTTCAAGACGTTCAAGAAGAGGACTGAAGACCTCGACCCCGAAGATTTTAAACTAAAAGAATATCCTCCAGTAACGATACAACTTCCGCTCTTCAACGAGAAGTACGTTATATGCAGGCTGATTGACGCGACACTCAGGATGGATTATCCGAAGGACAAACTTGAAGTACAGATACTCGACGATTCGACGGACGACACGACGGAAATAATCAGGAATCACATCAAGCCTTACATCGAGAAGGGATACGACATAAACCACATACACCGCATGAACAGGCAGGGATACAAGGCGGGAGCGCTGAAGGAAGGACTCGCTATCGCGAAGGGAGATTTCGTCGCGATATTCGACGCGGATTTCATTCCGAGAAAAAACTTTTTAAGAAGGACAATCCCCTATTTCATAAAGTACGAGAAGATGGGACTGGTGCAGACGAGATGGGAGCACATAAACAGGAATTATTCGGTAATAACGAAGACGCAGGCAATCGCGCTCGACGGGCATTTCGTAATCGAGCAGGCGGTAAGGAACAGGGCGGGATACTTCATACAGTTCAACGGCACGGGCGGAGTGTGGCGCAAGGAGTGCATATTCGACGCGGGCAACTGGCAGGCGGACACGCTGACGGAGGACCTTGACCTGTCGTACAGGGCGCAGATGAAGGGATGGGAGATCAAGTACATAGTGAACTTCACATCTCCGGCTGAACTGCCCGTTGACATAAACGCTTTGAGGTCGCAGCAGTTCAGGTGGACGAAAGGTTCGATTGAAACCGCGAAGAAACTTTATCCAAGAGTGATGAAGGCGAAACTTCCGTTAAGCGAGAAGTTCCAGTCATTCATCCGTTTATGGAGCAACCTGGCATATCCTTTCATACTCGTCGCCGCTTTGCTGAACCTTCCGCTAACGCTAATAAAGGAGACAGGAGAATACGACCCCGTGTTCAAGTTCATGTCGCTTTTCATATTCGCATTCGTCGCGTCTTTCATGTTCTATCTTTACTCGCAGAAGGACGTATATCCCGACTGGCAGCAGAGGATAATTTATTTCCCCGTGTTCATGACGGGAAGCATGGGGCTCGCGGTAAACAACACGAAAGCGGTTTTCGAGGGGCTGGTTAACAAGAAGTCCGAGTTTGTAAGGACGCCGAAATACAAAATCGTGCATCACAAGGACACTATTGGAGACAAGAAATATCATTCAAAGAAAGTTCCGTTCATCGCGTACATCGAGGCGCTTCTTTCGATTTACTGCTGGGCGGGAGTAGGCATATCGGTTGCATACGCACAAATCGCCTCGATACCGTTTCAATTCATGTTCGCGGCGGGATTCGGTGTAATTTCTTTTTTATCGTTTAAACAGGTATATTTGTACAACAAGGCTCAAAGGGAATTTAGGACGGCGAATGTATAACCTCGACAACTACATAGGCTTTTTAAAGGAGAAACTTGAAAACAAGTTCTTCTCGCCGCTGCTTATAAAACTCGCGAACCTATATTTTTTCAACGACCAGTTCGACAACTGCATAAAGACCTGCGACATGGTTTCGGAGATGTATCCGATGTATCTTTCTCCAAAACTCCTGAAGATAAAAGCACTCATTAAACTCGAATACTTCAACGAAGCGGAACACGAACTGAGCCGGATTACAAACAGGATACCCGACAAGCCGCTTGCCGATTTACTTGCTTCATCGCTGGAGGAATTCAAGAACAAGCAGAGCCAGGCGAAGATTTTTTATCCCGAGATGCTCTCGGACATAGAGAAGTTTGAGGATTACTCCGAAACACTTGAAGAACTTCCGAACTGCGGGAGCATAAACGACAGAAGCGAGCCTGAACTTCTGCTAATCGACAATGATTTTCTCGAGAACATAGCAAGCGAGGAAAATTTCAGGAAGTTCAAGGAAGAAGTAAGCAGTCTCGTGATATCCAAAGGCAGCCCGAAGAAGAGCGATACGAGCGGAACATCCCCGAACGGAAAGAGCAGAACGGAAGACAAGGAGACGCTATTGCACAACGTCAAGATTATCACGGAAACTATCGCGGACATACTGGTCAAGCAGGGGCTTTACAGGGAAGCATTCGACGCGTACACGTTATTGCTCCGCGCGGAACACAAGAACAAGAAGAAGATACTTGATAAGATAGCGGAACTCGAGAGAAGAATGTAGATTACGATTCGGGCAGACCCGGATTAACGAATACCACTTTTTCCTTTTCCATCACCACCGCGCCTGATTTAAATCCTTTTTTCTTCCTTACGTATTTTCTTTCGCAGTAAGCGACAGGAACGTTTCTGGCGTTTCTTGCCTTGCTGTAATAAGCGGCGACCGACGCAGCTTTAAGAATGAGTGATTTGTCCGGGACGACGTTTTTGTCGTCGAATTTCAGAATCGTGTGAGAGCCGCTGGCGCCGCGTACGTGGAACCAGAGGTCGAACTGATTGCTGTGCTTCATAGTAAGCAAGTCGTTGCTGACGCTGTCCTTGCCGACCCACACCGAAAACTTTTCGTGAATTCTGAAAATCCTGAAAGGAAGTTTTTCGTTTTCTTTCGTTTCGGTTTTCATATTCCTGACGGCTTTTCTTATATCCGTTTCCGCGGAGACTTCGTCCCGCTTCTTTTTCAGGTTTTCAAGTTCCGATTCGGATTTTCTGATTTTTTCTTCGAGCAAATCGGTCGATTTTTTCAGCCCCTTGAACTTAGCGTAATACTGGTTCGCGTTTTCAGAGGGCGGCAGGTTAGGATTAAGTTTAACGACCTTGTTTTTGCCGTAAATGAGGTCGAAGAATTCGTAACTCTTTTGTCCCTTCCTGATTTCCTTGATGTTCTGGATTATGATATCGCCTGATTCCTTGTACTGCGAAGCATCTTCGGCGTGTTTAAGATTGGCTTTAAGGTTAGCAATCTGTTTTTCAAGCGCCTTGATTTTCTTTTCTTTAGATTCAGTAACGACCTGTTTAACGGCGGTGTGACGTGACTCTGACTTAATTCTCGTGTATGCAGTTCTAATAATTTCGTTTACGGAATCGAAAACTTCGGGTTCATTATATTGCCCGTTCCGCA
>AMWB02091126.1_pt3 | contig 10198 bp, 10 predicted proteins | sample 200311 | NCBI WGS metagenome assembly AMWB02 (sample SAMN02737377, study PRJNA173069) | bioreactor metagenome | biome: anode biofilm in microbial fuel cells | place: USA: California | collected 2010-12-16 | reverse complement strand
ATGAACGGCTACTGGTACAGGCTGCTTAACACCACCGCCGGTCTCTGCGGGGCCTGGCTTTTTACCGTCGTCTCCCGGATTATTGCAGCTGGTTTTTTTGTGTTTTCCAGGCGGGTGCCGGAAAGCCGCCGCTTTTATGCTGCGCTCTATCCCGAGCGATCAAGGCTGTATCATCTCTGGTGCACCTTTGTCCAATACCAGAATTTCACGACCATCCACTTTGACCGGTTTCTGGCCGCAAGGAAAACCTCCGTTTCCTTTACTTCTTCAGGCTGGGAAAAACTGGCAGAGGTTATCGGAAATCAGGGGGGCATTCTGCTGATGTCTCATCTCGGTAACTGGGAGATCGCCGCCACGCTTCTCAAGCAGCAGAGAGACGATCTGCAGCTGCTGCTCTATATGGGCATTAAAGAAAAAGAAGGGATCGAGCGCGTGCAGAAAGAGGAGCTGCGCCGATCCGGAGTGACAATCATCGGGGCAGACCAGCACAGCAGTTCACCGTTTTCCGCGGTGGAAGGGATTCGGTTTTTGCAGGCCGGGGGCCTGGTGTCCATGGCCGGAGATATTGTCTGGCGGGACGATCAGCGCAGGGTGCGGGTAAACTTTCTTGGCCATGATGCCTATCTGCCCGAGGCACCTTTTGTTTTTGCTCTGGTCTCCGGAGCACCTCTTTTTGTGTTTTTCGCCTTTCGCATAGGCAGAAACAGCTATCATTTTACCCTGTCCGATCCCATTGAAATCCTTTCCGCATCCCGCCGGGAGAGACGTGAGGCCATTGCCCATGCCGCCCAGCAGTATGCTGATTTGCTGGAACAAGCCCTGCGGCATCACCCCTTTGAATGGTATCATTTTGATCAGTTTCTCTCTAATGAGATCAAAGATGGAGTTTCTTGACCGAATACTTTTTCCCATATGCTGTTCTGGCTAAGGAGGAGTGGATGCTTGTTCGGTAAATGCCCGGAACTCCAATCCGGGTTTTGGTTTCTTTACTTTGCGGACAGCCCGTATTCATAATAAGAACTATGGCAATATTCACTCAGGATGACTGTGTCTGGTTCCTTGCAGGAAAATGTTTTTTTTGTCAAGCCCAGCGATTCAAGAATATTGCAACAGCTCATGCAAATAAATATTTCTAAACAATGCGCCTTCTGATACAGTCTGGATCCTGATCGGGCGACAACAGTGATGCATGGGGAACGGTGGTGCGATGGCTCCTTGTAAGTTTCTGATCTGTCGATAAAATTCGGATGTTCCATGCGGCGATGGTTGCCGGGGAGAGCCCGGCAGTCTCCATGCTCCGGTATTCGAAAATCTCGATTTACGGTTTTTTAGAAAAGACATCGATTTCCAGGAGGACATATCATGAACAGGATTTGTGCGTTTTTCGTTTATGCAGGTATTGCCGTGGCCCTCAGCGGTTGCGGTGCCGCCACTATAAACCCTAACTATACATCAGCCAAACCGGATCTGATGCGTATCGGCGGCGGCATGCCGGATGCTAAAGGACCGGAGATCCTCAACCTGGGTTCCTACTGTCTGCAGGTAACGGAAAAGTGGAATGCCGACGGCAAAACACCGGATGATCAGGCAATATGGACCAAAGACAGCATTCGTCGAGTAGTTCCCTGCCAGTAAACGCAATTGCCGGGTAATAAGCAGCCGGCGTTTGATCCGACCAGGCATCATCTTCGATAAGGCTGTTGTTCTTTTACGTGTACCTTGTGTGCAGTCCCCGGCAGGATCTCGATTCTTATTGGATCGAATCCCAGTTGCCGTCTGGTTTGGCCTCTCTGCCTGCCGGGGAATTGTTTTTTCCGCAACTTTTTGTGCTTCTTTTCTTACATGCCCATCTCCTGATCTGTCACCGTATAACATTTGCCTCGGATCATCACTGGCAGAGACCAATTGCCGCCACGGTAGTGACCGTTGCCTTGGCTTGATGCCAGGTTGTTGACACAACGCCATGTGCTCTGGTAAATTCAAGGCCAGATTAGTAAGCATTGCTTATTATGCGTATCCCTGATAATAGACCTGTCATGAAATATTTTGATCCTGATAAGAGCATCGGTTTTCTTCTCTATGAGGTTTCCCGGTTGATGCGGCGAGATTTTGATGAACGCGCAAAAAAACTGGGGCTTACCCAGGTCCAGTGGCGGGCAATCGTCCATATAGCGAAACAGGAAGGCTGCAATCAGGCGGTACTTGCCGATCAACTGGAAGTAAAACCGATTACCCTCACGAGGCTGATCGATCGGCTTGCCGAAGCTGGATGGGTCGTACGCCTGCCGGATCAGAAGGACCGACGCGCCGTGCAGCTGCATCTGACGGAAAAAGCCCGACCTCTTTTTAAGACCATGCGTGAAGAATTTAAACTGATCCGCGCTAAGGCATTGCAGGGAATCAGTGAAGAACAGTTGGATGTACTTCTTGAAACCCTGGTGAAAATGAAAGCCAATTTCAATAAATGATACCAATACTACGCTATGTCCACGCCAAAAATAACCCCGAAAAATAACGAAACACAGGACGAATTTTCCACGCCGCATTCCCTCGCCAGAAAGAAACATTTTAAGCGTCGGTTTTTCCTGATCCTTGGCCCTCTTGCGGTCGCTGTTGTCAGCGCTTACATGTATTTAACCGGGGGCCGATTTATCGAAACGGACAATGCCTACCTGCAAGCCGACAAGGTGGCGATCAGTGCGGAAATCTCAGGGCCGATTGTCGCCTTGATGGTCGCGGAAAACGACCATGTGGAGCAGGGTACCCCGCTTTTTAAGATTGACGACCGTTCCTATGCTATCGCCCTTGAACAGGCAAAGGCCAGTTTCCAGGGGGCATTGGCCGAGATCCGAATGCAGAAAGGCAGCTACCGGCAGAAGACAAATGAACTGGGGCTGGCCCAGAGTAATATCAATTTTGCCCGCAAAGAATTTGTGCGGCAGTCAACACTCGAATCGAGTCAGGCGGTGGCCAGGGCCAGGCTCGATGATGCGGAGCACAGCCTGCAGGTCAGTCAGTTTCGTTTTGCAATCATCAAGAACGAGATGGAACAGATCCTGGCGGGCCTGGAGGGCGACCCGGAAATCTCCGCCGATCAGGTGGCCAGTTATCGGCTGGCCAAGGCGGTGGTGGAGAAAGCTGCCCTCGATCTGGAAAGAACAACCATCGTCGCGCCTTTCAGCGGCCGAGTGAGTAAGATTCCTCAGCCTGGCAAGCATGTGGCGCCGGGCACGCCGGTCATGAGCCTTATTGCCGACCGCAGTTTCTGGATTGAAGCCAACCTCAAGGAAACGGAATTGACCCATGTCCATCCGGGGCAAAAAGTAAATATTAACGTCGATACCTATCCGGAACACACCTTTGCCGGCACTGTGCAGAGCATCAGTCCCGGCACGGGCAGTGAATTTTCCATAATTCCCGCGCAGAACGCCACCGGTAACTGGGTGAAGGTCGTCCAGCGGATTCCGGTGCGAATCCGGGTCGAAGAGCAGAACGGGGAGCAGGTACTCCGTTCCGGGATGAGCACCCAGATCAGCATTGATACCACCTACCAGAGACCCCTGCCGTTTCTGGTCGGCAAAGTTCTGGCTGCAGTCGGCATAACAAGAGAAGCCGTGGCCGCACCACAAGGCGCCAGACATTAGTATGCCAGCTGCAGGAGTACAAGCGGTCGATCAGGCCCCTGCTCGTGGCTTGATTACGGTGTCGATTATGCTGGCCACCATCATGCAGGCAATCGATACCACTATTGCCAACGTGGCCCTGCCAAGCATGCAGGGGGGGATGTCGGCCACCCAGGACCAGATTTCCTGGGTCTTGACGTCCTATATCGTTGCCGCGGCTATTATGACCCCGGTTACCGGCGTGCTGGCGGCAAGGCTGGGGCGAAAAAAGGTCTTTCTCACCTCGGTGGTCGGTTTCACCGTGGCCTCGATGCTCTGTGGTGCCTCCGTCTCCCTTACTGAGATTGTCTTTTTTCGTCTGTTGCAGGGCATTTTCGGGGCAGGGCTCGTGCCGCTTTCCCAGGCTGTACTGCTGGACACCTATCCCCGCGAAAAGCATGGTTCGGCGATGGCCATATGGGGCCTGGGAGTTATGGTCGGGCCGATTATCGGCCCAAGCCTGGGCGGGTATCTCACGGAATATTATAACTGGCGCTGGGTCTTCTATATTAATCTTCCCATCGGGTTGATCGCTTTTGCCGGAATCATGGCCTCAGTGCCCGAGAGTAAGACTGACAGTGGCCGCAATTTCGACTACTTTGGTTTTGTCCTGCTCAGCTGTGCCATCGGTGCCCTGCAGTTGATGCTTGACCGCGGTCAGTCTCTCGATTGGTTTTCCAGCCTGGAAATTGTTATCGAATGCGTCGCTACTCTGCTGTTTCTGTATATGTTCCTGGTACACACCTTCAGTGCCGACCAGCCATTTATCCAGCCGAGCATGTTCGCCGATCGAAACTTTGTAGTCGGCCTTATTTACATTTTTATCATTGGTATCACTCTGTACGCTACCCTGGCGCTGCTTCCTCCTTTTATGCAGCAGATGATGGGCTTTCCCGTGGTGACGACCGGCTATGTCCTGGCACCGCGCGGAATGGGGACCATGTTTGCGATGATACTGGTGGGCCGGCTCATCGGCAGGGTGGATATCCGCCTGCTTATTCTCACCGGTCTCAGCCTGACAATTCTGGCCTTATTTATCATGGGCCATTTCACCACCGAGGTTTCCATCCCGGTCATCGTCTGGACCGGAGTCATCCAGGGACTTGGTTTTGGTTTTGTTTTTGTGCCGCTCAGTACCAGTACCTTCGCGACGCTGCCGCCGCATTTTCGCAATGAAGGGACATCAATGTACAGCCTGATGCGCAATATCGGCAGCAGCATCGGGATCTCCGTGGTGGTCACGATGCTTGCCCGGAACACCCAGATAAATCACGCCTTCCTGGCGGAAACAATGCAGCCGTTTCGTCCGGCTCTCGCCCCGGAAAACCTGCCGCAGATATGGGACTGGACGACCACCGTCGGCACCGTTGCCTTAAATGGTGAAGTGACGAGGCAGGCTCTGACCATCGCGTATCTCAATGACTTTAGGTTGATCATGTGGATTACCGTCGTCTCCATTCCCCTGTTGCTTATTCTCAAGCGTAAAGCGGGTTGATTTTCCCTGTCAGTTTTTAGTGCGCTATGGCTTCGGTGTTTGTATGCTTACTCGAGGTCTTAAGTTCTGAATGCCTGATTCAAAGTTGTCTCGTTTGATAAACTTTTGCAATGGGAGGTATGGCCATGGGTGTCAAATTGATGTTCCAGGGTTTCTTGCTCTTCGCCGTGACCGCAGTATTATCCATGAACGTAATGGCCGACGAATTGATCAACTTAGGTATCAACGTGCCCCTCACCGGCTTTGCCGCCTCCGACGGTGAATCCGCCTTGAACGGTGCCAATCTGGCAGTAGCCCAGATCAACAAGGCGGGAGGTGTAAACGGCAGGAACCTGGAACTTATTGTTTACGATGACCAGGCAAGCCCCAAGGAATCTGTGATCATAGCCACCAAGCTTATTGAAAAAGACAAGGTCGCGGTCGGTATTTCGTGCAGTTACTCCGGGGCGACACGAGCAGCTGCCGGTGTCTATCAGGCGGCCAAAGTGCCCTATATCTCTGCCTACGCCATCCATCCCGATATTACCCGGGCAGGTGACTATGTCTTTCGAACTTCTTTTGTTGGTGAAGTTCAGGGACGGGCCGGGGCCAAACTGGCGGGTGAAATACTCCATAAGAAACGGGCAGTGCTCATTACTCTCAACAATGATTTTGGCGAGTCCCTGGCTTCAGGATTCAAGGAAAAGGCCAAGGAATACGGAATAACCATCGTCCATGAGTATCCCTACACCATGAAAGACCGGCAATTCGGTCCCATCGTTGCCAGAGTCAAAGCTGACAAGCCGGATGTCATTTATGCCACGGGCTACTATTTCACCGCAGGGCCTCTGGTGACCCAGTTGCGGGCTGCCGGGATTGACGCTACCGTTATCGGTCAGGAAGGGTTCGATACCCAGACCTTCATTGATATTGCCGGAGCGGCCGCGGAAGGGGTAATTATAACCACCTCCCTCGACAGGGATTCCACATCTCAGGAAACCCAGGACTTTATAACGCAGTACGAGAAGATGTTTATTCGTAAGACCGATATGGTTGCAGCCTCTGGCCATACTGCCGTAAAAGTGGCCGCGGCGGCCATCAGGTGTGCCGGCGGTGTAGACAGGACGGCGATAAGAAATTGTATGGCAAAGATCAACCTGGCCGCCTCCACCGGAACGATCTCTTTTAACGATTTGGGTGAAATAATTAAAGATGTGCAGGTGCAGATCGTCAGAGACGGCCAGTTCCACCATTTTGCCGTCATAGATGATGCCAGTCTTCTTGCCCCTCCGACCAAATAATTCCGCATAATGTGCCAGCTAGGCTCTCGTTGTTCGCCTGTCCGGCATTGTTGACCCGTTTTGATCTTATAAAAGGCAGACATGGACCATGCTGTTTTTTGTTCTTTTTTCCGGAACATCCAATGTGAACCTGGTCAATACGGTTTATGATGCAGCTTCGCAAATGAAAGGACTATAGTGCAATTATTATTGGCGACCCAAAAACAAAAATACTGGAGGATCTGAGAGTGATATATCAACTCGATGATAAACAGGTGCAGTTGCCTGAGAATTATTTTATCGCAGAGAGTGCGGCGGTAATTGGCAATGTAGCTCTCGGCGATGATGTGAGTATCTGGTTTAATGCGGTGATTCGTGGTGACTCGGAGTTAATACATATTGGTGAGGACAGCAATATTCAGGATGGTGCAGTCCTGCATACCGATCCGGGGTATCCCATGACCTTAGGCAAAGGTGTAACTGTTGGGCATCAGGCGATGCTCCATGGCTGCATTGTCGGGGAGTATACCCTGGTGGGTATAAATGCCGTGGTGTTAAATGGTGCAAAAATTGGCAGCCACTGTGTGATCGGTGCCAATGCGCTGGTTACAGAGCATATGGAAATTCCTGATGGCTCCCTGGTGCTCGGATCTCCTGCAAAAATAAAGCGTAAGCTGAGTTTAGAGCAGCAACAGGCCCTCGAAACACAGGCACAACACTATGTACAAAATGGTCGCCGGTTTAAAAAAGGACTCATTTGGGATAATAGAAGCTAAAAGAGACGGTAAACTTGCCTGGCATTTCAATATGCACAGGGGCAAAAACAGAGCAGGAGGCCATGCCGGGGCATGGCCTCCTGCATTGCGATCGATACAGGCTGCTTTAGACGGTTGTCTCGGTCAGCCAGAAATCATGCAGATTGCAGAAACTGGTGGCGTGGATCTTGCCCTTGTAACCGGCGGGCAGTTCATAGGTCGATTCCGCTTTATCGGTGTGGGTGAATGTTTCTCCCCCGACATAGGTTCCGTCGGCAAGAACCAGGGTGTGCCTGACAATGTAGTGAGCTTCAGACATCGGATGCTTCGTGGTGGCCACGGTAACTTTGTTCTCTGCGACGGTGACCATTGGCACATGAATGCCCTCCTTTCCTGCCCACTTGCCGGGGTCATCCTTGGTAAAGATGACATTTTTGTATTCAGTTGAACCGGATGCAAAGGCAAGGGGGGCGGAAGTTAAAGCCATGACGGAGACTGCCGTTGCTGCGGTGGTCTTGAGAAAATCGCGTCGATCATACATACCTATTCCTCCTGTAGAACGGTTGATAAGATTTGACAGCAGTAGAATGCTAACGTCGCAAAAATCCACCAGGCATACCGGGTAGATAGTTCAAGCATGAGTATAACGCCCAAGTCCAATCTCAAGATAGCCTCAGTGAAAAGAACCCCTGCACCCTCGGGAAGTGCTTTCGGGGCGGGTTTTGGTAATATTTTACTAGGCCATCAACACCATAGGGCTCAAGCCTTCTTTGCACAAGAGGCACAGCTGAAATTCCTTGCGGAAAAGGTTTTTAACACAATGCTGTACATTTTATGCTCAGGGAATCTTCCAGGAATTTGTCAATGTCGCTAGCCAATACCTCGGCTTCGGCCCGGTCAAATAAGACTGCCCGCCTGGCGTATTGGTGGCAGTGGCGGCAATCCTCGCAAAAGGTTTCGGCGCAGTGAATCTTTTGAAAACCATCCAGAAAGTCGGTTAACCCACCATTGTCAATACGGATATCAAAGCTCAGCAGGCGACGTCTCAGTTTCAGCATGCGCGACATGAGATGCCTCTCCTCTCTTCTATAGGAGCGCATTCGCTGCCGTACCTGCTCTTCTATGTCACGATGAAAGCCGTTCGGGTCGCCGAGCATTTCCAGGGAAAGGATGTCCAGCAGGTTGCCGTCGTAATGCCGGGCGGCATAGGCCCTGGTCGCACGCAGCAGCCATGGTGTCGAACGTGATCGGTCAATAATCTTAAATTCATCAAAGCCCATGGCTTCATAGATATGCAGATCCTCGGGGCGAATCCACCGGCTCATGAGAAACAGTTCGGGGTGCAGGAGGCGTCGGCGGGTACATTGCCAGAGATAAAAATCAAGAAAGGAATGGGGGGGCCGGCCATTTTCCGCGAGTTGCGATGCGTGGCCGACGCTACATGCATGTTCCGCCAGGTAATGGCAATTGTAGATGCAGGAGACGTTGACGAACAGTTGCATGTCGCAGGAGAGTCCCGCACGGATTTTATGCAGCATTCTGAAATCACGATTGAACTCACTGTACGGAATGATGAGTGGATCTATTCCCAGTCCTTCCTGGTACTTCAGTCGCGGCAGATTCGTCGGCCAGCTCAGGACGCTGCCCCGGATCGGCAGGTTGGGGAAGTTATGGCGTACCAGGGCAGCGACTGCCAGATTGGCAATTGATACGCTGTCAACCCCTATGTCAACCAGCTGGTCAATGAAGGTGAGTATCTGATTCTTCCCTGCCTCTGTTTGTTCCAGATTGCCAAGACAAGGCGCGTTAATAAGATAGCAAAACGACAGACCGCGCTGCCGGGTGGCATGCACGTAGGCCGTTGCCGAATCCCAGTCGACTGTCGGCAGGACCATTCCGGCTCTGCCACCGCCTATGACATCAAAAGGCATTTTGGCGTAGACGGAAGTGACTTCCGGGATATCGGCAAGCCCGTCCAGCAGCTCCATATCCCAATTCGCAGCGACGCTCAGTTTCATGCAACTCCCCATGTGTATATCGTTTCTATATATGTGCCGGAGGATACTTTGAAATTGATTTCTTGTGCGCACTCAGCAGTAACATACCAAGTAGGCGATGAATCGGGAACTGTTTAGTACCTTGCAGATGATTTTGTTGTTGTATTCAAGAGCATAATCCCGGCTTTCTTTCCATATAGCCTGAATATTTTCAGGTCGATTCTGCCTCAGCCGTCAAGTCCGAGATGGCCGTAGGCGGCAAATTGGAACGGTGTTGGCATGGTGAGCGTGAGATTTTTTTCAAGTCGCGCCTCCGCAAGCTGGGCGCGGATTTCATCTATAGTAAAGGCTGCATGGAGCGAAAGCAGCATATCCTGACGTAACATCGGCGGTGCCTCCGGCAGACACCTGTCGACCACGAGCTGAGCCTGCTGCGGATCTTTCGGCCGGACAAGGTCGATAACGAGGACGGCCGCATTGGGCAGGCCGTATGCGTGGATGGCCTGCCACAGCACTGCCGGGTCGGCAAGGTGATGCAGAAAACTGTTGGAAATGACACTGTTATACCCTTTATACGGCAGGGTCAGTTTGTCCGGCAGAATACCATGAAAAAGCTGTATCTGCTGCTGCAGTCCCTCCCGTCGAACAGCCAGACAGGCCTGGGCCAGCATCTCCGGGGCACCGTCCACGCCGTGTATCTCATAGTCGGGATACACTTTGGCCAGACGCACCGGGATGGTGGCCGGACCGCAGCCCAGGTCAAGGATTGTGCCTTTTGGTTTCAAGTTACGGAAATATTTACGAAAACTCTGGACAAATAGCCAGCAGGCGTTGTCCATGTCGGGCCCGGCATAGGCCGCTGTCTGCTCTAAACTATTCATCAGTTCCGGTTCAAGAATGCGATTCATGATATTTTCTCAGCTCAGACGGCTTCTGTTGGGCAATATTTTCTTTGGAATTTACATGAAACTGTGTAGTATCGTGACCTCAAAGAATCGTAAGCGTTCACCAGCACCGAATCTGTTTTGTC
>AMWB02038018.1_pt2 | contig 10198 bp, 19 predicted proteins | sample 200311 | NCBI WGS metagenome assembly AMWB02 (sample SAMN02737377, study PRJNA173069) | bioreactor metagenome | biome: anode biofilm in microbial fuel cells | place: USA: California | collected 2010-12-16 | reverse complement strand
ATGGAGAGAGAATCGAATCTAAATAACTATGCTTTCAGTAACTTACTGACAGCGTTTGGACAGTCAGAGATCGCCAAACTTGAAAAACAGGTTGATGAGGCATGGAAGATCGTCTCAGATGTAAATTACGCATGGAAAGATGCCGAGCAGAAGAAAGCAGGAGAAGTACGCTTTGAGACGATGAAGAAGCGCCTCGAATGGTTAAAGAACTTTCAGGCAGAGGGACAGAAGCTATGCAGCCAGCATGAACACCTTACAAACAAATTATGTCGCTGGTATGAAATTTGGCATCGTGACATATCTAACGATGGTAAGCAGGAGACAGAACTTATGTCATCACAGGCCGATATGCTAAACGAGATATTTTCGGAAATATATCAGGAGTTAAAAGTCCTTGATCTTAATTTACCAATGCCTAACGGAATGAACCTATGAAGTCAGACTTAATCATAACAAGAATAGAGCCTCACAGTCAGGCTTGGTATGAATTTCGCAAGAATGGCATAGGAGGGTCCGAGGCAAGTGATATTTGTGGCCTTGTAAAGCCGGAATATAATAAAACCATATACCATTATCACTCTAAGGTAGGAGACTATGAGCATCAGGTTCCCGACAATCCTAAGATGTTTTTTGGAAGATACATGGAGGACAAGATAGCTGAGCTATGGGAATTTTATGACGGAACGTATCTTGGCTACTTGGAAAACTTCAAGAATAATCGCAAGATAAGAACATGCAGAAACTTAAATGGCTTTGTTGTAAATCCAAAATATCCGTGGCTGTTCGGCAGTATTGACCGCCTTATAAATATCAAAGGAGGCTATAATCTTTTAACGGGAAAACAATTAACAACAGAAGGGATACTGGAAATAAAAACCTTATCTTATAACGCAAGCCGTCAATGGGAAGGAGGCATCCCTCCAGCATATCTGGCTCAGATTCATATCTACATGATTATCATGGAAACAGATTATGCTGAACTGGCAGTCCTCAGAGACGGAAATGAGTTTTTTGTTGAAAAATTCAACCGTGATGAAGAACTCTGTAATGTACTAATTAATGTTACAAAATCATTTTGGTATAACCGCATACTCCCTGCAAAACAGGCTTATGAGAAGAAGAAGAACGCTGAGAAGTTCGGTAATATATTTGAAGCTGAGAAATGGGAAGGTGAGATACAGAGGTATGAGCCGGAACCGGATAGCAGTACCGCATACCAGGATTTTCTTAACGAAAGATTTTTGAAGGAGAAGGAGTCTATTGACGGAACGATGGAATTGTTCGATCTATGTAAGATGGATAAGATACTCATCGGGCTTAATAATATCATTGATGAGCGCCGTTCACTTATTAAGAATCAGCTTTGCAAGGAGCTTTCAGATCATGGCGCTGAGGTTATTAACTTCGATAAAGCTGGAAAATATCAGTGGACGGAGAGGAAGGGAGCAAAAAACAGAACGCCGCTTAATCTGATTAAGGAGAAGCCTTCAGAGGAGATTCTCATGCAGGAGTTTAATAAGATTGACCTTAACTGTTATTAATGGAAAAAGACCTTGCAATAAAGAAAGCGTTATTCTGGATGAAGTATGAAGGGATCATAAAGCCGGAACATGCAGAACGAGCAAGGGTATATTTCAATGACTTATACGGAATAGCGCAGGAGAATAGGATTGTTGACGTACAGAGAAGAAATGAAAGGAAAGTGGTGGCGTTCAGATACGGGAAGAAGATTGACGAATACAGAAGCATACGAGCTGCTGCCGCCGCATGTGGTTATGGAAAGAGATACAGAGGAGGAGAGAGTTTAGTGCTTAACGTATTATCAGGGAGACACCATCATACAAAAGAAGGTTATTACTTTGAATATGCAGACAGACAAGGAGATGATATCAATACTGACACAGGACTATCTGACCTCCCGAAAGAAGCAGTTGGAGCGCATAATAAAGAAAGCGAGGAGGCTTAACGCAATGGGGAAAGAGAGTGTGAGCAACCCGATGACAGGAAGCGATTATCTTCACCGTCTAATGGTAAAAAAGACCATATCATTTAAGATGTACAGGTCTATGGTGAGAGTAGCAGAAGATCCTTCAATGAATTATGAGATTACAATATGCGGGCTTTAGTCGAAATAACGATTGAGAAAGATGAATTGGATGAGGATAACAGACCGCTCATTGAAAAGAGAAGGGCATTTTTACTGCATTGGGGACTCAAAAGCGAGACCTTCATGATAGATGATAGTCATGTATCAGGAGTGAGCTATACGGTCGCTGTATGCCAGGATTTTGAGACAGGAAAGGTGGGGTGTTATGCCCCGGAACAGATCAGGATATTGGGTGACGAAATAAAATAAAATATGAGGATAGAATTTCAAGCATTAGGAGAACCTCATGCACAAATGAGACATAAGCATTTTAAGAGAGGTAATTTCTCAGGGACTTATGATCCGTCAAAAGATATAAAAAAGAATTTTCTATTGACAGTTCAACATAATGCACCCAAAGAGCCGATAACGGGACCTATTATGCTTTCCGTTACCTTTTATTTTGGGAGACCAAAAAGCCATTATAAGACAGGCAAACTTAGCTCCATGCTAAAGGATGATGCCCCCGAATGGCATACGAGTCGCAAAGATATTGACAACCTTGAAAAACTAATTTTTGATGCTTTAAATGGCATATTTTGGAAGGATGACGCTCAGATATGTTGGGTTGAAGCTCAAAAGAAATATTCAGAGAGACCACGTACAGAAATTTTCATTCAAACACTATAAAGACATGACACAGGAAACAAACGTAATCACAACAGAACTTGCAAAACAGAACGTAACCGAGGCTGTAATTGCTAAGTTAAAAAAAGACTTTATGCCTCTTAAGATAAATGGCATTGAGGACAAAGAAGGATATAAAAAAGTCAAAGCTGCAAGACTGCAATGCAGGGACGTAAGAGTCCTTGCAGAGAAGATATGTAAGAAAGGGAGAGAGGATGCCGTCAAGATTCAGAAAGATTGGATTGCGAAAGAGAAAGAGGTTGTTGCTCAGGTATCAGAGATTGAGCAACACCTTAAAAAGCAGGAGGAGGCTATTGATAATGAGATCGAGGCTCAGAAGATCAGAGCAGAGAGACTTCTGAAGTTGTCGGAGAGGAAAGAACAGGTTATAGGATTGGAGGCATATATCGAAGAGGGAATAGCTACAACCAAAGAAATGGCTGAAAGAATGTCAGTGTTCAATGATGAGTGGATTATGCAACACGATGACGCACAATGGAGCCAAGTCATTATTGAAGCCAAAGGGAGGAAGATTCAGGAGTTCGAGGAAAAAGAACGCAAAGAAAAAGAAGAAAGTCGGCAGAAACGGTTAATCGAGCGTACCAACTCTCTCTATAAAGCAGGAGCGGTAAGTGTAATGAGGTTTGGGGTAAAAAACTTCCACAAAGGGAATATTTTTATTCCTGAAATTGACGTTGCCGATATGGATGACGAGTTATGGGAGTCGAAATATAATGAACTTGCAAATGCGCAAGGAGAAACGCCTACTCCTACAATGAAGAATGCAGTTGAAGCCCCTATTAAAACTTCGTTGCCCGGAGAATATAGGACTGATCTTCAGGGGGCAAAGTTAGAAGAACTTTCAGACGAGGAGATACTCTGGAACTTTGCAGTTGTAATTGAAAAGTTGGTAGTTCCTAATCTTAAAACAGAACAAGGAAAAGCAACCTTCAAAAAAGCAGAACAGAAATTAATCGAAGCAATAAATATCTTAAAAGCGTAAGTTATGACACAACAGACACAAACAAATTCATTTCAATTGGCCGGGAAGGTTTTAGAAATCCACATGCCGGAGCGCATATCAGAGAAACTGACAAAGCAATGCGTAGTTATTGAGACATGGACCGGACAGTATTCTAATCCGGTGATCTTTGAAGCAAAGAATCAGAGGGCAACGCAGATCAACGACCTTAAAGTAGGAGAATGGGCTATTGTTACTTTTGAGCTTTCTGGAAGAAAATATCAGAAGGACGGTCAGGCTCCGAGATTCTTTAATACGCTGAATTTACTTACAATTATCAAAGGGTAAACGCCATGTGCCGTCCAAACGAATGTACTCAGACTGAGATGGTCTTTCACGATACCGTCCCCTTTGATGCAGAAGAACTTGAATCAGCAATAGAAAGGGCAAAGAAACAAAAAGCAAGAATCTTGATAATATTTCAAGGAATGGATTGTTGGCTTACTCCTCATGCAGTAAGAAATATTTATATTGATACCTATGGGGAAGAAATTCTGATAACTTCAGTAAGAAGGTCAATCACTGATCTTACAAAGAAGGATGGTACAGGAAGGCTTATTAAGGGAGGTCGGGAACAGAGGATAAAAGCAGAAACCGGAGCTACAAATAATCGGTGGAAGTTCAACAATGATTATCTGCCTCCTCTAAACATCAATATCACAACAGTTAAAGACTTTGAAAAATGAACAATTCAGAAATTTTAAAGACGGTCAATTTAGTTCAGTCGGAGATCAGTGAATTAAAGAAAATATCTTCAATATTTCCGCAAGTAAAAATGGTTATGAGTGGAAATGAAATGATTGCTACAACCCTTATTCGTAAAGAATATGAAGGGAAATGGTACTTATGGCATCTAATTCAGAGAGGAATTGTTGTCGGAGATATGTGTAATAAGGCAGATATTTTAAACCGGATTATGCTACATGCGTACAATATCATTGTTTTGGGAAAGGTTGATCTTAATTGTAAACATTTATCCGGAGAGCCAATGTTTGAACTTGACCCAGACCAAACGCCTGAACCAGAACTTCTGATGAAAGTTATAAATCCAAAGCTATGACAAGAATCAAAATAATACGAATAAAACTTAAATATCTATTATCAAAAGTCAAGAGAAATATTTTGCACATACTTAGGGTAATGGATAAAAAGTGGCTGTATTCCGATGTATGGAATAAAGAGAAAAGTGATTATTTCAGAGATAGGAATAGAGGGATTTTATTTAATAGGGAGAAACGAAAGACAATTAAGTGGAGAGATAAAAAGGGGAAGGGAAGTTTTTTTGATAAACAATTATGGTTTTTTGTCAAGGACAGGAATCCAAACTCTCAGGAATACGAAGGAGAGACTGATTTCGACATGGATTACCTTAAGCAGATAACTGACGCAGGTGAAAAACAAAAAAAGATTGATGACGAAGAGTTTTTTAAAAATTTTAAATCATGAACAGACTTCAGTTTCTTAAATCAGTATCGGTTGGTATTGCTGCAGCAGTAATAACGCCAAAAAAAACAATTAGAGAAATTCAATTAAACCCGGCTATCGAAGAAAAGATAGAAAAGATAGAAGAAGTCTCCGCCAGTGACGATGACTTATTATATAAATATTTTGGTAAGCCTACTTATTATGAAATTGCGAATCATAAAAACATAGCATTTTGGGATGTTATCCTTGCCCATAATGAAGAACTCTATATGATAACATGTATGGGCGATTACTCTAATATCTGCATGGAAGCATTAGATCAAGATGCAACGCCTATAAGGATGCAATTTTCCCCAAAAGAATTTGATGAACAAGAATTTCTTCTTATTCAATCAGGATTTAAAGAAAGACATGAGCCAGTTTCCTAAGATGCCATTGAAAAAATATTTGTGTGAATGAATTACGATTCTTACATTTGCAGAGAGATAGTTGGGATTGATCCCCCGATGACAAAGAGATACCAAGCCTCCTTCTCTCTGTTTCTTTGCTTGGTAATATTAAATTGCTTGGTTATGGAAGAATATTTTAACATTTACGTACATCCAAGATTTAAGGATGTGAATTTTAGATTTTTTAATGAGGAATTTAAACCGATTCCCGAATATGAAGGTTTATATTCTGTTAGTAATTTTGGCAGAGTTAAATCTGAATCAAGACCACGATGGGCTGGATCGGGATATGCTCAATTAGAATCAAGGATAAACGGTCATTTCTTAGAATCACATGGATATTACAGCACACATTTATGGAAGAATAACATTCATAAGAGATGCTTAATTCATAGATTAGTTGCAATTACTTTTTTAGAAGGACCTCCTTCTGAGACAGTTAATCATAAAGACGGAATTAAGATTAATAATTTTGTTTCAAATCTTGAATGGGCTTCTTATTTGGAAAATAATAGGCATGCATTTGAACATGGTCTTATGAATCCCGTAAAAGGCATTGATAATGTTTGGGCAAAACTTACTGATGAAAAAGTTAGAGAGATAAGGAGATTGTTGGCTTGCGGAATATCGCAGCGAAAAATAGCCAATATGTTTGGAGTTTCCCGAGGACCAATACAAAGAATCTCAGAAAATAAAGGATGGAAACATGTCAAGTAAATTTAACATACCATTATTAAAAGCGCAACAGGTTGCAGGGAAGTTTTTAAATCTAATTAATCCTTATTGTATTAAAGTTTCTATTGGTGGTGCATTACGTAGAGGCATGATGATTGTAAACGACATTGAATTTGTGGCTATACCGAAAGACGAATTTTGCTTGAATAAAATTTTTACAGAAGGATATAAAGGAATGGAAATGAATGGATCGAGGCTTAAAAGATTCCGTTATCCTGAATCTCAGATATTAATCACTCTACACATCACCACCGAAAAAGATTATGGAAGGATCGTAGCACTTTATACGGGATCATCAGCCTATTATCGCAAATTGGCTATAAGACTAAACAGAATGGGATGGATAGGGACCGATGACGGCCTTCGTTTAAAAAGAGAATGCGACCACAAGGGTAGTACATGGAGAATAAAGCCTGAGTACAAAAATTGTCCTACATTACCGCCTCCCTTTGATACTGAAGAAGATTTTTTTGCTTTTATCGGTGTGCAATGGATTACGCCGGAGAAACGGTCATGGGTATCAAACGATTCTAAACACAACTATACGCTATGAAAACTTGCAAGTGCGGATGCGGCTATCCGGTGTTCAGTAATGGTTACTCAAAGGGTTGTCAGCACAAGAGAACGGACGAGAAATACCTCCGTAAAAAAAGAGAACAGCGAGAGAAGAAACATACCTTCTCAAAGCAAATAAAGCGTCCTGAGAGAGCTTTTGAGTATGACAGTCAGATAGCTATGTTCAATGACATCTGGGAGGAAAGGCCGCATATATGCCAGTTTACCGGAGAAAATCTTGACAAGTACTATGGGACATCATTTTGGTTCAGTTGTTTCCTTCATATCCTTAACAAGAAAAACTATCCGTTATTTAAGTTAAATAAGGCAAGCGTGGTGCTTGGATCGCCAGACTTTCACCGCATAGCAGATCAAGGGACCTCCGATGAAAGAAAGAGGCATCCTGAGTGGAGATGGGATCTTTGGGACGGCTTAGTTGAAAAGATGAAGGCTGAATATGTGCAGTTTAAAAAAGATAATTTGCTGGCATAACGTTTTGCGGCTATATGTCAGTGCCGATTTTGAAATACAAAACTTAATAAACATGATAAAATGAAAAATGAAGAACAAACCCAACAAGAACCACAGGTAGAGGCATTGCATATAGCCGATGTTAGCTGCCGTGCTATTTGGAAGAAAGTGCCATCACAATATTTAAGTATTACAGGCTTGTTTATTGGCAAAGTGAAAGTAGCATCCTATTGTATGGATGGGTGTTCATCAAAAGATGACCCGAAAAAGTATGTTGTTAATTCAACTTTACCAACAATTAAAGATACAATAGGAAGATTTGAAACCGAAGAAGAATGCAAACAAGCCTGTATTAGAGTTGCAAAAGTTTTCTGTGAGCAGTTACAGCATGGAAGCTAACGGCTGGGGCTATGTGCAGTGCCTTAAACTGCTGTAACTTAAAAGCACAAATGATATGATTAAATTCGGAGGTTTCGACAAAGATGGACAGGCATTGCATATAGCCTGTGTTACCCACCGTTATTCTGATTTACCAATGAAAGGACTTGGTAAAAGTATGGAAAGTGTGGGGATAGATGAACCTGTAATTATTCCACAATCTACTGCACTTGAAGGGGTGATTTGGGGATATACAGAAGCAGAAATTGAGCGTAGGGCTTACGAACTAAAAGCCGATATTAAATGGATGGAGTTGCCACCACAAAATACTGCTGACGAGCGAAGGTTTCAGATGTGGTTTTCTAATGGTGGGTAACGGACAGGTGTAAAAAATAGTTTCAATGTTTTTTACACGTAGTTATAAGCAGGCGAGGTTAGATTTCGTCCAGAAACAAAACAACAGAGCGAAGGATTTTAAACTTAATATTTACAACTATGACAGGAAAAGAATTTATCGAAAAAATTTGTGAGAGGCTGAGTGATAAAGATATCAGACTATACGACTCTCATATAAGGCAGGAAATTGAAGAAATGAGGGCGGACGATCTTAAAGAGCTTATTACTAAGGGCGATGTAACCCTCTGGAGAAATCAGAGATCGAAATTAAGAAGCGAAAAGCCCCTATCTTCTGATGTAGACTGGCAGGACTTGTATTCAGATGCCGAGGGTCGTTATAGATGAAGTGCGCAGGCGTTGTTTTGTTTCTTCGCTTGCTTATAACGGACAGGTGTATGAAACGTTGGGATTACGGAGCAGTACCTACCGAACTACTACACAGCTAATGCGAGGCACTAACTTTGAATAACCCCACAGCCCCAATGTTTTATACACGTTGTTAGTGGCTGGCGATTTTTACAGATAACTTAATTTGAAACACTAAAATAGTAATTTAAAACAGCGAAGCGATGGCAAATATTTTTCATAAGAATTGTTGTGATGGACTTTACAACAGCTTTGATATACATTTTACAAGTGCTTGTGACAATAAATGTTCACATTGTATTGACCTTAAATATGAAGGTTTTGGTATAAAGAAACCCGATGTACAAGCGATAGTAAATACCATAGTTGAAAACCAAAACGGATATGATGATGTATTGTTTTTAGGCGGTGAGCCTTGCTTGTATTTGCAAGAACTTTTGGACTGCGTAAAACAAGTTCGAGAAAAAACAAACCTTAAAATATTTGTAACTACTGCAATACCAAAGATTTGTAAGGATAGGTTTGATTTGTTTACAGAACTATTAGAAATAATTGACGGCATAAACCTTTCTGTTCAGCATTACAAAGAAGAAATTGCAGACGAAATAAGAAAAGTACCTGCAAAATACGATAGGCAAGAATTTTATAAAAGTTTGCCTTATAAAGAAAAAATAAGGATAAACCTAAACATTGTAAAGCCTTATTTATACACGAAAGAAGATATTACAGACTGTTTATTGCATTACGATGTAATGGGTTTTAATTCAATTAAACTTTCGGAAATACAGCACGGTAAAGATTACTTCGTTTCGTTTGAAAAAACATTTGGAGTTAAGTTTAAAACACCTTTTTACGGTGGTTGTCAAACTTACTTAGAAACAAATAAAATAACCGAACTAAAGGAAATGAAAACACCTTTACTATTAAAACGCTCTTGTTTTATGTGTGAAGAAACCCTTTCAGCATCTTTTATGGATGGAATTAAAGTTGCTTATAAATTATTTGAAAAAACAGCACCCAATAAATACGGTGTTATATATGAAAATGGATGTTTAACTAAACAATGGAGGTAAATTATGTACACTAAATTTTTAAGAAAAGCAGTAAGAAAGATTGAAAGCATGAGAAGTGGACACTGTGGAGGTGGTGGAACTGGTCATTGCTCTTAATCTAAATGGTTTTGAAAAAACCAAAGCGGGTAGGGCTGTTTTAAATTACGGTCAAATTAGACGAACCTTAATTCAGAGCAGTTTTTCCGCTTGCCACTAACGGTTGGCAATATGAAACGGTTGCCTTGTAGTTAGTTTCAAAATATAACGCAGTTTTCTGGCAACTGTTTTATATTGCTTGTTATAGCCAGTTAATATTTTCCTATGAGAACAACAATGAAAATGTCAGATTTAAAGTACAAAGATGGCTTCCCTGCTAATATTGACAGAAACAGTCTTGTTATCGTTCAAATTCAAACTGGACAAAAACAGGGAGTTGTTTTATACACCTGTAAAGAACGTGGAGTTCAGGATAGATGTTACCTGCCTTTAGAGTTGAATAAAATATATGCTGAAAAGCTGTATGTTATTCGCCCTTAAATTGGCTATAACGGACACTGGTATATTTAAGCGAAGCGAC
>AMWB02072135.1_pt1 | contig 10210 bp, 12 predicted proteins | sample 200311 | NCBI WGS metagenome assembly AMWB02 (sample SAMN02737377, study PRJNA173069) | bioreactor metagenome | biome: anode biofilm in microbial fuel cells | place: USA: California | collected 2010-12-16 | reverse complement strand
TGATTCCGGGACAGGCTGGCCAAGCTTTGCCAGGCCTTTGGAATCGAACCATATTGTGGAAAAATCCGACCGGAGTTTATTTGTGACCCGAACCGAAGTCAGAAGCAAAAACGGCGACTCCCATCTCGGTCACGTTTTTGATGATGGCCCGGCGCCGACAGGTCTTCGATACTGTATTAACTCAGCGGCACTTCGCTTTATCCCGAAAGAAGACCTTGAAAAAGAAGGTTATACTCAATACACAAAGCTATTTGAACAATAATTCTATATGTCAGCCTTTTTTACAGATTGAAAAACCTATCGACAAACTTAAACTTAAACTTTCGCCGGGGCGCTGATAACAAAACAAATATCATCTTTAATTTCAATATATTAAATTTTTTTTAGACCTGGTTTTTATCCGGCATCATAGTTGCTACATGTAGTTCCAGACAAGAGAACCTTTTTTTCAACAACCAACAAAGGGGAAAATCTTGAACAAATTAAAACAAAACAGACAGTGGCTGAAAAGAGCAATTTTTATTAATATGACTTTTTTCCCCATGATCCCTTTTATTATTGTTGTGCGAGTCAGCTTCTACTTCTTTTCTTCAACCCTGGATAAATCGATCCAGGCCAAGCCTTTATGTCGATGGCCACCGCCATTGCATCCTCCTTTGCCTACTGCCTGATCATTGGAACGCCTCCGAACGCCATTGTATACGCATCCGGCTACCTTTCGCCCAAAGATTATCTGCGGGCAGGCATTCCTTTATTCTTTGTCGCCAATATCATACTGCTGCTTCTCACTGGCGTATACTGGACAATAAGAGGATTCGGCACCATGCCCGGATTCTGATAGAAAATTTGTTTGTAAGGAGGACAAAATGACACAGATTTCACCAAAGACTGAACCGAAAACAACCAAAAGAGGATAACATGAATACACCAGGGGCACTTTCGGCATTGAAATTTTACAGCCAGGGTGTAATCCGCCTTCTCATCGAACCGGTCCTGTTTTTTGCAGATCTGCCTGCGGTCCACACCCTGGGCCGGGCCTTGGGGTTTACAGCCCTGTGTTCCGGATTTTATGCCGGTGCAGGACTTCTTACAGGTCCAGGCCCCCAATCTCCTTCGGTCATGGCATTGATCTATTTTATCAATGCGGCAGGCATGGTGCTCATCAGCTCCGTCACGGGCTTTTGCACCATGGTGATGATCAGCGGCAAAAGCCGGGGCTTTTCCCTGGTGTTCGGGCTTTATGCCTATGCGTCCGGGATCACCATGCTCATCTCATGGCTGCCCTTCATGCTCTGGTTTACGGAGCCGTGGAAATATTGGTTGGTTTATACGGGATTCAGACAAAGCTGCGGTCTGTCCAAAGCCCGGGCGATTAGCGTCCTGTTGATATCTGTGCCTGTCCAGTGGTGCCTGATTTATTCGGCCATAACAGCAGTCACAGGCCGTGTGTAAAAAAAATTTAAATAGGAGCAATATAATATGAAACAACCCATAAACGTCTTAATGGTTGATGATGAAAAACCGTTCAGGGAAACCACGCGTAAGATTCTGGAACGGAACGGTTTTCAGACCATTCTTTCGGAAACCGGCCACAGAACCATACTGGTCATGGACAAAAACAGGCAGATTCAAGGTATTCTCACGACTCGTGATCTTTTAGAACGGATTCTACCCGCATACCTGACCACAAGCAAACCCGCAAGGGTAATCCGGGAACAGGACCTGTTTTTTCAAATGGGAAAACACCTGATTCCCCCAAGATTAAGGAGCAACCAATGACTGACATCAAAACCATCATGGCCTGCGTAGACCTGTCCGACTATTCGCCCATGACTCTGGGCTATACATTAGGCCTGGCACAACAGGGAGATATCAAGGTCACCATTTGTTCCGTTATTCCCCTAAGAGAGGTCACCCCGGTGTTCATGACAGGGACAATATACCACTGCAGGGAAGATACAACGGAATATCTGGAAGACCTCAAAGAAAACCGGAAAGCCGAAATTAATGCACTGATCAATAAACTGATCATGGAACGATGCCCGCAATTTTCAAGCAAAATAGATATCCGGGTCTCAACGGGACATCCTGCAGATGCAATTCTTGACATGATTGAACGCATCAACCCGGACCTTGTTGTCATGGCAAATAAGGGCCGGTCCAACCTGTCCAATTTCATGTTCGGCAGTGCTGCCGAATATGTGTTCCGTTACTGCACAACCCCGTTGCTCAGCGTCAGGGACAAAAATGTTTTCAAACGCATGGACTCAGGGAAGGCCACACCCGAAGCCGGAAAGATCCGCACGGTGATGGCGGCTGTAGACTTTTCGCCCTGGTCCCCGGATATTCTGGCCAAGGCCGGCTGGGTGGCAAAAATCAGTGGGGCGAAACTGCATGCATTCAACTGTATCAGCATCCAGGAGATCTCCTGGGTAAAGTCCCACTATATTCCTGAAAACGCATTTGACCTAGAACAATTTTTGCAAAAGGAAAAACAGCGGCGGCATGATCTTCTGGCCGACCAGATAAAGGCAGCCGGACTTGACAGGATTGAAGGCATAGATATTTCCATTGATTCGGGTGTACCTCACGAACAGATTCTTTCGACGTCACAGGATATCGGCGCAGACATCCTGGTTCTAGGCCCCAGGGGGCGCAGCCGTTCGGCCAGATTTACCCTGGGCAGCACCATAGAAAAAATTTTCCGCCACAGCCCGGTGCCGGTGCTTCGTCTAGGCCCGGATATCATCCATTAAACAAAGCACCCCCCCGGGTTCGGATCCAATCAACCGGCCCGGGGGTTTCCAAAGGAGGTCCTCATGTCTGACGAGAAAAGAATATTAGTTACCCTTGACGGCTCAAAACGTTCAAAAAGGACCGTTGACTATCTGTGCAGCTTCACCCCCTTTAAAACCAGGCAGGTGACCTTATTTAACATAACAACGCCCGTGCCCGAAGCCTATTATGACCTGAACCAAAATTCCTTCGGCAAGATTGCCGTCTCCCAGGTTAAAGCGTGGGAAATGGGCCAGAAAACCATAATGACCGAATTTCTCAAAGAAGCGCGCCAAAAAATGATAACTGCCGGTTATCTACCGGCAAATATCGAGGTCAAGCTTTCCAAGCAGGAAAAGGGGGTTGCCAGGGGCATTCTCAACGAAATCGGAAGTAATGAGTACCACACGCTTGTGATCCGCAGAAGAGGAAATGCAAACTCCATTATGGGCGTAACCATGGGTGGCGTTGCTGCCAAGTTGGTGGAAAAAGCAGATAAAATTCCTTTGATTATTGCCGGAACCCGTCAGATTCAGCACTATTTGTGCATCGCGGTTGACGGTTCCGCAGGATCCAAGCGCGCGATCCAGTATACGGCCGAAATAATGGGAAAAACAGACTGTCGTATTCTTCTATGCGCGATCATGCGCACCACTGTTACAGATTCAGTACCTGAAGGAAAGGACCCCTTTGTAGACATGTCGATTCAGGCCAAATGCAAACTCGAAAATGCCCTCACCGAGGCAAAAGAGAACCTCACCCAGGGAGGAATCCCGGACGACCGAATCGAAACCCGTCTTATCCAGGGGGCTGAAAGCCGGGCAGGCGCTCTACTGGACACGGCCCGGGCGGCAAAGTGCGACACCATTGTCCTAGGCCGCAAGGGTGTGTCGGAGGTTGAGGCTTTCGATTTGGGACGAATCCCCAGAAAAATTATTTACGCATCCAGAAAATTTACGATTTGGCTGATTCCATGATACAGCGCGGGACAATGGGTACGCAAAATTTATCCAGAATATTCAATCCCGGATCCATTGCCGTGATCGGTGGCGGTGAGCAACAGAACCGGGTGGGTCATACCCTGATACGCAACCTCGTTGAGGGCGGGTTTAACGGAGCTGTCTATCCTGTCAATCCCGATCATGCCGAAATTATGAATCTGCCTGCCACAAAAAATGTCCGCGACATTGAAGGGATTGTGGACCTGGCTGTTGTGACGGCACCCATCAATCAGGTTCCCCAGATCATTGAGGCGTGCGCAGAGAAAGGGGCCGCAGGTGCTGTGATCATCAGTGGCGGAGGCAGGGAGACAGGAGAACAGGGGGCCAGGATAGAAATACAGATCAAGGCCGCTGCCGGGCAAAGCGGTATGCGCATCATCGGCCCCAACTGCATTGGGATCGCCCATCCCCCGTCGAACCTGAATGCATCCCATATGCCGGGCACCCCGGCCCAGGGACGAATTGCCTTTTTGTCCCAATCCGGATCCGTGTGCGCTTCGGTCATGGATCTGGCTGAAAAAGAAAATCTGGGCTTCAGCCATATCGTCAGTTTAGGATCCATGCTGGACGTTGATTTTGCCGACATGATCGATTATTTGGGCGAGGAACGGGGCGTGGACAGCATCATTATGTACATGGAAAACATGACCCGGATCCGAAGCTTTATGAGCGCAGCCCGGGCAGTTTCCCGAATCAAACCTATTATCTGCCTGAAATCCGGCCGGTCGGCCGCCGGTGCCTGGGCTGCCTCTTTTCATACAGGCGCACTTGCCGGAGAAGATGCAGTCTATGACATTGCCTTTCAACGGGCAGGTATCCTGCGGGTGGACACCTTTGAGCAATTGTTTGACTTTACCCGGATTCTGGCAAGACAGCAGCGCCCCACAGGCAGACGACTGGCCATTGTCACCAATGCCGGCGGTCCGGGGGTAATGGCGGTGGATGCCCTTTCATCCTTTGGTCTTGAGCCTGCGGTGCTGAGCATTCAAACCATTGAGGCCCTGGGGACATCCCTTGAAAAAGCATGGAGCAAAACCAACCCCATAGATGTCCTGGCAGATGCCTCCTGTGCCCAGATTGCCCGGGCCGTCACCATTGCAGCCCAGGCACCCGAGGTGGACGGCATCCTCATGATCCATTCACCAGTTGATCACGTTGAGCCGGCTGACATCGCCCAAATCCTGGCGGGCCGGATCTCTTCCTTGTCCTGTCCTGTATTTACGGTCTGGCTGGGCGGTGCAAGCATGGACAACGCCCGGCAGATTCTCAGGGAAAACGAAATACTGACCTATGACACCCCGGAAAAAGCAGTCAGCGCATTTGTGGGATTGTACAGGCACAGCCGCAATATCGACATGCTCAGCGAAATACCGATCAGGCGCGACATCAAGCTGAAGATCAACCATGAGCAGGCCAGATCAACGATTGAATCCCATCTGAAAAACGACCGGTCCCTGTTAAGCGACGCTGATACAAAAACGGTCCTGGAGGCTTACGGCATACCCGTAAGCCCCAAAGAACCCGGTCTGACTGCGGTACCGGACTTTGAACTTTATGTCGGTGCCAGACTTGATGCTCAGTTCGGGCCGGTCATTAAATTCGGCCTGGGCGGTGCGATGTCTGAGGTGTACCAGGATACTGCACTGACCCTGCCGCCTTTAAATTCAGCCCTTGCTGCCCGGACCATCAGATCCACAAAAATAGCCAAAGCCTTAAAAGGACACTGTCAGTTCAAAGCCGTGGACCAGGATCTTGTGGAAACCCTTTTAATACGCGTAAGCCGTCTGGTCACCGATTTCCCACAGATCCGTGAACTGGAGATGAATCCTGTAGCGGTCACCCATGGGCAACTTCTGGCGATTAACGCCTGCATCCACCTGGCTGCTTCTCCGGTAGCAGCGCCGGATCACCTGATCATCAGTCCGTATCCGGCCTGGCAGGAACAGCTGTATACCACCCAGGAGAGCGAACAGGTGCTGATCCGTCCGATAAAGCCCGAAGATGCCAAACCTATGCAAGACTTTTTTGAAAAACTGTCAACCCAAACCATATATCTACGATTTTTCACACCGCTTAAACAATTGTCCAAACGCATGCTGATCCAACTGACCCAGATTGACTATGACCGGGAAGTTGCGCTGGTGGCTCTATTTCCGGCCCAATCCGGAGGGAAGATTATTGGAAGCGCCAGAATTATATTCACCGCCAGCGGCACGGAGGGTGAATTTGCCATCATGCTGGCGGATTCCTGGCAGGGCAAGGGGATCGGGGCAGCGCTTTTGAAATCCTGCCTGGCATTCTCCAAACGATACGGCTTGAAACGGGTATTCGGTGTGGTGCTGCGTGAAAACAGGCAGATGCTTCGCCTTGCCGACAAACTGGGATTTAAAAAAGCCAGCAGCCGAGCTTCAAACGAAATTGAACTCATTATTGACATCGAAAAGTTGGATCTTTACACACTGTAAAAAAGTATGACGGGTGACAGCCTTTTTGACCACCCGTCACTTTTTTTTAATTATCGTATTATTTCAAGACATTAACACCCATTTTCATCACTTTTCTTCAGTTGGCATATATCTTGATATTCTTGTGTATAAAAACTTAAGCCGAACAAAACGGCCTCACAGGAGCCATAGATATTATGAACGAACCCATAGCTGACAGAAAAGCGTTTTATCAGGTACTGACCCGGAATATCAGAATCCGAATCCTGCTGGTTTCCATTATCCCCATGATGCTGACATTGGGCATTCTGTCCTGGCGGTTTCACTTGGTTTATTCTGAAAAGATCAGCGCTCATGTCGGTGAACTGGTCCTCAAGCACACCCAGAACATCGATACGTTTCTCAAAGAAAAACTGGGGAATATCCGCTACCTGGCCGAGCACTTGTCCATAACCGAGCCGGAGATGACCCAGCAGTTTCTGGCATCACAACTATCTGAACTGAATGATAAATACGGAGATGTATTTACGGATTTGGGCCTTGTGGATTCAGATGGTGTTCAGTTTGCCTACGAAGGGCCCTTCCGCCTTCTCAATGCCGATTACAGCGAGGCGACCTGGTTTTTAAAGGCCATAGAGAGCCCCTATTATATTTCCGATGTATTTGCAGGGCTTCGCGGCCATCCCCATTTTATCCTGGCAGTCAAACTGTCAGCCCAGGGGCGCACGTATATATTAAGATCCACCATTAATTTTACAACGTTTAACAGTTTGGTGGAAAACGTCCAGATCGGCAGGACAGGTATGGCAGTCATTGTCAATGGCAAGGGAGAGCTCCAGACCCACCCCCGCTCGGGAACCATGGAAATCGTTCCTTCATTTATTGCGGATCCAACCATCTTCAACAACAAGCAAACACGCATTCTCAAGCATAAAAATGACAAGGGCAAAACCTACCTGTATGCCCTGGCCCTGTTTAAGACAGTCGATTGGCGCATGGTGTTCCGCCAGGATGCCGGGGATGCATTAAGGGATATGAGGAAAGCCGAAGTACTCACCCTCATCATATTCCTGCTCGGATGTGCCGCCATAGTGTCAGTTTCTTTTACACTCTCCAGAAACCTTGTCAAACGTATCGCAAAAGCAGACCAGGATAATCAAGCCATGAACCAGCAGGTGGTGGAAAGCGGCAAACTGGCGATCATTGGCGAACTTGCGGCAGGCATTGCCCATGAAATCAACAACCCTGTGGCCATCATGGTGGAAGAGGCCGGATGGATGAACGATCTTCTTGAAGAGGAGACCGGGATGACCCCGGACAATAAAAATGAATTTAACCGGGCCATTGCACAGATTACAACCCAGGGACGGCGCTGCAAAGAGATTACCCACAAATTGTTAAGTTTCGCCCGGAAAAGTGATGCCACTGTGGCAGATATCGACATCAACGACAACATCCGGGAAATTGTTGCGCTCACCGCCCAGATGGCCCGGTATAACAATGTCACCATCTCCACCCGGCTCGATCCTGACCTGCCCTGTATCCGATTCTCCCCTTCTGAACTGCAGCAGGTCATCTTGAACCTGACCAACAACGCCATTGATGCCATGGGTAAAGACGGCGGCAACGTGGAGATTGTAACCGGCATTAATGAGCAGGACAATAATATGATTGAAATTAAAGTGGACGACAACGGACCAGGCATTCCGGCCCAATATCTGGACCGGATTTTTGATCCCTTCTTTACCACCAAGGCCGTGGGAAAAGGCACAGGACTAGGCCTTTCCATCTGTTACGGCATTATTCAGAAAATGGGCGGCACCATTGAAGTGGAAAGCCATGTGGGCAAGGGCACCTGTTTTTTAATCCGGTTGCCTTTAAATGCCCGCCAGACAGCCAATAAATAACCTTTAAACCAATTAGGGAGACTTTGCAGATGAAACTTTTATTTGTCGATGATGAGAAAGCCTTTCTGGACACCTTGCTTAAACGGCTTGAAAAACGAGAAGTTAACGCAGACGCCGTTTATGACGGAGAGTCAGCCATAAGCTATCTGTCAGAAAACGCCAACACGGACGTGATTGTCCTTGACGTGAAGATGCCCGGCATGGACGGTCTTAAAACACTTGAGGTCATTAAGAACAAAAATCCGCTCGTGGAGGTCATCATGCTCACGGGCCATGCCACAGTGGAAAATGCCATTGAAGGGATGAAACGCGGCGCATTTGACTACCTGATGAAGCCCTGTAATCTGGAAGATCTCATCCGCAAGATTGAACAGGCGGCAACCAAAAAATTCAAACATGAAGAGAAGATCATGGAGGCCAGAGCCAAAGAAATCACAGGCCGCATGGTTTAGGAAAATAAAAATGAAAGAGATACCCGCACCCCATACCCGGCTGCTTCTGGTGGATGATGAGAAAGGATTCGTGGATGTGCTGACCAACCGGCTGGGCCGTCGGGGCATTCAGGCCGTCAAGGCATATTCCGGCGCTCAAGCCCTGCGAGAGCTTCGTGAAGCCAGGTTTGATGTCATGGTCCTGGATCTGAAAATGGAAGATATGGACGGCATTGAGGTGTTGAAAATTGTCAGGAAAATGGCCCCGGATCTGCCGGTGATCATTCTGACCGGACATGGTTCAAGAACTGCCGCAGAGGAGGGTATAACCATAGGCGCCTTTGATTACCTGACAAAACCCTGCGAACTTAATGAATTAATGGAGAAAATAAACCTGGCTCGGCAGGCCAAAAACAAACAGAATGGAGAAACAAACCAATAATACTCAAATCAAGCGGATTCAAACTGGCAATAGCAGTGTTGATAGGTGTAATCGTGTTTATTCTGCCCAGGCCGGAAGGAACAAAATTTAAACTTTCCGGCACCGGCGCAGACCAGTTAAGTCAATCAGTGTCACAATATTTTTCAACCCAGCAGACCGCACCCGGCAAGCCCGTTATTCTGACGGCCAAAGCACCTGGCGTTGAGCAGGCCCGGGCAAAATATCTTGTCGAGCAGGCCAAGGCAATGGGTCTTTCAGAAGTTACGGTGGATTATGTGGACGGGATGCCCCCCAAGGCCAAACGTTTTTTAGCCGTGCTTGCGGTGCTGATTATCCTGTTTGTGGTGGAACCAATACCCCGTGAAATCACTGCGGCGCTCATTGGCGCCTCCCTTGTAATGCTGGGCCTTACCGATGTAAAAGAGGCGTGGGCGTCCTATATGCATCCTGTTGTTCTTTTCATCATGTGCTGCCTGATCTTTGCCATTGCCCTGGACAAAGTGGGGCTGACAAAACGCTTGGGTTATTTTATTGTCAAGAAGGCAGGCGATTCCGTAACCCGGTTCACCTTTATCATTGCCGTGGGTCTATGCCTTGCGTCCTGTTTCATGCACGACTCAGCAGCCTGTGCCATCGGTATTGTCACCATGCTGCCCCTGATGCGTGCCGTGGGTATTGAGCAGCATAGCAATACGGGAAAATTCATGATGCTCTCCCTCCCCTTTGCCTGCTCCTGCGGCGGCATGGGTTCCCTAATAGGCGGTGGCCGGTGCATGGTATCTGCTGCAAATCTTGATCGTTGATGATGAAAAAGATTTTGTAGAGATGTTTTCCATGCGCCTGACGCGGCAGGGGGAAAGGGTGTCTACCGCCTATTCAGGACAAGAAGCCCTTGATCTGCTTGAAAAAACTGCGATCGACGTGGTAATCTTGGATATCCGCATGCCCGGCATGGACGGCATAGAGACCTTGAAAAAAATCAAGGCGAGCTATCCCTGGTGGAAGTGATCCTTCTCACCGGGCACGGGTCCACGGAGACGGCAGTGGAAGGTATGAAGGAAGGGGCCTTTGATTATCTGATGAAACCGGCGGATTTTGAGGATATCAGTAAAAAACTGGCCAATGCCTGGAAGCGCAAGGACGAACAGGAAGAACGCATCCGCAAGGCCGAAGCCCGGCTGCTTCTGCGGCGCACCGGGGAAATATAGTT
>AMWB02062825.1_pt2 | contig 10216 bp, 10 predicted proteins | sample 200311 | NCBI WGS metagenome assembly AMWB02 (sample SAMN02737377, study PRJNA173069) | bioreactor metagenome | biome: anode biofilm in microbial fuel cells | place: USA: California | collected 2010-12-16 | reverse complement strand
ACCGGTTCGCTGCACATGACCATCCAGACCGCCGTGCTGATCGAAACCCTGGTGGACTTGGGCGCCCAGGTTCGCTGGGCGTCGTGCAACATTTTTTCCACCCAGGATCAGGCCGCGGCGGCGGTGGCGGTCGGTCCCGGGGGGACGCCGGAAAAACCGGCCGGGATTCCGGTCTTCGCCTGGAAAGGGGAGACCTTGGCCGAATACTGGTGGTGCACCGAGCAGGCCTTGACCTGGCCCGATGGGCAGGTGTCCAACATGATTCTCGACGACGGCGGCGACGCCACCATGATGGTTCTCGAAGGAGCCAAATGGCAGGAATCCGGGGTACCAGAACTGGGGCAAGAGGATCCCGAGGACTGGATCGAACTCGTCAAGTGCCTGCGGGAGTCCATCGCCGCCCGGCGCAACGATTGGGTCGAAATCCGCAATTCCATCCGCGGCGTCACCGAGGAAACGACCACCGGCGTCCATCGTCTCTATCAGTTGCAGCGAGATGGCCTGCTCCCTTTCCCGGCGATGAACGTCAACGACTCGGTGACCAAGAGCAAGTTCGACAACGTCTACGGCTGCCGCCATAGTCTGGTCGACGGCATCATGCGCGCTACCGACGTCATGCTTTCCGGCAAGGTGGTTGTGGTCTGCGGTTACGGCGATGTCGGCAAGGGCTGTTGCCAGTCCCTGCGCGGCCAGGGGGCGCGGGTCATCGTCACCGAGATCGACCCGATCTGTGCCCTGCAGGCGCTCATGGAAGGCTACGAGGTCAAAACCCTGGAGGATGTCGTCGATACGGCGGACCTTTTCATCACCACGACCGGCAACCGCGACGTCATCCGCGTCCCCCATATGACCCGGATGAAGCATAACGCCATTGTCGGCAATATCGGCCACTTCGACAACGAGATCGAAATGGCTGCCCTGGCCAAGGTTCCGGGGATCAAGAAGGTCAATATCAAAAATCCCAAGGAGCACGGCAATCAGGTCGATCAGTGGTATTTCCCCGATGGTCACGCCGTCATCGTCCTGGCCGAAGGGCGCCTGCTCAACCTCGGCTGCGCCACCGGCCATCCCTCTTTCGTCATGTCCAACAGTTTCACCAACCAGGTCATGGCCCAGATCGAACTCTTCAACAATGATGGTCGCTATGAAAACCGGGTGTACGTGCTGCCCAAGCGGCTCGATGAAAAGGTCGCGCGGCTGCACCTCGGCAAACTCGGCGCTCGCCTGACCATCCTTCGCCAGGAACAGGCGGAATATCTCGACATTCCCGTGGAGGGGCCGTACAAGCCCGATCACTACCGCTACTGAGCCTGTTCTGATCCCAAACAAAAAGCCCACCTCTCTGGTCGAGGTGGGCTTTTTGTTTGGGAAATTTTGAAGCTAGTCCCGGGTCGAAAGCAGCAGCCATACGGCCAGTAGGGTGAAGATCAGCAGCGCCGACCAGGCGGCGACGAAGGGTGGGATGACCGCCGAGTAGCCGAGGGTGGTAAGCAGGGTCTGCAGGATGAAAAAGACCACTCCGACTGCTACCGAGAGGGTCACGCCGACAGCCAGGCTGGCGGAGCGTCCCTTGCGCAGGGCGAAGGGGATGCCGAGCATGGTCATGGTCAGGCAGGTGAAGGGATAGGCCAGGCGGGCGTGCATGTCCACCTGGTAATTCCGGGGGTTGTAACCCTCGCTTGCCATCTTGTCGACCAGGCTGCGCAACTCGAAAAAACCGAGTTGTTCCGCTTTGTAGAAGGTTTCCGTGAAGTCTTCGGGTTTCTTGGCCAACTCCAGCGATTTTTGGGGGAAGCGCAACCGTTCGACAATCATGCTGGAATCGGGGTCGTAACGGTAACTGACGAGGTCCTCGAAGATCCACATCCCCTTCTCGAAGCGGGCGAGGGAGGCGTCCTGGCGGCTGACCAGATGGAATTGCTCATCGAATTCGAGGATGGTCACGCCGAGCAGTCGATTGTTTTCCGGTTGCGACTGGCGTACATGGTAAATCGTAGCGTCTTCCCGAAACCAGATATTGTCCCGCTTGAAGAGGATTTCCTGCTTGCCGCGCAGTTCGTTTTGCAAAATGAAGTGAATTTTTTTCTGGTTGACGGGAATCAGAAATTCATTGACGAAAAAAAGCCCGACGGAGAGCAGCAGGCCTGAGATCAGCAGCGGCAAAGTGATCTTCCAGATACTGATGCCGCCCCCCCGCATGGCGGTCAGTTCGTTGCTTTTCGATAAGCCCCCCAGGGTGCCGAAGGCGGCAAGCAGGGTCGCCAGGGGAATGACCTGAGCCACGGCCACCGGAAGCATATTGAGCAGATAGAGGGCATAAAGGGAAATCGCCGCGCCATGCTCCAGAAAGTCGTCGACTTTTTCCAGAAAATCAACCAGCAGGAAAATGCCGGCGAAAGCCCCCAGGGACAGAAGGAGCAGGCGGGTGAAAAAATGGAGAAGATAGCGATGGAGAAGACTCACGCTCGGCCCCCCTTGCGTTCCTGCCACAGGGAGAGAGCCCGGTCCCAGAGGGACAGCCGACGTTCCTGGGCGGCGCGCTGGAAGAGGATGATCCCGCCGACGAAAAAGATCAGGCTGGGAAACCAGAGGCTGAGCGCGGTGGGAAAGCCCGACTCAACCACCAGGGTTTCGGCCAGGGAGAGGGAGAGATAATAGCTAAGGAATACGAACAAGGCGATGGAGAAGTTACCGCTGCGGCCGGAACGCTGGGCATGCACGCCCAGGGGAACCCCCACCAGGGCAAAGAGGAGGGGCGCCAGGGGGAAGATCAGGCGACTGTGAAATTCAATGGCCAACTTGGGATTTCCCGGTTTGGCGTCGGAATCGGGAAAAAGGGTTTTGGCAAGTTCCCGGGAGTCGATCTCCGCCGGTTTCGGTGGTCGCTTTTCCGCCTGTTCCAGTTGTTGCCCCATATTCAGGTTCACGTCGTAGGTGGAAAAACGGATGATCTGATCCGCTTCCTTGCCCGGGGTGGCGCGATGGATGGCGCCGTTTTCAATGCGCAGGGTGAGAGTCAGGGCTTTGGGATCGGAGAAGATTCTGCCCTGTTGGGCAAAGATGATCGATGGGGTCGTCCCGGTTCGTTGGTCGGAAATCATCACCCCTTTAAAAATATGATTCTCTTCGTCCTCTTCGTCGACATACAACACCAGATCGTCGAATTCGGCGTTGAAGACGTGGGGCTGGATGCCGACATTGGCGCGTTTGGCCGCGATGTTGAAAATCTGCTCACGAAAGGCCCGGTTCCCCGCCGGCCCCAAGACGAGGGTGAGCAACGCGGTCAACAGAGCGGTGAGAACGGCCAAGGCCAATACCGGCCGGAACAAGTGATAGAGACTAACGCCCGAAGCCTTGAGGGCGATGATTTCGCTGTCCGAGGAAAGGCGCCCGAAGCCGAGCATCACCCCGAGCAGGAATGCGAGAGGCAGGGTGATGACCAGGAAAGTCGGAATCAGAAAGGAAAAAAGCTGAATAATCTCAATGGCGGGAACCCCTTTGTTGATGATAAGTTCCATCAACTTGAGGATGCGCCCCATGAGCAGCACGAAAGTGAAGACGACCAAGGCAAGAAGGGTGGGTACTCCAACTTCCCTGGCGATATAGCGATGAATTCTCCCGATGGACATGGGTGCGAATCTTAGACCAACGGGGGGCGCTTGTAAACCAGATTTCAGGTGTTTTTTTGCTTGCCCCGGCGGCGAAGGGCATGCTATAGACACCCGTTGTCCGAAATCACGCACGCTTCCGGACCTGCCGGACGGTGTTCCGCCAAATTGTCGCGGAAAATCCGGTGGGAAGGATGGAGGCGGAGGAACTCAACCACCCCAAGAAGGAGAAGTCCCCATGGCTCAGATCACCATGAAACAACTGCTGGAAGCCGGTGTCCACTTCGGACACCAGACCAAGCGCTGGAATCCGAAGATGAAACCCTACATCTTCGGCGCCAGAAACGGTATCTACATTATCGATCTGCAGAAGACCGTCCGTTACTTTCGGACCGCTTTCGATTTCATTAAGCAGACCGTCGAAAATGGCGACAAAATTCTCTTTGTCGGCACCAAGAAGCAGGCCCAGGACGCCATCATGGAAGAGACCCTGCGCGCCGGCCAGTTCTATGTTAATAACCGTTGGCTCGGTGGGATGCTGACCAATTTTTCCACCATCAAGGGGAGTATTGATCGGCTCAAGAAGATTGAGGTCATGTCCCAGGATGGGACCTACGATCTGATCACCAAGAAAGAGGCGCTGCAGCTGGAGCGTGAGCGCGCCAAGCTGGAAAAGAGCCTGGGTGGAATCAAGAATATGTCCAAGCTTCCCGGCGCCATTTTCGTCATCGACCCCAAGAAGGAGACGATTGCCGTCAAGGAAGCCCGTAAGTTGGGAATCCCCGTGGTGGCGGTAGTCGATACCAACTGCGATCCCGATGACATCGATTATATTATTCCCGGCAACGACGATGCCATTCGCGCCATTCGCCTCTTCGCCTCGAAGATGGCCGAAGCCTGCATGGAAGGCAGCCAGGCGCGCGAAAACACCATCCGGACCGACGCCGAGGGGGCCGATCAGGTCGAAGCGGCACAGGGCGTGGCCGAGCAGTCGGCCGAGGCCTGATTTTCTTCTCGACAGGATCAATATAAAAGCGCCCTCAGGGGCGCTTTTTTGAAGATTGAACGGTAAGTTTTTTGTTTTAACCAACCTGAATCTTATCTGTCCGGGTTTCGGGCAGGTTGCTGGAGGATTGTCCGTGGCACAGATTACAGCATCGATGGTATCGGAATTGCGCGCCAAAACCGGCGCCGGCATGATGGATTGCAAAAAAGCCCTGACCGAAACCGGTGGGGATATTGAGGCGGCGATCGACTACCTGCGAAAAAAGGGCCTGTCCGCCGCCGCCAAGAAGGCCGGACGGGTCGCGGCCGAAGGCATGGTGACCGCCGCCGGTCAGGGCCGGATCGGAGCGATTGCCGAAATCAATGCCGAGACCGATTTCGTCGCCAAGAACACCGCCTTTCAGGCTTTTTCCGCCGGCGTGGCCGATGCCGTCATCACCCAGGCTCCGAAGGATCTGGAGTCGTTGATGGCTGCCCCGTTCCCCGGCACCGGCCGCACGGTCGCCGAGGAGCAGACCCACCAGATCGCCACCATCGGCGAGAATATCAACGTGCGCCGCTTTGCCCGCTATGCCGTTGACGCCGGTGTGGTGACTTCTTATGTACATGCCGGCGGCAAGATCGGTGTGCTGATCGAACTCGCCACCGCCAAGGACGATGATGAGCGAGTGCTGGCCTTGGCGCGCCAGTTGGCCATGCATGTGGCCGCCGCCAATCCCCAGTATCTCGAACGTCAGGAAGTTCCCGCCGAGGTTGTCGACCGGGAAAAAGAGATCATGCGGGTCAAGGCCAAGGAAAGCGGCAAGCCCGACCATCTGGTCGAGAAGATTCTCGACGGCCAGATCAACAAATTTTTCGGCGAGGTCTGCCTCCTTGAGCAGGCCTACGTCATCGATCCCGACCAGAAGGTCTCCAAGGTGGTCGAGGCCCTCGCCAAGGAGATCGGCGCTCCGGTCAAGCTTGCTCGTTTCGCCCGTTTCCAGCTGGGTGAGGGCATCGAGAAAAAAGAGGGTGATTTCGCCTCCGAAGTCGCCTCGCTCGTGAAGTGATCTTATCCCTACTCTATAAGGCTCCCTGGTGAGGGGGTCTGGCGGAGAAGCAATGACCGACGCGAAACCTTCCTATCGAAGAATCCTGCTCAAACTCAGCGGCGAGGCCCTGGCCGGCAATCAAGGCTACGGCATCGATCCCAATGTGATCGTCGGTATCGCCGAGGAAATCCGTGAGGTCACGGCCTTGGGTACCCAGGTTGCGCTGGTGATCGGCGGCGGTAATATTTTCCGCGGCGTCGCTGCCGCTTCCAAGGGGATGGATCGGGCCAGCGCCGACTATATGGGGATGCTGGCGACGGTGATGAACAGCCTGGCCATGCAGGATGCCCTGGAAAAGGTCGGGGTGGCGACCCGCGTGCAGTCGGCGATCGAGATGCAGCAGGTGGCCGAACCCTACATTCGCCGTCGCGCCGTGCGCCACTTGGAAAAGGGTCGGGTGGTGATTTTCGGCGCGGGCACCGGCAACCCTTACTTCACCACCGATACCGCCGCCAGCCTGCGGGCCATGGAGATCGGCGCCGAGGTTATCCTCAAGGCGACCAAGGTCGACGGGGTCTATACGGCCGATCCGGCCAAGGACAAGGATGCCGTCAAGTTTCCGACCCTGACCTATCTCGACGTCCTGAAGAGGGGCTTGCAGGTCATGGACGCCACCGCTACCTCGCTGTGCATGGATAACCATCTGCCGATCGTGGTCTTCGATCTGACCTGCCGGGGAAATATCATGCGGGTCGTGCTTGGCGAACCTATCGGTACGATCGTCAAAGGAGATTGAGTCCAATGACCAAGGATATTGTCACCAAGGCCCGTTCGGCCATGGACAAGGCGATTGAATCGCTGAAAAAGGATTTTACCAAGGTCCGCACCGGCCGCGCCTCGGTATCGCTGCTTGACGATGTGCGCGTGGACTATTACGGAACGCCGACCCCCCTCAGTCAGCTGGGTACGCTGGCGGTTCCCGAACCCCGGCTGATCACCATTCAGCCCTGGGAAAAGAAGCTGCTGCCCGAAATCGAGAAGGCCATTTTCAAGGCCGATCTCGGGCTGACCCCGAATTCCGACGGGCAGTTGATCCGCATGGCGATTCCGCCCCTGACCGAGGACCGGCGCAAGGAAATGGTCAAGATGCTCAAGCGCATGGCCGAGGATACCAAGGTCGCGGTGCGGAATATCCGCCGTGACGCCAATGATGCGGTAAAAAAGCTTGCCAAGGATAAGGAAATTTCCGAAGATGACGCCAAGCGCGTCGAGAAGGAGATTCAGGATCTCACCGACAAGTTCGTGGCCAGGGCCGATGAGGTCGTGGCGGTCAAGGAGAAGGAAGTGATGGAGATCTAACCCCTTAAACCACTCCATCCAAAACCCCCAAGGAGGAAGTATCATGAAAATCAGTGATGAGTGTATCGCCTGTGGCGCCTGCGTCGACACCTGCCCGGTCGGGGCCATTGTCGAAGCCGGCGACAAGTACAAAATTACCGAAGACTGCACCGAGTGCGGCGCCTGCGCCGACAGCTGCCCGGTCAGCGCGATCGCGTAAGACCCTCCGAAAGGGCGCCGCAAGGCGCCCTTTCCCTTTTTCCCGCCCTGCTTTCCCTTTAAAATTCCCTTGCAATTCGCCCGTCGGCATGGTATGAATCACCCGTTAATTTGTTCACTATGAAGAAAGTGAGCCCCTTGCTCACTTTTTTTATTTGAGGGTAGGAAGACGTGGCGCAACACACATTATTGGAGCAACTTACCGCCATTATCGATCCGATTCTTCAGGGCTTTGGCCTGGAATTGGTCGATCTGGAGTATAAGCACGAAGGGCGGGACTGGTTTCTTCGCATCTTTATCGACAAGCCGGGCGGCGTGACCCTGGACGACTGCGCCGAGGCCAGTCGCGAGGTCGGCGCGGTTCTGGAGGTCGAGGACCTCATCCGCACCGCTTATCGCCTCGAGGTTTCTTCTCCCGGCCTGGACCGACCGTTGAAGAAGCTTGAGGATTATGGGCGATTCGCCGGACGCCTGGTCAAGGTCAAGACCTTCGAGAGTTTGGATCCCGATCAGCGCGGCCATGCCCGCAAGACCTTCTCTGGTATCTTGTTGGGGGTCGAAGAGGATCGCATCAGGATAGAACAACAAGACAAAAAGGGTGGCATTGTCGAGATTCCTTTTGCTGGAATCGCCAAGGGTCATCTCGAATTTGAATTTTAAACATTGTTAAGGCTGGCGTTCCCGGCGAAGATTCACCGCCGGCAAGGGGGCGCCAACGCCCCAAGCGTTTTGGATACAGGGGGAAGTTGAGATGGTCACGAATCTTAACCACATCATCGACCAGGTAGTGAAGGACAAGGGGATTGATCGGGCAGTGCTGGTCGAGGCCCTGGAATCCGCCGTGCTTTCGGCAGCCAATAAGAAGTATCGCAATACCCGGGATCTTGAGGCTCATTACAACAACGAACTGGGCGAGGTCGAGGTTTTTGAATTCGTCACGGTCGTTGAAGAGGTTCAGGATTCCTATAAGGAGATCGACCTGGCCGAGGCTCAGGAGATCGACCCCGAGGTCGAACTCGGCGACTCCCTGGGGATGAAGCTGGATGCGAGCAATTTCAGCCGAATCGCCGCCCAGACGGCCAAGCAGGTGATTATTCAGAAGGTTCGCGAAGCCGAGCGGGAAGGTGTCTTCAACGAATTTCAGGATCGCATCGGCGAGCTGGTCAATGGTATCGTTCGCCGCTACGAGCGGGGCGATCTGATTATCGATCTCGGTCGCGCGGAAGCCCTCCTTCCTCACCGAGAGCAGGTTCCCCGGGAAAACTACCGCCAAGGGGATCGCGTGCGGGCCTATATTTCCGACGTCAAGATGTCGACCAAGGGGCCGCAGATCATCATGTCCCGAACCCATCCCGGGGTCGTTGCCGCGCTCTTTGCCTTTGAGGTGCCGGAGATCGCCGAGGGGATTGTCGAAATCAAGTCGGTCTCCCGTGAGCCCGGAAGTCGTGCTAAAATCGCCGTCGTTTCCCACGATTCCGATGTCGATCCGGTTGGGGCGTGCGTCGGCATGCGCGGTTCCCGTGTGCAGAATGTTGTTTCCGAACTGCGGGGAGAGAAGATCGACATCATTCCCTGGTCCCCCGATACGGCACGTTTCGCTTGCGCGGCCCTGGCCCCCGCCGAAGTGGCGCGGGTCTATGTCGACGCCGACGAGCAGGCGCTCGAAATCATCGTGCCGGATGACCAGTTGTCCCTGGCGATCGGCAAGAAAGGCCAGAATGTACGCCTGGCTGCTAAGCTCATCGGCTGGAAAATCGATATCAAGAGCGAAACGCGGGCCGCTGAGATTGAGCAGGAGGAGTCTCACCTGACGGCTCGGGAGGACGAGTTCATCGCCGAATCGGATGCGGCTGCCGGACTGGCCGCCCGTCACACCCGTGATGAGCTCTACGAAATGGCCAAGGAATTCGACATCCCGGGACGCAGCGCCATGACCAAGGAAGAGTTGGCCCGGCATCTTGCTCCTCTTGTCGCGGCGGGTCAAACGGACGCGGCCGATTCCGCTGTTTCCGAAGAGGGTTGATCGCCGGCGGATGGTCGACAAGCGGCATACGCCCAAGCGCACCTGCCTCGGTTGCCGACAGGTTGTGGAACAGTATGAACTGGTTCGGTATGTTCTCTCCCCCGACGGCGAACTTCTGGTCGACTACCGGGGGCGTCTTCCCGGTCGCGGCGCTTATACGTGTTTGAACCGGGAATGTTTGCGTCTGGCGGTTCAGCGCCGTCAGTTTCAACGGACATTTCGGCGGGACTCGCTGGCCGTCGACCCTGAAAGGCTGAATTCGGAGCTCTTGTCCGCTATCGAATCCAGGATCGTCAACCTTCTGGGGATGGCCAAAAAGTCGGGGGTCGTGCTCTCCGGCGGAAAGTTGGTTCTGGACGCCATGGCGGTTCCGGGGCAGGTCGCGGTGGTGATGCTGGCCGAGGATGTGTCCGTTGGTATCGCCGACAAGGTTATCTCAAGTGCGACGTACCGGGAGATTCCTTGCTGGCGGCTGCTTGACAAAGAGCGCCTCGGCAGGATGCTGGGCAAGGAAGAGCGCAGCGTGGTCGCGCTCAAGGCGGGTGCGTTGGCCGAATCGGTTAAGACGGAAATGTTACGATACAAGCAGATGGTAGGGGAGATTTGATGGGAAAGACAAAGGTTTCCGAATTGGCGCAGAAGTTGGGCCTGGACCCGAAAGAGGTCATGGAGCGGCTGCAGAAAGCAGGAGTCGAAGTGAAGAGCGAAAAAAGCCTTCTTGAGGACGAGGATCTGCGGAAGTTTGAAGCCCAGGCCTCGTCGCAGGGCGAAGTCGTCGAGGAGGAACGGATTACCTCCGGTGTTATCCGTCGCCGCCGCAAGGATGTCAAGCCCACGACTGAGCCCGTGGCCGTGGAAACTCCCGCGCAAGCCGCCCCTGCTTCCGCCGAGGATCTGGTGAGCGTTTCCCTCCCCACAGCCAAGGCGGGGGAACTCCCCGTGGTCGAGCCTCCCGCTGTCGCGCCCGCGGAAGAGCCCATGCCCCTTTCTTC
>AMWB02015342.1_pt2 | contig 10221 bp, 16 predicted proteins | sample 200311 | NCBI WGS metagenome assembly AMWB02 (sample SAMN02737377, study PRJNA173069) | bioreactor metagenome | biome: anode biofilm in microbial fuel cells | place: USA: California | collected 2010-12-16 | reverse complement strand
CCGAATTTGTGCCAACCCCAACGCAATAGTTGAGGTGTCTTTTGTTACCGGACCAGATCGAGACATAATGGGTTCTCCTTATCGTCAAAAATTAAAATAAAGTGTTTAAATTATTTAGGAAATCCTAATTGCATTACGTCCTTTTTTGACTTGAGAGAGGAAGATTTTATGCATCTTTATCAAAAAAGGGGAAATAGTTCAACTGATTTTTATGCCCACACGACCGGCGCAAACATTTGATCACAATGTTACCTTGGATCAGTATTACCACCGGGGGTTCCCCCGATTCCTCCATATTTTTACCGAACACGAATTTAAACAACCCATTGGGGAGTCGTTCAATAAGACGTTTTCCGCATTTTTCGCATACTATAAAGTTTTTGCTCATATCTTGGATGCCATTCGAAATGTTATTGTCACAATGACAAACTTCGATTGATCAGGAGCGTCAAGGGTATCCCCTTCTTTGGTTTCTGTAACCACCATCGCTCCTATTTGAGTTCCTGAGACAGAATCATAAAAAGGAATTCGCTTCAAACCATCAGTCTGAGTAGTATCCCCATCAAAATATTCTGCCACTTTATCCAATAAAACGGTTAATTTGTCGCCTTCATAATCCTTTCTGGTGACACAGTACAAGTCCACCACATAGGTCGAAAGCGTATCCCTTTGCAAAGGATTTTGAATAATGGCAAGCCATTGTTCGATTGTGGCATCAGGAGGAAGAAACCGATCAAAGACAATTTCACATTGACCAGGAATGTAAAAGTTATCAATGATATATTTCTTCAGTGAATAATAAAAATTGGTTTTCTGTGCTGTAGCATCAAGAGCCATCAGTCTGTTTCCTTACTTGTTCACACATCATATCCAATTCATGAAGAACAGCCTTTGCCGTTTCGGACACTTCCACAAATTCAGGATTGAGGGTGCTATCAAATGTGGCCGTAGCCTTGTCCATAAAATCCAACAGAGCAAGGACTTCACTCAATCGGAATTCGACCACTAACGAAATATCCTTAGTATAAGCCCGAATCAATTCAGCCATTGCCCCACCGACTCCTTATCTTATTCAGTGCATCCCTTCTCCGGCGATCAAGGAATCCAATTCGGTATTGCTCCGCAGACGGCTTAAATACAGGACGTGCCGCCTGACCCCTGAACATGAAACCCACTTGCCGGGGAGTGTACCCCATTTCATTGTAAAAAGCATACTTCCAAATAGGCGTAAGGGTTGCACTGGTTGTCCAGGAACTTGATCGGGACGGCATTGCCCCACGGTTGACTTCAACCACATTGCCCTTGGGGGTCTGCCGGATACTAATCGCCCGAACCAAATCACCCCATTGCTTCCAGAATCCCGAATAAGCCCCGTGTTTCTGTTTCCATTCCACATACCGTTTCGACAAAGGATCATATGCCCCTGAAAAGGTTTCGTTCACAATGTTCTGAATAAGCAACAGTTTGAACTCCTTTGCACAATTTTCGGTCATTATTCGGGATTCCTCAGTAAAGGCTTGTTTCATCCGATCTAAGGAAAAGAATAATGTCCTAAGTTGTTGGGCATTCGTTCGCTGAACTATCATGTTCAAAAATCCATCCGTCTAATAAGGATTCCATACGCACCGGCAAAATGGGGTATAGCTTTTCCGACTCAGACCGTATCCCCTGTCGGAACAGCCGGGGACATATCGTGACTCGTTTTTCACGGCTCATCCGATAACAGGCAAATACATCGAATGATTCCTGTTGATCCACAATGGGAAACGTGTTGAGCAAACGCCTTTCCACATACTCATCATCATAGATCACGGTCCACCACTTGGAACTGATTCGGTCATAAGGAATCTCGAACAGATTGTCAATAAAAATCATATTCGTGATCCGAATATCCTTGTGGATCAGTGAATTGAACGTCTTTTGCCAATCTGCAACAGGGCTTTTAGATCGTTTAATGAAAAGTGAAAGTTCCATGTTATTTCCTCACAAGTGCAACGTAAAGACCATTCCACCAATTTTCCTTATCTCCGTTGAACTTGGCAGGAAGTTCCCATTCACGAACTACTTTATATTTGAGCACACGGAATGCTTCCCGTGTTCCTTCTTTGGCCGAATCCATGTTCCAATCATCAACGATGGCAATAAAAGTATCCTCAAAAATCGGATTATAGTAAATGAAGGCTTGCATTTGGGATTCCACATCATGCCCACCATCATAAAAAAACACCCCGACCTTGCCGTTAATATGGGTAATGCATTGATGTTTGACCAAAAATGCATGATGTTCAAAGAAATTCAGTCGATTGTCAGGAAGCCACTTTTCCACATTCTTATGAAATGCATAGGAAGGGCCATCAAACTCACTCCAATTGTCAATTGCGGTGAGCTTAATGGCATTGCCATAACCGGCACTGACCAGTGTTGATCCTTTATACGTTCCGATCTCCATGTAATGATAGCCGGTGAAATAAAACCCCATGTTGTTCAGGAAATGACGGACTTTCGGGCTTGACATCCCATCAATTTCCAAAATTTCAGGATGTAGTTTTGATTTTCCCTGTTCTGCATCTCGGATAGACCGATTGATATAATCCAAACAAGTGAAGCCAAACGGCATCATGGTTCCCTCCTTAAAACGATGTCAAAGGATTCAGATGAATGATCAATGTGATCCAGTTGAACCAAGGAAAGATTGTTCAGTTTTGGAAAAATTTCACGCATGAAAAGATCGGGACCAATATCCACTCGATGGGAAGGATTACTTCCTGGTTCACCGGCTTTCGGATATCGACCCCCTTCAATGTCAGGAAGTATAAGTGCAATATGACCATCCACGTTCAATGATGTTGCCCACAGATTCAAACACCGTGCCATTTCATCCGTGTCAGGTAAATCCTCAAGCATGTGGCTTGAAAAGATGAAGTCGAATTCTTCTCCACTCAGGGCAGTGAAACAATTAGAAATCCTGAAGCGGGAAGCCAAACTTAGATCACGTTTCAATAAATCCTGGATGTATTCAACAGCAATCGGTTGGGGCACTTGATCCACATAAACCGAACACACCGGATTTAAAAGCGGACAAGCACCACAACCGATATCTGCACCCTTTCCCCGTAAATACTTCTGAACATATGACACATTGCGATTAAATGAAGGACGGATGATTGTATCAACTTCTTCCCGAGTCATCAAAAATATCCTTTCGTAAATTTGGAAAGTTCTGGTTTTACCTGTGAAGGAAATACATCGTCCGAAAGGCCGAGTTCTTCACGTCTGAGTTTATTACGAAGCCATTTCTTTTCAATTCGTTCCCGATCCCGAGCATCATCCTTCTCATAATGCCACAGGAAATAATCAGTAGGCAATCGGGTTTCTTTTGCAATGCCATCCAGAACATGATGAGGACAGTTCACCCAATGCATATGGTAATTCTTTCGAATCAACCGGGGTTGATAATCCGGCCATTGGCCGGTCTGATAAGCTACGATAGGCCATCCAGTATCAGGATCAAGGATTGCATAAGGGGATAATTCATGGCGCATGACTTCCACAGTCTGCCGAGCCACAAGGCCCAAATCCGAATCCAGTAAATACTTTTTGGAATTAACCGTTTCAAGGAACAGTTTCAACTTATCATTCATCCGTTCATCAAAATCCAGCATGAAAAAGATTTCCCCTTCACGAAAATAGGATAAACCAATATTCCGCTGAACACAGTTCATATTGTGGTATTCATCCACCCAAGGATGCACAAACACCTTAACTTTTGGAAACTGTTTCAATTCCTGAACCGTGTAATCAGTGGACCCACCATCAATGACGATGATTTCATCCACCCACGGAAGATCATGAAAATCACCCAAACAACGGGCAACAGCTTTTTCCTCATTCACGCACTGCATACTAAATCTCATTTTTCTGACTCCTTCTTATATAAGATTGAATGACTTTTATGTAACTCAAAGTTTTCGATGAAATATTTTACCATTTCAGGATTATTCCGATAAATTTCTGCATTCTCAGCATTACGTTCTTCTGCCGATTTGGTGAAATTGAAACTACCGGTGAACATATCCTTATCATCCACCAACATGATTTTATTATGAGCAATGGCATGTTTCCCATCCAAATAAACCAGAGCACCAGCATCTACTAACATATTCATCCATTTGATTTCAGAGGATGAAGATCGTTTATCCAGGATGATTTGAACAGATACTTTCTTTTTTCTGGCATCCAGAAGGGCATTCACTATAGGTTCACTGGTAAACCCATATGCCTGAATCCTGATTGTACTTTTTGCTGAGGAAATCATTTTCACAAGAACATCTGTAATGCCGCCTTTTGGAGAAAAATACACTTCAATGATTCCATTGTAGGGCAAATCCTTATCATAGGCTTGTTGTGTTGAAAACACATACAAAGATAATCCGGCCAGCACAAAGGAAACACAAAACCAAAAGGCAGCATACAGTTTTCGCATGATTACATTCCTAAAATCATTTTGAGATTTTTCTTGATGGTCATGGGATGAATCGAGTTAATACACGGTGAAATACATTGGCGATCACGTCCATAGCAATTATAAGTGTTTTTGCAAACACGTAATTTATCCGGTTCCATATCAAACCAAGGAATTTCACGATCATGAATAGGCCCGACAACACGAGCAGGAGCAGGACCATAAAGCACAATTGCAGGAATTCCCAAGGCACCTGCCAAATGGGAAGGAAACGAGTCGATAACCACTGCGGCTTTTGCATGTTTCATCACCCAAGCTGTTTCAGTAAAGGATAAAATTCCACGAAGATCAATAGCGCCTTTGCAATACAAATCCGCTTTTCCTCCGATCTGAATCACCGGAATATTCAGACCCATGATCACCATGCCCATATGATCATACGTCCGAAACTGAGGATCACCACCCGTTGTATGAACCACAATATATGGAGTATTTGCTAAATTTTCATGTTCCCAAAGATCATGAAGAAATGGTGATTTTTCGCAATAAATGAAGAAATTACCCGGTTCCACTCCACAGAAATAAGGATACATATCAGCCAGTTTCACATCCAGACTGTTGAAATTTCCATGTAGGATGTGTTCACCATGCGGATTATAAACAAACCGAAACTCGTTGCGAATTCCTGGATTCCATTCAATAATCTCATCGACATTGGGGTTATTCTTCAAAATTCCGAAAAACTGTTTTTGGGTCATATAAGTGATCGGATAGGATGCATGTTTTTCACGTAATGGACCCAAACAACGGGTAGTCATAAGTACATCACCGGCTGATCCGTGTTGCATGAAAAGGATGCGCTCTTGAACGGGGGTTTTTATCTCTATTACACGATTTTCCAGATAGTCTGAGATATCCGATGCACTTTGTAAACGCATAGTCATTTCATCCGCACCCTGAAGGGCCAGTGACCGGAAAACCGAATAATCATCCCCCAACATGATTGACATGGAATTCATCAATTCAGATGCCGAACAACTTTTGGCATCAATCCATGTCTGCCCTTGATCACTTTTGATCGGAATATATGATGGGCAATCGCATGGAACCAGTATTCCATAATCCTGAACCAGTTCGATATGAGCCGTTGAATTGGAGGCAATTGTGGGAACTCCGCACTTCATCGCCTGAATTGTTGTCCAGGATAATCCTTCCTGCATAGACGGATTCACAAAACAATCCATCGCATTATAGATATCCGGCATTTTATCAAACGGGGAAATGGCCCCAACGGGACGCACCAAGATATCACCTGTCATCAACCCGTAGCTTTGGCAATACTTTTTCAGATTGAAAACACCTTCGGCAAAATTGGTGTGCATGTAAAGGGCCAATCGCCGGTTAGGATTTCGTTCTTTCAGTTCTGCAAAAGCACGAATGAGTTTTTGAGGGTCTTTCCTGATCTGATTCGGACCCACAAATCCGAAAACAAAGGTTTCCGGGGATATCGTGGGAAATAACACTTCCCGAGCAGATTGACGTTCTTCAGGAGTAAATGGATGAAACAGATCGTGATCCGGCATTGAAGGACGGAAATAATTCAATGAAGGAATGTAATCCTTCAATTTGGTAAACCCATATTCAGAATAAACCAAAGGCTTATCAACCACCTTCAGATATTCAATGAAATCAGGATCAACATACTGAAGATCATAAGGAAACAAATGGATGAACCGGAACTTTTGTGCGTTTTTAATCCTTAGGAATGTAGGCATGATGTTCCGATAGCGCCACACATCAATGCCGACAAAGATCACACAATCGAATTGTTCTGTTTGGAGTAGAAGGAGTAACTTCTGTGCGCCCCAAATATCTGCGTTTTTGATATCATCAGAAGGAATAATCGTATAAGATTTATCCTGCATACTGGAAGGAATTACATCAGTGATGGAACAAAAGACGGAGATTTGGTAGGATTCTGTGGGTATTTGACCGATGATGCCTTTCATCATTAACCCATTGCCGGTGATCCCATAAGGGTTTTCACCTACTAATAAAACCTTTTTCATTTTTATTCCTTTCGGATTGAGTTATCGTTCGTCAGCAACTAATTCACAAACATCTACATTCTCATACATCCTTTTTTTAACGGCACGAACCATATAATATTCACCGGAAACCGGTTGATAACGATCTAATTCCTTTACTCCATAGGAAGAAGGAACATAGAGATCATGTTTATCCACCGAAATAGCACTAATACCTTCATTTACAAGGATTCCACTTCCATAAAGTTCCTCATTTTGAAGGGCAAAGGCTTCCGCTTTGATCGTTTGAAACACCGGAGTTTTCTTGTAATGAGGATTCCAACCCACTTCACCCGAAATGCGTAAAAGTTCCCCACTCACATTGCATTTATACAAAACCACTTCATAATCGATAACACCATCCTCAAAAATGGTAGGGGTTTTGTTCATGACAATGTAAGGGGTAGCTGAAGCGGTCATTTTGATAACCGAACCAGCATTTACATTGGTATCATAGGATAGAGTTGCCGATAAAAAAAACTCTCGTATAAAGGGCTTTGTTGCTTGGGAATTGCCCTTATATACGAGTTTTTCAGGAGTTGATATCGGGGTCGGTTCAAGTACTGTGAACGATACCCCGACATCATCAATGGCTTCTTTGATGTCAGGACCGATAGACATATTATTCACCGATTACGTAATCGATTATTCCCGGTTCATACGTTACATCATTACCGGCATTATCATAAACAAATCCTGCATCAACTTTGGTGCCGAACCATGAGGATGGATCATCGATCATCAATTGAGGATTTTCATCACAGAAGGTTTTCCAATCTGTATCCATCTGTTTGATAATCGCACTATAATGATCAAACCGCTGATTCAAGGATATTACATCATACTTGAACTTGTGCGCTGATTCGGTCATCAAATAAAAAAACAAAGCCCGTTTTGAACGGGTTTTCAACCACAATTCCTGCAATGCTAATTGTTTCAGATCGGCATTTACAACCGGAAGGGTCCATCCAGTTTCCCTAATAGCATCATTTGTGGCATTTTCATAATCTTCTTCAGCCAGATACTTTGACAATCCTTTTACTTCCAGCTTCAGAAGATCAATCAATTCGTCCTGAGTCATATCACACCTTCTTCTTCTTCCGAATTATTTTTTTGGTGCTGACTGGTTTTTCAGGAATTTCTTCATTCAAAATGGCTTCCGGTACTTCAATTTCATCTCCATAGGCAATGATTTCGATGGTTCCAGTATCGTTCAGCAGTTCGTCCCGTAAGACCTGGGGAAGTTCACTTTCAGGATACACTTTACCCTTTGGAAATACTTCCTCACCCGCTTTCAACGAAACTTTCAGTTTGTAAATTGCTTCTTTCGGCATCCGATTGTCCTCCTTCAGAGAAAATGAATATTCCGATACGGGTTTCCCCGTACCGGAACAGGTTCACATGGTTACAGATTAAATGTTGGGCGTGGTGCTGGTGACGGTCAGATTGTAAATCGCATCTCGCTGATACAGGACCGGCAGACCTTTGTCCTGAACACGAAGGAAAATGCCATCAGGATCCCAGGTTTCATGCGTATCAGCCTGTCGCCCGTAAAGACGGCTCAGACCGTAAGGAGCACGAAGGAATTCCGCAATGGGTTTGCCTTCAACAACCGGGGCAAACATGACGAACTTGTTTGTGGGAAGGAAAGTTTTCCGCACAAAGCAATAATCCTCAACAGCCCGATAACTGGCGGCGGGAGCCGCATGAATGGTCACGGTATTCGCCGGGACGCTCACGGAATCGATCAGACAATCTTCCCACGTTCCTTCGGAAACATCCACGAAACGGAGATAGGAACCGGCTTCAAAATCGGAAGCATCCTCAACGGAAATAACTGTGGAGGAACTTGCGGTCACACCGGCAGTCAGATAGGCCCGAACTTCATAGACCTCATCATAGACTTCCAGCCGGGGAATATCCAAAAGCGATTGAATCACTTTGGGATTTACGCCCAGGATTCCGCCACGGGTGCCGGTGAACAGATCACCATTGCCGAAGTCGGACTTCTTGAGCAACTGGCGAATTGTGGTATCCTGAGCCAGCATTTTCAGAACATTGGTGGTGCACATGGCAACAGACGGAAGAACGCCGCAAGCATCCTTCACGGTCTTTTTGGCATCCATGATGTCACCCAGGATGTCTTTGGTGCTTCCTGCAGGCCACATATAATTCGTGGTCAGGGTGACGTTGTTGGCAGTGGGAAGTTTGTAATCCACTTCGGCTTTCATCCCACCGGTAACTTCATATGTGATCTTGCCACTGAACAGCATTTTGGCGATCATCCATTCCTTTCTTCGCATGGAACGGTATGACAGGGAAGCCGATTCCCGGGCCAGTCTGGTTTTTGCGGCCATATATGTAGCAACGGTGCCGGGTTCCCGAAGGTTATTCAGGAATTCTTCATCGAAGTACATTTTCTCTTTCCACGTTGCGGCAGTGGCAGTATGTTTCGTCACGCCCAAAGGAGCAGTCCTGGGGGACGGAACTCCGGGAGGAACGAACGGTGCCATGCCACGGGTGCCTTCATACGATTCCCACTTGATTGAATCAGAGGGGGCATCAGTTTCCCCGAAAAGAGTTGTAAGCATCAATTCGGGAGGCGTGGTGAAACGTGTCACCAAGTCAGTGAGGACTTCAAGCCTCAGATCAGCGATATCGCCTATACCTCTCATAATCTACACCCCCTCCTTATTTGTAGGTATAAAGACCGATGGTTGACAGGGACAGGTCGGCAACTGCGGCGGCATCAACATTCCGCAGACCGGCAGTATATACGATGTAATTTTTCAGGAACAGGGAAGCCCCTGCGCCAACGGCTCTCGAACCCACACCCGTATCAACGGACTTGCCGAGGATACCAACACAGGTATCATAACCTTCGGCGGCAACGAATGCATGACGTGCAACGGTGAAGGAAGTGCTTCCGGTTGCAGTAGTCACGGTAATCTTTGCCATGTTGGTGAAGGATGTGCGGTCAATGGCAGTGATGGCACCAAGATTTTCACCGGATGTCGTGTCATCGATGATCATCAGATCGTCACCGACCTTGAACTTGTAACTGTCATCGATGAGTACATACAGGTCATCGGCAGAAGTGCCAGAATCCGAAACCAGATAAGCACGGCAAGGAGCATCTTCAGTGCCGGTGATGGCGGCAGGAGAATAAGGAATAAACATACCCTTATTTCCGGCGGCAGAGTTGTTTTTGGCAAGTGCTGTTCCGGCGTGGAGGATTCCGAAGCCAGGAGAAAGCTGAATGGGCACCATCATCAAAAGAGATTCATCGGAATACAGGAGTCTCCTGTAATCGGTCTGAATCGGCCCATACTGAATGTTGGGAGAATCACCTTGCATATTGCGTTTCCTCCTTATTTGGCCGAAGCCACGCCAGACAGGGCAAACAGATCGTCAGCGTGCTTTTTGTTTTCCTGAGTGAAATCGGGGGATGTTCCCACATTCCGGTTCGAAAAACCGGTGCCCTGAACGGACTCAACCGGCTTAATGAACTCCTCCCAATCCTTCAGTTCGTTGTCGATGGCGGCGGAAAACGCCGATTCATCCAGCACATCATCCTTGACGAATTTGGAATAGCTCAGATTGGCCTTGACCTTGCTGAACATCCGTTCGGGGATATTGCTGGACATGAGTTTCTTCGTCCACACGGATTCG
>AMWB02043729.1_pt1 | contig 10224 bp, 8 predicted proteins | sample 200311 | NCBI WGS metagenome assembly AMWB02 (sample SAMN02737377, study PRJNA173069) | bioreactor metagenome | biome: anode biofilm in microbial fuel cells | place: USA: California | collected 2010-12-16 | reverse complement strand
TCCGAAATACGTTCCATCGTCCAAGTGACCTTTACCGGTGGCGAGGCGTTATTGCGCTGCGACATTATGGATTTGATCCGGTATTCGCGGAAAAAGGGATTTTTCACCAAGATCGATAGTAACGGAGGAATGCTAGACGCCCACACTCTGAAGGAATTAAAGAACGCTGGGTTAAACCGCATCGATATCAGCATCGATCATTATGATGAGGGAACACACGACAAACTTCGGGGGCGTGAGGGATTATTCGCGACGGTTGCGGAAGCACTAAGGCTCTGCCGCGGCTTAAAGATCCCTTACTACCTTCAGACCTATGCGACTCCACAGAACATCCATGATGGTTCTCTGGAGAAGATATTGGGGGTTTCAGAAAATTTGGGCGCGATCAGGACCAAGATCCAACCGCCGGCAACTTTTGGAAGATGGGGGGACAATCTCGAAGTTGCTTTAAAGGAAGAGGACTACCTTTTGCTCGAGCAAATGCTTTTCCGACATCCAAGCGCCTATTTTGAGAGTGAATTTTTTTCTCCCAAGGATTATCAGTTCCTGTGCAAAGCGGGGATCCGCGGGAATATCTATGTCACATGCTACGGGGATGTTTTTCCATGCTGCTACGTGCCCGTTCCCTTCGGCAATGTTAGGGGAAAGCGACTGGCCGAGATCTTAGGGAAAATGTATGGCCGGAGAGGCGTTAACGTTTTTAACGGATATGGCAGCTGTTTGTGTAATAACCTCGAATTTCAGGTGAAATTTTTAAGAAAATAGCAAGAAATACTCATTAAATTCAGGTCATTTAAAATTCCGGGAAAAGCACGATGGAAATTCTAGGAATGGATGCAAAGCAGCTATTAAACTTAATCAACGCGCAGCTTGTCGGCTGGACAAAGTTTCTGGGAGGAAGAGGTTTCCCTCTTTGTGCGATACAACTTTTGCTTACATGGGACTGTAATTTAAGGTGCAAATACTGCATTGTAAAAGAAGAGTTGGATATGTTTTCTAAAAAACAAATTGATTTGAGGTTGGTGAAAAATCTGATGGAACAAATCCAAAGGAACCATTTTTTAAAGCCGTGGGTTCATTTAACCGGGGGTGAGCCATTGTTGCATAAAGAGTTCACCAATATTGCCAGACTTTTGTTTGAAAATAGAATTAACTGGACGCTAGCTACGAACGGCTATTTTTTAAAAAAATACGCAGAAGCGGTTTGTGATTTTGGTTGTTTCTGTGTGAATGTGTCCATAGATGATATTGGCCCGGCGCATGACGAGATTAGAGAAAAAGAAGGGGCCTTTAAGAGGGCTATCGAAGGTATTAAGTTTCTAGAGGGATTTAAAACGATGCGCAATAAGAGAAATCCTCATATCGCAATCAATTGTACCATCAATGAAAAAAATTGTACGCGGCTGCACGAAATTTATGATTATCTGGAATCATTGCCGGTGCATTCCATCTCATTCCAGCACTTGTCTTTTGGGCCACAACGAATTTCAGGTGTAGATTTGAACCGAAATATAGCTGAGAAGATTGATATCGTGGGGTTGGCTTCCTCGCTGGAAAAACTAATGAAAAAAAAAGGAAGAGTGCGAATTAATTTACCAAAGAGCGTCCGAAAGAATGATTTAGAAAATTATTACAAACCAGATAAGGGGAGAGTGTCTGGATCCTGTGTTTTTCCATGGCTTTTTCTCTTTGTGGCGCCGGATGGTAGGTGTTATGTTTGTGACAGGAAGATAGGAGATTTAAAAAAACAAAACATGCAAGAAGTTTGGAATGGCGACGAAATGCACCAATTCAGAAGAAGTCTTCTTAAAGGGAAAGCGTTGCCCTGTTGTTTTAGATGTTGTTGGAACATCCCCTCAAAGTAACGTGTCGATTTGAACAGGTAACAAAAGCAAAAGAGGATTAAGAGCGTCATTGCGAATGATGAGAGAATGCAAATGAATGGCAGAAAAAAAATATTTCTTACAAATACCGGCTGTTCGAGAAGATATCTGGACTCTTCCAGGCTCGCAAAATATTTCCAGCTCAATCAGTGCGACATTGTCAAAAACCCCCAAAAAGCGGATTGTATTATTTTTGGGGCATGTGGGTATAAAAACGATGCGATAGAAGCATCTTTTGCTTCGATAGAAGCGCTCAGCCAGCATAAGGGGAAATTAATTGTTGTCGGCTGTCTGCCTGCTATTGCTCCTGAGAGATTTAAAGAAGAAGCGCATTGCGAATCTATCGTCGCAAAAGAACTGTATAAGATTGATACATTTTTCCCTGATTTTAAAATCAAGTTTTCAAGCATTCCCGATGTTAATGATTATCCGGACGTTTCATTTTTTTCAATCATCTCCAAAATAAAATATAAGCTTTCAAGGTATTTCACAGGAAAGTATCCCTTTCAATATATTAAGAACGAGATTAGCACTGCATTGAACTGGAACAATTTCGGTCGTTTTATTGACAAAAACACAAAAACTTGTTACTTGCGTATAAGCGAAGGATGTCTCGGGAGTTGCAGTTATTGTTCGATCCGTAAGGCGATAGGGCGGCTGAAAAGCAAGCCTTTAAAGGTGTGCTTGAATGAATATAAGAAGTTGTTGGACGAGAAATATAGGAATTTCATATTTGCAGCCGACGACACAGGCGCTTATGGGCTGGATATAGATTCGAATCTCCAAGAACTTCTGAAAGAATTTTCTAATTTGGACAAAGGCGTGGATGTTAAATGGTCTTTTGAGGAATTTCATCCTATCTGGCTTATCAAATATCGCAAAGAACTGCTCGAGACAATTAGAAACGGAAAAATTAAAAGATTGGTTTGTTCTATCCAATCGGGGAGCGAAAGGATATTAAAGCTGATGAATCGTTATTCTAACGTCCAAGATGTCGTGGAAATATTGGCAGAGTTTAAACAAGCGGAAAAAAATTTGAAGTTAGACGCCCATCTGATCATCGGTTTTCCGTCTGAAACAGAAAATGATTTGTTGCTCACGCTAGATTTAGCGAAGGAAGTGAGATTCGATTTTGTGCATTTATTCAAGTTTGGAACCAGCGAAAATACGGAAGCCGCTCATTTTGACGGGCAAATTGAAAAGGAGATTGTAAGCAGGAGGCTCAGAAAGGCCATAGCGGTTTTAGAAAAAGAAGGGATAAAATGCGGTTGTTCAGAGTTCTAAGTTATTCCAAAGACTGAGCCTTAGTCCAGTTTCAAGATCTGTTTTGCATTCAAAGCCCAATTCCGTTCTGATTTTCGAAGGATCACAGGTCCAATAGGGATAGCCTAATTCCTTTATTTTGCTATGGATTTGGGGTGCGTGGAATAATTTCGATATAATAAATGAGATTGGTTGGATACAAAGAGCAACGTTCCTTGGAATATGCAGGGGCATGAGCCTTTTTTTCTTCCCGAACGAGGCCATGATTTCCACAATTCTTTTCCAGGAATAAATGTTGCCATCGGAAATGAAGTAAATTTTCAAGTTTGATGCGTTGCTTTCAGCGACTAGTGTAAGACCGTGGACGAAGTCATCGATGTAGCAGAGGCTTGTATTGCCCGTCAAAATAGGTTTGATACCCAGCTGGATCATTTTGTTGAGATAAGCGAAGAACATATTCTCATGGCCCAAGATAGACGGGGGGCGGAGGACTACGACTGGAATTTTATCTCCGTGAAATAGAACCGCTCTTTCTCCTTGGAGTTTACTTTTACCGTAGTGAGTAATGGGATGCGGCGGGTCGGTTTCTTTCAAAGGGTTATCCTTCGAGCTGTATCCGGCTGCAGCGAGACTGGATACATAGACAAACTTTTTAATCTTGGGATTCAATTTAACACAGGCATCGATCAGATTTTTTGTTCCGAAGGTGTTCACTTGGTAATAAGTTTTGATATCCCTTGGGGATTTAGCAATAGCCAGGTGGTATACAATGTCCATTGAAACTACAGCTTTGTGAAGGGAAGCAGGGTCCGTGATATCTCCGTATACCAGGTTCAAGGGGTATTTTTTTAGCAGGTCGATGTTGCTTGTATGGCGTACAAGACAGTAAACGTCATGCCCTTTTTTATGTTGGGAAATCGCGAGGCGCTGTCCTAGAAATCCTGTTGCGCCGGTAATTAATACTTTCATAAGAATGTATTCTATCAAGAAATCAAGAATGAAGAAGGTCGGATTTTAAAAGGAAAAGAATGAGAATATTGCTTTGTGTCGTCAGGTCCAACCGCTATTTTTTTGCTCCCCCCTTAGGGCTTGCCTATATTGCGAGTTACTTATTGAGGGAGGGGCATCAGGTCAAAATCGTCGATGATTATTACCACTCAGATTTTCAAAAAGGACACATTAAGAAAGAGCTTCTTTCCTTTGTCCCCGATATTGTCGGATTTACCACGCACACGTTTACGATCAACTGTTGTTTCCATGCGGCCAGTATGATTAAAGAGATCGACCCAAAGATTAGAGTTGTTTTCGGCGGACCTCATGCAACGTATCTTCCGCTCGAAGTTCTTTCAAATAAGAACGTCGATATTATTGTAACGGGAGAAGGTGAAGAGACGATGGTTGAGCTTGTGCGGGCCCTAGAAAATAAGGCAACCTTAAAAGAGATAAAGGGTATTGTATATAAAGACACGGGTGAAAGCATTGTTGATAACGGTCCGCGTGAGTTAATCCAGGACCTGGATTCCATCCCATTTCCCGCTTATAAACTTCTCGACATGAAAAAATACCATGCTTCGGCGGTGTTCAAGTGTTCTTCCGAGAAACAATTTGGAACAATCCTTACCAGCAGAGGATGTTCCCATCAATGCACTTTCTGCAGCCACAGGATGTTTGGGAAAAAGGTGCGGATGCGTTCTCCGGAAAATGTGGTGGACGAAATGGAGTTTTTGGCCAATCAATGTGGGACAAGAGAAGTTATTTTCATGGACGATGCGTTCATGGCGGACAACAAAAGAGTTTCCAAACTGTGTGATTTGATTTTAGAAAAAAAATTGAGAATGAGTTGGGGATGCAATTGTCGGTCCGACCAGGTCTCTGCAGAAATTTTTTCTAAAATGAAGGATGCCGGATGCGGGGTTGTCTTTATCGGAGCCGAATCTGGCTCACAAGAAATGCTGGATAGAATGAAAAAAAATATTTCCATTAAACAAATTGCAAAGTCAGTAGAATTGGCAAAAAAACACATTAGGCAAGTTATCTGTGGATTTATTCTTGGAATGCCGGGCGACAATCTCGAAAAGGCAAGACAAACCATTGATTTTTCAAAGAAACTAAATCCGGATTATGCTTTGTTTACTATCGCAGTTCCTTTTCCAGGGTCCGAGATTTTTGACGACGCGATTCATTCTGGAAAATTGGATAAAGAAACTGCGGTTTGGTGGAAATACAACCTTTTTCCATTGGAAATGCCTGCTTTTGAACTTAGTAATATCCGGAGAGAAGAACTCATTAATCTTGCTAAAAAAGCTTTTTGGGAATTCTATCTCAGGCCAGCATATATAATAAGTCGGTTAGGGAAGATCAAATGCCGAGAAGATTTTTTACAGCATTTTTATGGTTTTTTAGCATTCCTGCGTCTTTTTCGAAATTGATCTGGTCAAGAAGGGGGCTATCAGGCCGAACGATATATTTTATGAAGATACTGCTTTGCGTTGTGCAAAATCCGCCGAATATGAGAATTAAGTCAAAAGCCTTCGGGATTTCCGCCCCTTTGGGGTTGGCTTATGTTGCTCGATATCTTGAGTCGCCGTCTCGTGAAATCAGGATTCTGGATAATTGTGTCGAAAATTTGGACGAGAAGAAGTTTAAAAACTATATCGTGTCCTTCGCTCCGAGCATCGTGGGATTTACTACACATACGTTCACAATTCACAGCTGTTTTCATTTGGCGGGTTTGATCAAAAAAATCAATCCACGCATCAAGATTATTTTGGGAGGTCCTCACGCGACTTATCTTTCCCGGGAATCACTTTCGAATGAGCATGTCGATATTGTTGTGGCGGGGGAAGGAGAGGAGACTATGGCGGAGGTGGTTAAGGCCCTGGAGAACAAAGTGTCCTTGAAGGGGATCAAGGGTATTTCATATAAGGAGACTGACGGCAGTGTTGTGGATAACGGGCCGCGGGAGATGATCCTGGATTTGGACTCTGTGCCGTTTCCCGCATATGAACTTTTGGATATGGAGAAATATTACGCTTCGGTGAACAGGAGATTTTCCAATCGGAAATTCGGAAGCATTCTCACCAGCAGAGGTTGCCCCTATCAATGCACTTTTTGCAGTCATGAGATGTTCGGCAAGAGAGTCCGTATGCGCTCTCCGGAGAATGTGGTAGATGAACTGGAATTTTTAGTTAGGAAATACGGAATAGGGGAGTTTATATTCCTGGATGATACGTTTACCATCAACAAAGAGAGAGTGATTAAAATATGTGAATTAATTCTGAGCCGGAAACTCGACATTATATGGAGTTGCAATACCAGAGCGGATCATGCCTCCGAAGAACTTTATAATGCTTTAAGGAAAGCGGGGTGTAAATCCGTACATATAGGCGCTGAATCGGCATCTCAAGAGATGTTGGATTCTATGAACAAAAATATCTCCGTGGGACAAATTACGAATTCGGTGAGATTGGCTAAAAAGCATGTCGGACATGTGGTTTGTGGTTTCATTATCGGGATGCCCGGGGATACTGTGCAAAGGGCGGTGGAAACTATTAAGTTCGCTAAAAAATTAAATCCTGATTATGCCACTTTTAATATTGCGACGCCCATGCCCGGTTCGGCGATCTTCAGAGAAGCGGTTGAGAAAGGCCTGATCAAGAAAAATGAAGCCGATTGGAGCAACTTCTTGGAATTGTTTTCTCCGGACGCGCCTATTGTCGAATTGAGCGTTATCTCAAAAAAAAATCTCATCAGGTTGGCCCAAAAAGCTTTTGCGGAATTTTATTTTAGACCGGGCTATATCGCGGAGAGATTGTCGAAGCTCAGATCAGCGTCAGAGCTTTTCGGATATTTTCGGGGATTGCGTGCGATTATCAATTATGAATTTTTAAATTTCAATTCAAAAAAATGATCATTTTAGATTGGGCCATGCCTAGAAAAGCCTCGAAAATATGAAAGCATATATGAATAGTCATTGGCAGGATTTTATCCTGGTGGGCGTAGTTATTATCGTCGGGGTTGCTTTGTCTGTAGCACCGCATATTTTATGGTTTATTAAAAGTGGAGATATTGTATGGATTGCGCACGAAGAAGATCTTTTTTACCTTTCAATTGCTAGCAATGCTTACTACAACCACCCTATGTTCCTAAGTGATCCTGTGCTCGCTGCAGGAGGTTTTACAATCTATCCATGGCTGCAATTTGTTCCTGCGATTATCCTAGCTAAAATTATTGGTCTAAGCCCTATCTTTATCAATTTTCTTTGGCGCATTTGGGCTGGGATAAGTATTTCTCTGACATGGTATTTGGTCGCCCGAGCATATCTAAAAAACATATGGCTGGCTTTGGGAGCTAGTATTATTTTGATGACAGATACCGGAATGCTTTTAGGTGCACTGGGTTACAAACACTTCGGTATCATTGCCAGCATCGTTGCGGGCAAGCCAGGCGATTTTTTTAATGAATGGCCGCTCCACATGGTTCAATGGCGCATCTTTAGCCCAGCTTTGTGTATGCCCTATCTGCTGCTACACATTTGGCTTTTGAATCGCGCCTTGATGAAGCCTACCCACCGTCGCATCTTGATAGCAGCGGCCGGTTTTGGTTTATTGTTTTACATTTTCTTCTATTATTGGACTGCTGCAGCATTAGCCTTATTGATTGGAATGGTACTGGATAGTTGGCATCGAAAAACCTATTTTTGGGTTGGCCTTCTTGGCTTTTTTTCCGGTCTTCCTTCAATTTTCATACACCTATTAGTAGAAAGAAATACTAATGCAGAATGGCTTCCTAGAATGGATAATTTTTTACCCATCGCGCATTTCAGTGAACTTTTACTACCAAAGATTGCGATTTTTTTTCTTTTTGTCAGTTTCTTTTGGGTTGTATTTCGTCGCAAAGAGTTGATTTATGTGTGGGCATTGGGGCTCTCAGGGATTTTGCTTGGGAATCATCAATTCTTAACAGGATTACAAATTCAAAATTTTCACTGGTTATTCTGCTCGGGGCCTGCCATCTCGCTTTTGTTTATGGTTTTTATTTTGGAGCTGATGCAATCGTTTCGATTTTGGAGAAAGTTTCTCGTGGGGACAGGCGTCATATTTTTATTATTTTATATTTCCACCGGGTTCTGGCTTATGGGTCTTGATTCGCAAGAGGAGGGATCGATGCGACTTACCACTAACTACCATAAATACCACGAGCAACGATTAAACAATCCAGCTTTATCTCTGGCACCCCGGGCGGTGATAGTGGGCCCCGAGGAATTTGTGGATTTTGCTGTTGTTATGGAAAATCAGCGACGCCTCTCAGGTCTGGCAGTCGAAGTCAGCCCTTCAGTTGACAATGCTGAATGGGACGCCCGAGTTGCGCTCAACGCCTACCTAAAAGGGATTGAACGATCAGAATTTCTTGGCAAACAACTTTCAGACCTTAGTCAGGGCTGGGGGCCTTGGAGCCGAGATTCTAAAAAATGTTCTGAGCGTATTGAAAACCGCCAGAAATATTTTGATGAGATTTCGATAAATCCAGCTGTTGCCGTCAAACATTTCCAAGTCCGCTATATTGCTCTGCCAACAGGATGCAAGAAACCCGAATACCTTAGCATTGGGTGGAAGCTTTTTCAGGACGGTGTCTATTGGAAGATTTATGAATTTAATGGTGCTTAAGGGTAGGTCGGGATAGCGATGAAAGGCCAAATTAAAGAAATTTACGGGTAAAACGTTTTCGAGATGATGTCTGAGACAAGGGGAAAACGTCAAATGGGCTTGTACCAACTTTTGCTAAGAATCAATGAAAGTGGTACGGGCAAAGGGAGAAGGGCCAAATTGGGAATGGCCAACTTTTGGGAGAAGTTTGACGTGGAAATAAACGCTGTGATTTTAGAGGGTGATTCCAAGTTGGTGTCAGAATGTTTTTTTGCAAAAAATGCTTCAATGAAGGTATCCCCCGTTGTTTTATTATGGAAGTATACTTTGGGTCCTTTGGCAGATGGGCGCCTTACGATCGGGGAATAATGGGTTTTTAAGTCCATGCATACTCACTCTAAATTTAAGATCCTTCTTATTAATGCTATCAACCCTCATGTGGAAGTTGATGGAAGATTTCCTAGTTTAGGGCTGGCCTATCTTGTGGCTGCGGTACGAAAAGCGATTCCTAACAGGGATTTTGATTTCAAAATCATCGATAAAGATATCTATCTCGAAGTCTCGAGAAATAAACCGGATCTCGTCGGCATTACCTCCGTGTCTAAAAATTTTAATATTGCAAAGACTTATGCGGATTATTTAGCAGGTCTTGGTATTCCCGTTGTTATGGGAGGCATCCATGTATCAATGCTGCCAGAATTGTTGCCTCCGAGCGTCGTAGTAGGATGCATCGGTGAAGGAGAGCATACCTTTGCGGAGATCGTAAAGGCCTGTCTCGGATCGAGGCTTAATTCTAAGACACTGTCTAATATCTCGGGGATCATTTATTGGGAAAACGGGACATTGATCAGGACTTCCGAACGAGAATATGAAAATAATCTGGATCATATAGCAATGCCCGCGAGGGATCTTTTGCGTATAGGGAAAAATGCGCACATGATTAGTTCGCGGGGGTGTCCTTACCAGTGCATTTATTGTTCGGCGAAGACCTTTTGGAAAAAAGTCCGGTTTTTTTCCGCGGAATATATTGCAAGAGAAATAGAGACTCTCTATTACGATCATAATGTCGAAGGGATATGTTTTACTGACGATCTTTTTATTTCAGATCGTTTTAGAATTCGCGAGATAATCTCTTTGTTGAAGGAAAAAGGAATATTGGGGAGGGTTAAGTTTTCATGTACCTGCCGAGCAAATTTGGTGGATGAAGAATTAACCAAAATTTTAAAACATATGGGGGTGGTCGATGTTGGTTTAGGTTTTGAGTCCGGCAATGATGATAATTTGCGATATTTAAAAGTCGGAGATGTGAGCGTTGCCAAAAATTCAATGGCAATAAAACTTCTTAAAAGCGCTGGAATACACATTACCGGAAACTTTATTATCGGTTCTCCGCGTGAAACGAAAACCCAAATTATGCAAACGTACGAATTTAT
>AMWB02169325.1_pt1 | contig 10236 bp, 8 predicted proteins | sample 200311 | NCBI WGS metagenome assembly AMWB02 (sample SAMN02737377, study PRJNA173069) | bioreactor metagenome | biome: anode biofilm in microbial fuel cells | place: USA: California | collected 2010-12-16 | reverse complement strand
CGTTGGTAATCGCAGGCAGGGATCCAGTAGCAACAGATGCTACTGCAACTCGTATAATTACAAAAGATTGGGATCCGTTGCCTGAAAACCAAGATTTAGGCACTCCTTGGTATGTTAGCCATATTAGGATGGCCTCTGAGCAAGGGTTAGGTACCTTAGATAGTTCCAAGATATTGATTTTAGGGGAGCAATTGAACAATATAAAAATGAATTGGGAATGTTCCGATGATAATGTTTATCCGGAGTTACCCTAATATGAATAAAAAAGCTATTTTTAGCATATTTTGTTCCGCGTTTTTTTTATTCAATTTATTGCTATCTCCGGCATATTCTAATCCTGTATTAGTTATTAATGCGAATAGTTCGGCAGGAAAATGGGGCAGAGGGATGGTTGCGAACAGGGAGGTGGTTTTTACTAATAAACCATTAATTAAGTCTGAAGTTCAGGTGTATATTGAAAATCCAGGGAAATACCATCTATTTTCATATGTGTATCATAATTATAGGGAAGCTATCCCCTGTGTTTATGTAGAGGTTTCTAATTATAAAGGTATTTTATATAGAGGTTCTCGCCGGATAGAGAATATATGGTATCTTGATAAGGCTGATCCTGGAAGGTGGTTTATGGTTTCTTTGACCCAAGAGCCGTATTGGGAATTGCCTAAGGGGTATCTGACTCTGCGTTTCTGGGCGGATGCGTTTAGGGGGGTTTGGGATGATAGCAAGATTTCGATGGAAGGGGTGGTTGCGATCGATAAATTATTTCTTGTTCCAATAGAAGAGTCCGTTTCAGGGATGGGCTTGCCATGGTTTATATCTCTTGCAGTAGAGGATGAAGGCCTGGGAAAGGTATATTATCATCCTTATCACGCCGCAGATTTAATCAGGTTCAGTATCGGTAAAGGCAAAGACAGTTTCTTATTTAAGGCGCATATCCCGCGTTCGGGGTTTTACCGATTGGGTTGTTCGATATTTTCTACTTCGGATAATAATTTAAATTTATTGGTTGAAGGAAAGCCAGATAAGCTTCAGGCAGATGTTAAAATTAAAGGCAGCAATGTCTGGTCTTTTGTTGATTCATCTCCAGTATACTTAGAGAAAGGCCAACAGGACTTAAAGTTGACTTATGCCGGAACAAATGAGGTATTGGTTGATTATTTATTATTGACTCCCTGTGATAAAGAAGATGATTAAAACTATGGAAATTATCCCCCCGACTAATTTTGACAATGCTTTAATAAATGAATTTAAGGCTATGGGTATCAAAGAGGTTTACGGTAAGCTACCGGTAGATTTTTTCGGCGGAGGAAGATTTGCTTCCGGATTGCCGAATATAAGCAGGCAAAATTTCGTGAGGCACGTCAAGAAACTGCAAGATGCAGGGATAGGATTTAATTACATCCTAAATTCTCCTTGCTTGGCTTCCGAAGAGTTTACCCGCACGGGAAGAAGAAAGATTAGAAGGTTTCTTGATTGGCTGGATCTAAACGGCGTAAAGAAAGTTACTGTTGCCATTCCATATATTTTGCAGGTAGTTAAAGATATCCACCCCGATTTTAAGGTCTGTGTATCGACATACGCGCAAGTCAATACATATCAAAAAGCAAAATTCTGGCAGGATATCCAAGCTGACGAAATCACCTTATTGGATACTTCAGTTAACCGTAATTTTCGGTTACTTAATATAATTAGAAAGGGAGTATCCGTTAAATTACGATTAATCGGTAATACTGGCTGTTTGCCCGATTGCAGCCTTTTTCAATATCACTCACTATTAGCTAGCCATGGTTCACAGTCCGCCTACATGCATAAAGCAGGTTTTGCCGTAGATTATTGCGTTATTTATTGCAAATATTTACGGTTATTGAATCCGGTTAATTTCATACGTTCTCAATGGATTAGGCCTGAAGACTTGGGAATTTACGAAGAGATGGGAATTGACGGGATTAAATTGATTGATCGGCGTTGCTCAACCGATATGTTGGTGAAAATCACGAAAAGTTATTATGAAAGGGAATATAGGGGAAATTTATTGGATCTGCTGCCTACGTTTCATGGGCAATCCGCTAAGAGCTTCGGGAATTTTTTACTGAAATTGAAATATTTCTTTCACCCACTACAAAGCGATATTTTCCGGATATTCAGGATGAACAGAGAAATGGAAAGACTGGACATCTATATCGATAATACTAAGCTCGATGGATTTATCCGTCAGCTTCAAAATAAAGATTGCGACAGCGGCAATTGCGGCAATTGCGGATATTGCGATAGCGTTCTTTTGGATGTCGTTAAATATGATAAGGATCATCTGAAAAAAATGGCGCTAACTTATAACTTATTTCTAAGCGATATCATTAAGGGGAAAATTTAGTTTCTGATGGACCATATGGATAAATATTATGCTTCATATAGAAAAACTGCTTATCACTAAACGTCTTCTGAAAGCCGTTGCTATCTTTATCCGTTATTCTACTTTTTTGAAACTGATTAACTTGCTTAGGGTTGAATTGGAGAGGATGTTAGGCAGAACGGTTATATGCGGCAAGCCTTATTTTATAAAGATCCAACCAACAAATATTTGCAATGCCGGGTGTAAGTATTGTTTAAGAAATGAAACAAGTGGCGATATGCCGATTGGTAAAATGAAGCTAAGCGATAGCAAAATAATTATTGATAAGCTTAAAAAATATGCGTATTTAATTGGATTCCAATATTCCGGCGAGCCTTTATGTAATGAATCTATATGTCAAATTATTAGTTATGCCCATGGCTGTAATATAGGCACCTACTTAAGCACTAATTTGCAAGAAGCAAGAAAAGATGACCTCAACGAATTGGTAAATTGCGGCTTAGATCTTTTGACTGTTGCAATAGATGGTATTAGTGATGCGACTTACGGCAGATATCGCGAAAGAAGCGACTTGGCAGCAGTAATCTCGAATATGCGGGGATTAGTAGAAGCAAAAAGAAAGCTCAACAGATTGCTGCCTTTTATGACATTGCAGTTTCTCGTCATGAAGCATAACCAGCATGAAATCGAAGGCGCAAGAAAACTGGCTAAAGAGATTGGGTTCAATAATATAGAATTTAAACCTATCGGAACTAATGATAAGTCGCTCCTTCCCGAGAATACTGAGCTGCTCAGAAGGGCTTATATGAAGAATGCAAAACTAAAACGAAGGCATTGCTGGTGGCTATGGGGAGGGCTGGTGATTTTGTGGGATGGCAGGGTACTTCCATGCTGCCATATTGTTAATAGCAAGACAAAATTGAATATCTTGAACGCAGGAATTTCGCCGATAATTAATAATAGTTTTAATCAGTCGATCAGGAATATTAACAAGCCCGATGTGTATCTAGAGGGTGCTAATCCGTGTTTAAATTGCGTTATTCCATATGGGAATATATTGCAACAAACTATTTAATAGCGCGGGGGGATAGAAATGTCTTATGTCTTGACTGATCAAACCGTTGATTTAATTTACAAGAACTGGGAAGATCTATATTTAAATAACAGAATAAGGCGTTGTGCTAAATGCATACTTACAGAGACAACTCCTTTTATTGAATTTGATTCGGAGGGGGTTTGTAATTATTGTAAAAATTATCGAATTATTACCGTTAAAGGTGAAAATGAATTAGAAAAAATAATTACTCCATTTCGGTTTAATGGGGGGAAATATAATTGCATAGTCTCATTAACTGGAGGACGCGACAGCTCATTTGGCCTGCATTATGTTAAAAGGGTATTGAAAATGAATCCCATTGCTTACACATATGACTGGGCAACGGCAACTGACTTGGCGCGTAGGAATCAGGAGAGAATGTGCAATGCGCTTGGGGTTGAGCGGATTATTGTCAAGTCAGATGAAAATAGGTATCGGCAAAATGCTAAAATGAATATTGAGGCATGGTTAAAGTGCCCTGATTTAGGGCTAATACCTATATTGATGGCAGGAGATAAGAAAGCTATTTATTATGCAAAAAAGGTGAAAAAAAAGACTAATATCCGGCTTATGTTTTATTGTTTGGGCAGCAGCTTTGAAGATTGCCTTTTTAAAGCCGGATTTAGTAATGTTAGGTTACATTCTCCATTGGTATATTGTAAAATATCGGTTCAAAATAAAATCAAACTGGGATTATATTATCTTTGGAGATTTATGGAGAACCCGGCTTTTATAAATTCATCATTACGGGATGTATTACTGGGTTACGTTTCGCTTTTCTTTAACAGGCTGAGCCGCCAGGATATTTTTTTGTACCATTTTATAAAATGGAATGAGCATAAAATAATTAAAACATTAGTTGAAGAATATGGATGGGAGCTTCCGAACGATACTTGTCTTACCTGGAGGATTGATGACTCCACCTCAGCTTTTTACAACTACATTTACATGTTAGTTGCAGGCTTCACGGGAAATGATACTTTTAGAAGTTGCCAGATAAGGGAAGGGGTAATCACTCGTGATGAAGCGCTAAAATTGGTAAAAGATGAAAATAGGCCACGTATTGCAACAATAGAATGGTATGCTCGGCTAGTCGGCTTTGATTGTAACAAGGCCATAAATATAATACATGCAATTCCCAGGTTGTATAAGTAAGAGATAAATGAAATATTCTATTCCGACAAACTGGCAGGATGATTTATGCTGTGGGCTGACCTCTGACAATGGGCTGGAATTATACGGTCAGATGGGCAATGATGTTATTGGTGGAGGCCGTGCATCAGCAATTGTACCCCAGGTTTCGCAAAAAAAAGCCCAACGGCATATTCGGCTGGCGTATGAAAAAGGGTTTAGTTTTAACTATTTGCTTAATGGCACTTGTTTCGGAGATGCGGGATTTTTGCAATCCCAGAAACAAAATATTCTAGCAATGTTAAATTGGCTGGTTTCTTCTGGGGTGGGCGCAGTTACAATTTCCTCCCCTTTTTTATGCCGGATGATCCGAAAACATGCGCCTGGTCTTAAAATTTATGTTTCGGTGCAGCAGAATGTTAATAATCTGTTTCAACTTATGCAGTGGGAAGATATGGGGGTTGATAAGATAACCCTTTCAGTTTTGGATGTAAACAGAAACTTTTCGTTGTTAGAGAAAATAAGGAAAAATGTAAAATGCGATTTACAATTGATAGCCAATTTAAAATGTCTAATGGGGTGTCATGCTTACCATTGCCATAGTAATTTACATTCGCATGGCTCACAATCAGGGCATGTCCTTAAAGGTTTTTTAATTGATTATTATTCTGTGAAGTGTAATTATGAACGGTTAAATCATCCCGTGGAGTTGATAAAGAGCCTTTGGATACGTCCGGAAGATGTTCACTTTTATGAAGAGGCAGGGGTTAAATGGCTGAAGCTGGTAGGTAGGGAGATGAAAACGGATAAAATTATTCGCATATTTAATGCCTATAAATCCGGTAAATACGAAGGAAATTTATTGGATTTATTGCCCACCTTTCGTAAAAATCATTTTGATTTTAAGAAAATCAAATCTTTTTTAAGATATTTTTTCAGGCCTCAATACGTTAATATATTGAGCCTATACAGGGCACGTAATATATTTAAGGAAGACGGCATATACCTAGACAACAAAAAACTGGGAAACTTCCTGGAATATTTTTTGCAGGGTAAATGTAATCTTGATTGTGGATATAAGTGTAATTATTGCCAATCAATAGCAGATCAAGCAATTACTATAGATTATAAATACCGGAATAGGATAATTAAAGAGAGCAGATCTTTTTTAAAGAAATTAGTCAGCGCAGATTTATACAATTATTTATGAGCAAAAACTCGTTAATATTAAATACGCCAATTAATTGGCAGCAGGAGCTTATCCCCTTTTTATCTGAAAGGGGCATCAGCCGGGCGTATGGCAAGCTCAACGGTGATTTTATCAGGGCGAGCAGTTGTGTGTCAGAAAATGAAGATTTGCGGATATCCAAGAAGGAGGCGCTTAAATATATCAAGGAGCTTGGCTTACGGGGGATAAAATTTACTTATATAATCGACTCAGTGTGTATTAACAACTTGGAGTGGGTAAAAGAAGGCCAGAAACGAATCAGGTCTTTTCTGGATGATTTGACATTTCTTGGTGTTGATTCAGTTTCAGTAAGCATGCCTTACCTGGTGGAGCTGGTAAAAAAACGATACCCCGGATTAGGTATTGAGATATCTTCATCCGCCGAAGTCGATGATCTTCCCCGCGCAAAGCACTGGGAAGATCTTGGTGCTGACGTTATTACTCTCGCCTCTTATAAGATAAACAGGGACTTCGCCTTATTAAAAAAAATTTGTGACAATGTAAAATGTGGTTTACAATTGATTCCTAACCACAGTTGCCTTAATAATTGCATCAATCATTTGTTTCATACTAGTACTGTTTCGCATGGGCAATCTAACGAAAGTTTATACTGCGGTTTAGAATGTCTCGGCCAAATGATGGAAGCAAAATACAAAATTATTTCTTCCCAGTGGATTAGGCCTGAAGACTTGGGAATTTACGAAGAGATTGGAATTGATAGGCTGCAATTACAGGATGCCAACATAAGCAGTAGAGATATTATAAGGATAGTTGAGGCTTATTCTAAAAGGTTATACGAAGGGAATTTAGCGGATTTATTTCCTAGATTGTCCCATAGCAGTTTTCTTAAAGGGAGTATTGCTCCGGTTGTTAGCCTCAATAATCTCGGCTTAAATGGCTTCATTCAGTATTTTCTTGCCGGAAAATGCAAAAGCTTTTGCGCTGAATGCGGCTATTGTAAGGATATAGCGGAAACAGTGGTAAGTATTAATGAGCAGGCCGCTAAGAATATTTCGGCATTATATACAAGGCATTTAATTAATGATGTATAGGTGTTAATTACATGAAAGTCTTATTAATAAATCCGATATCCGGCGAAGATCAACTTAGGTATTTTTATCAAAAATTGATCACTCCGGTTCCACCGATGGGTTTATGTTACATCGGGGCTGTCCTTGAGAAAAACGGCCATAGCGTTTATATTATCGACCAGTATGCGTATAGGATGTCCAACGAAGCAGTGATAGATTTAATAAAAAATAATCCTCCTGATATAATCGGTTTTTCATGTTTGACACCCTGCATTAATAATATCCAAATATTATCTGGTAGAATTAAATCCATATATCCAGATATTAAGATTATGTTAGGGAATCTCCACGCGACAGTATTCGCTAACGATATTCTTGAAAAGCGGATTGCCGACATCATCGTCCGTGGCGAGGGCGATTATGCGACTAGCGAGGTCGTGTCTGCTATTGCTAAAGGAGAGGATATTTCTTTTATCCGCGGCATAAGCTATCTCAACAACGGAATTATATATCATAATGAAGACCGGCCGGATATAGATGATTTGGATTCGTTGCCTTATCCATCTTGGCATTTACTTAATTGGAAGTACTATAGCAGGGTGCCGATGCTTGGGCTAAAAGACCCAGCTGTTCCTATACGTGCTTCCCGAGGGTGTTTTTATTCGTGTGTTTTTTGCGCCCAAGACAAAATAAACAAAACTTTTCGCCGTAGGAATATAGAACAGGTCATTGCCGAAATGGAGTTTGTGTACAAAAGATACAACATACGTAACTTTGTATTCTGTGATAGTTTTTTCCCTCATTCTGACGAAAGTGCTGCATTGTTTTGCGATGGGCTGATGGCAAGAAATATGCATAAGAAAATAAAGTGGGTAACCGAACTTCGCTCTGATACTATAAGTCTTTCTTCTCTCCAGAAGATGAAAAAGTCCGGGTTGCATCTGATAATGTTTGGTTTTGAGTCGGGGAATCAAAAGATTCTTAACTCTATGGATAAAAAGGCGAATATTAATCAAGCGATCAGGACAATGCGCATTATAAAAAAAGTAAGAATATTGACTTTGGGTTTTTTTATGCTTGGGATGCCCGATGAGACATTGGAAAGTTGCAAGGATACTATAAGGTTCGCTAAAGAATTGGATTGTGATATTGTTAAGTTTAATATCGTTATCCCTTATCCAGGAACAGAGCTCTACAAGCGATATAAGGATAAACTCAACATTTATTGTGGTTTTGAAGATTTTACAAGCTGGAACGGCTGGCTGTTGAAAAAGCGCGTATTACCTTTTGTCCCTCAGAAAATGACTCAAAGCGAATTATTCAGAATGCAGGCTTGGGGAATGTTTAGTTACTATTTGCGCCCTAAAATTATTACGCGATGGTTAAAATTAGGCAAAGTAAGTTTTAAGGAGATAATATTTGGCGGAGCATTTCTTATTTATAAATGCTATAATAATTTTCTAAAAAAATCTTAGGATGAAGATCGTAATAACTGGTGGGGCTGGGTATTTAGGGTTATATGCGGCAAATTATCTTTTAAAAAGATTCCATAAGATAAAAATCCTGGATATTGCTGATTATCCAAAAGAAGAGTATGCCGGTTCAGTTGAATATTGTAAGATAGATATAAGGGATTATCATTTAGTCAGTAAGGCATTTTGCGGCATGGATCTGGTTATCCATGCCGCTGCGGTTTTGCCGTTTAAGAGAAAACATGACATATTCTCGGTAACTGTAAATGGTACGGATAATGTTTTGAAGGCAGCAAAAGAAAATAATATTAAACGGGTTATATTTATATCTTCAACTTCGGTATATGGAATGAACGGTAACATGCCGATTCTTGAGGAGGCTGAATATTTTGGTACTACTGATCATGCGCGGAGCAAAATTCTGGCAGAGCAGTTATGCGCTGCATATAGAGAAAAAGGATTAAGCGTAGCTATTTTAAGGCCGGTGCCGCTTATTGGCGCAGGCAGAATGGGTATTTTTCAGATATTTTATGATTGGGTTAAAGAAAATAGAAAGATTCCGGTTATCGGGCGCGGCGAAAACCGTTTTCAATGGCTGGACACGGAAGACCTATGCGATGTCATTAGCTTGGTAATAGATGCGCCTATTAATTTAGTAAATGATAATTTTAATATTGGGGCAAAGATATTCGGCTCTATTAATGATGACCTTACGGGTTTTATTGATGAAGTCAGGAGTAAATCAAGGTTGGTTCATTTTCCTTCGCAGGTAATCAAAATTATGCTAAAGATATGTGAAAAGATTAGAATATCTCCTGTTTATGAAGGGGTTTATGGGATCATAGATAAAGATCTGTATGTCTCAATTAATAAAATTGAGAAGGTATTAAATTGGCATCCTAAAAGCAGTAATCTTGAAGCTCTGGTTAAGGCTTATAAATGGTATTTGGACCACGATAAGAAGAAATTGAATCGCTACAATAATATTAATAATAGGAATTATTTAAAACAGGGCATAACCTCTTTAATAAAGAAAATAGCTTAGATTTGTTAAAGTTTATACTGAATTTATGAATATTTTCTCTTTGGAGAAAAATAAAGCAATTTTTATCTTATTAGGCATATGTGGAATCTTAGTAATTGCGTTGTTATTGCGTTTGCATCATTTAGGTTATTTTAGTTTTTGCTATGATGAGGCAAGCCAGGTATTTGATAATCGTTCTATATTTAATCTGCCTGCGGCGTATAAATTTCTTGATGCAGAATTTACCGTTAAGAATCATGATTACTTGAATCTTTATAACCACGGCGTTTTATATTATTGGAGAAAGTTTTTTGGTGAATCTGAGATTATTTTAAGGTTTTCTTCGGTTGTTTTTTCGCTTTTAAGTATAGCTATAATCTTTAAAGTCGCCCAAGAATGTTTCTCGACAAAGGCAGCGTATATCGCTTCTATCCTCGCTGCCATATCGCCTTTTAACATTTATTATTCTCAGGAATTAAGGCCATATGCCGCAACCGGATTTTTTTCCCTAGTTGTTATATACAGTTTTATGAATTATTTAAAGGGGGGAAAGGCGCGGTATCTTTATCTATATATAATTTCAAGCGTTATCAATATTTATGCGCTTTTTACAACTATTACCCTGACTTGCGCGTTATTGGCGTATCTGTTTATTAACTTCAGAAAATATAAGGAATTTTTACTGCAGTTTGCATTAACCCATAGTTTAATTTTTATTTTAATATCTTCTGCAGTTATCATTATTATTAATCATCTGCATTTATTCTTATTATGCAATATAGATAATTTCCGTATTATTGAATATCCTGTTTGGTTGGAGAAAGTTACGATTACGCATATCCTTAATGCGCTAAAGAATATAAGTATTGGTTATAATCTTGGATATGGGTCGTTAACGGCAGGG
>AMWB02138072.1_pt3 | contig 10238 bp, 7 predicted proteins | sample 200311 | NCBI WGS metagenome assembly AMWB02 (sample SAMN02737377, study PRJNA173069) | bioreactor metagenome | biome: anode biofilm in microbial fuel cells | place: USA: California | collected 2010-12-16 | reverse complement strand
GGCGGGGGCAGCGGCGGGGGCAGCGGCGGGCGCGGCCTTCGGCTCCTCTTTCTTCACCAGGTCGGGATCGCACTCGGCGATCGCCATGGCGGGCGTCCAGTAGCCGGTGCGCCAGCACAGACCGAAGCCGCTCTTCGCGACATAGCCACGCTGGTCGATGACGTAACCGACGGTACCCTTCATGTCGACGCCCGGGGTCTGCGCCTGGGCGGCGGCACCGATGCCGGCAAGCGCGGCGGCGATCAGGATGTTCTTGGAAACGAGTTTGATCATGTTGTCTTCCCTCGGATGAGTTGGTGGTGTTGAGGCTATGCGCAAAACAGAAACAAAAAACCAGCCGATTGCTCTTTCGACCTGAGGCGATGTCGAGAAAAGCCGGCTAATCAATTTTCACAGATGGCATTCTGCCACATTCTGCAGCGATTCAGCAACGCCTGCGCGTCAAGGTCGACCGGTACCTTGTCTTTTATTCGCAACTGGCCGGCGACCCAGACATGCGTGATCTGCTCCCGGCCTGCCGCATAGACCAGGTGGGAGACCGGATCGTAGCAGGGCTGGATTTCCCAGTCGTCGAGCCGCAGGGCCAGCAGGTCGGCCGCCTTGCCGGGCAGGAGCGAGCCGATCGACTGGTCCAGCCCGAGCGCGCGGGCGCCTTCGATGGTCGCCATGCGCAGCGCCTGGTGGGCCGGCAGGCAGGTGGCGTCGCCGCTGGCGAGCTTGGCCAGCAGCGCGGCATGGCGCATCTCGCGCAGCATGTCGAGGCGATTGTTGCTGGCGGCGCCGTCCGTGCCGAGTCCGACGCCGGCGCCTTGGGCGAGCAGGGCGCCGATGGGGGCGCTGCCGCTGGCGAGCTTCATGTTCGAGGTCGGGCAGTGGGCGATGTGGCAACCGGACGAGGCGAGCAGGGCGATCTCGTTCCGATCGAGGTGGACGGCATGCACGGCGATGGTCCGGTGTCCGAGCAGCCCGAGGCGGCGCAGCCGTTCGAGCGGCCGCATGCCATGCTGCTTGAGGCTGCCGGCGATTTCGTCCGCGGTTTCGTGGACATGGATATGGATGGGCAGGTCGAGCTGGTCGGCAAGTTCGGCGATGCGCTCGAAGGTGCGGTCGGCGACGGTGTAGGGCGCGTGCGGAGCCAGGCAGAAGGAAAGCGAGGGTTCGCCGGCGAGTTCGTCGCGGGCCGCCAGGCCTTTGGCGAGATAGTCGTCCGCCCCGCTGCCGTAGGCGCTGGGAAACTCGAAGACCGTGATGCCCAGCGCGGCGCGCATGCCGGCCGCCATGGCGGCCGCCGCCGCGGCGCGCGGGAAGAAATACATGTCGTTGAAGCAGGTGATGCCCCCGCGCAGCATTTCCCAGCAGGCGAGCAGGGTGCCGTCATGGACGAACTCGGCGCTGACGAGGCGGCTCTCGGCGGGCCAGATGCGTTCCTGCAGCCAGCGCATCAGGGGCACGTCGTCGGCGTAGCCGCGCAGCAGGGCCATCGCGGCATGGGTATGCAGGTTGATGAACCCCGGCAGCAGCAGGTGTTCGGTCAGGCGCAGATGCTGGCGGGCGGCATATTGCCGGTGCGCTTCCGGCGTGGGCAGCAGCGCGACGATCTTGCCGGCATCGACGATCAGACTGTGGTGGTCGAGAACCGCGCCGGCCGGTTCGACCGGGACGATCCAGCGGGCATCGACGATCTGATCGACCGGACGGGCCATGAGTGGGGAAAGAGTGGCCATGAATGCTAGAATTCCCGACTTTTGAAAGCGCCCATTTTAGCGGGCTTGCCAGTCTATGACCTCCGCTTTCGCCAAGGAAACCCTGCCCGTCAGCCTCGAAGAGGAGATGCGCCGCTCCTATCTGGATTACGCGATGAGCGTGATCGTCGGCCGGGCGCTGCCGGACGCGCGCGACGGCCTCAAGCCGGTGCACCGCCGCGTGCTCTACGCGATGCACGAGCTGTCCAACGACTGGAACCGGCCCTACAAGAAGTCGGCGCGCATCGTCGGCGACGTCATCGGTAAATATCACCCGCACGGCGATACCGCAGTCTATGACACGATCGTGCGGATGGCGCAGGATTTCTCGCTGCGCTACATGCTGGTCGATGGCCAGGGCAACTTCGGCTCGGTCGACGGCGACAACGCCGCGGCGATGCGCTACACCGAAGTGCGCATGGCGCGCATCGGCCACGAGCTGCTGGCCGACATCGAGAAGGAAACCGTCGATTTCGGCCCGAACTACGACGGCTCGGAGAAGGAGCCGCTGATCCTGCCGGCCAGGATCCCCAACCTGCTGATCAACGGCAGCGCGGGCATCGCCGTCGGCATGGCGACCAACATTCCGCCGCACAACCTCAACGAGGTGGTCGACGCCTGCCTGGCGCTGCTCGACAACCCGGGCATAGACATCGAGGAACTGATCAAGATCATCCCGGCGCCGGACTTTCCGACCGCCGGCCTGATCTACGGCGTTTCCGGCGTGCGCGAAGGCTATCTGACCGGTCGCGGCCGCGTCGTCATGCGCGCCCGCACCCACTTCGAGGACCTCGAGAAGGGCGGCAAGCAGGCGATCGTCGTCGACGAACTGCCCTACCAGGTGAACAAGAAGACCCTGCAGGAAAAGATCGCCGAACTGGTCAACGAGAAGAAGATCGAGGGCATCGCCCATATCCAGGACGAGTCGGACAAGTCCGGCATGCGCCTGGTGATCGAACTCAAGCGCGGCGAAGTGCCCGAGGTGGTGCTCAACAACCTCTACAAGCAGACGCAGCTGCAGGACACCTTCGGCATGAACATGGTGGCGCTGGTCGATGGCCGCCCGCAGCTGCTCAACCTCAAGCAGATGCTCGACTGCTTCCTGGCGCACCGCCGCGAGGTGGTGACGCGGCGCACGGTGTTCGAGCTGAGGAAGGCGCGCGAGCGCGGCCATATCCTCGAAGGCCTCGCCGTCGCGTTGTCGAACGTCGACGAAGTCATTGCATTGATCAAGGCCGCGCCCACGCCTGCGGATGCCAAGCGCGGACTGATGGCGCGCGCCTGGAAGTCGTCGCTGGTCGAGGAAATGCTGCTGCGCGCCGCCGCCGAGGCCTCGCGTCCCGAAGGGCTGGCGCCCGAGTTCGGCCTGTCGCGCCGCGGCTACTTCCTTTCCGATGCCCAGGCGCAGGCGATTCTCGAACTGCGGCTGCAGCGTCTGACCGGCCTCGAGCAGGACAAGATTCTCGCCGAATACCGCGAGGTGATGGACCAGATCGCCGACCTGCTCGACATCCTAGCGCGCCCGGAGCGCATCACGCAGATCATCGGCGATGAGCTGACCGCCGTGAAGGCGCAGTATGGCGACAAGCGCCGTTCGGAGATCGTGCTGCAGACGGCCGACATCAATCTCGAGGATCTGATCGCCCGCGAGGACATGGTCGTCACGCTGTCGCACGGCGGCTACTTCAAGCGCCAGTCGCTCGACGACTATCGCACGCAGCGGCGCGGCGGCCGCGGCAAGCAGGCGGCGGCGATCAAGGAGGACGATTTCGTCGATCGCCTCTTCATCGCCAACACGCACGACTACATCCTCTGCTTCTCCAACCGCGGCCGTGTCTATTGGCTCAAGGTCTACGAGGTTCCGGAAGGCACGCGCACCTCGCGCGGCAAGCCGATCGTCAACCTCTTCCCGCTGGAAGAGGGCGAGAAGATCACCGCCGTGCTGCCGACCTCGGCGTTCGACGAGGCGCATTACGTCTTCATGGCCACGGCGATGGGCACGGTGAAGAAGACGCCGCTGACGGATTTCGCCAATCCGCGCAAGGCCGGCATCATCGCCGTCAACCTCGACGAAGGCGACTACCTGATCGGCGTGGCGATCACCGACGGCAACTGCGACGTGATGCTGTTCTCCGACGCCGGCAAGGCGGTACGCTTCGCCGAGGAGGACGTGCGGCCGATGGGCCGCGCCGCGCGCGGCGTGAAGGGCATGACGCTCGAGGACGGGCAGAGCGTCATCTGCATGCTGGTGGCGGCCGACGAGAAGATGAACGTCCTGACCGCGACCGAAAACGGCTACGGCAAGCGCACGCCGATCGCCGAATACACCAAGCACGGCCGCGGCACCAAGGGCATGATCGCCATCCAGACTTCGGAGCGCAACGGCCTGGTGGTCGGTGCGGTGCTGGTCGAGGAGGGCGACGAGGTGATGCTGATTTCCACCGGCGGCGTGCTGATCCGCAGCAAGGTCGACCAGGTGCGCGAGACCGGGCGCTCGGCGCAGGGCGTGCGGCTCATCAATCTGGATGACGGCACCAAGCTTGCCGGCATCGAAAAGGTCATCGAAACCGAAGAAGAGGAGTGATGCAAATGGCACGTGTATTCAATTTCAGCGCCGGTCCCGCCGCACTGCCCGAAGAAGTCCTCAAACAGGCCGCCGACGAGATGCTCGATTGGCACGGCAGCGGCTCGTCGGTGATGGAGATGAGCCACCGCGGCAAGGAGTTCATGGGCATCGCCGCCCAGGCCGAAGCCGACCTGCGCGAGCTGATGGGCATTCCGGCCAGCTACAAGGTGCTGTTCCTGCAGGGTGGCGCCTCGCTGCAGTTCGAGATGATCCCGATCAACCTGCTGCGCGGCAAGCCGGTGGCCGACTACGTGCATACCGGCGAGTGGGCCAAGAAGGCGATCAAGGCCGCCAAGACCTTCTGCAACGTCAATGTCGCCGCCAGCGCCGAGGACAAGGGCTACACCTACGCGCCGGTCCAGGCCGACTGGAAACTGACCAAGGACGCCGCCTACGTCCACTACACAGCCAACGAGACGATCGGCGGCGTCGAGTTCCACTGGACGCCCGAGACCGGCGACGTACCGCTGGTCTGCGACATGTCCTCCAACATCCTGTCGCGTCCGGTCGACGTCAGCAAATTCGGCCTGATCTACGCCGGCGCGCAGAAGAACATCGGCCCGGCCGGCCTGACCATCGTTATCGTGCGCGACGACCTGGTCGGCAAGGCGGTGCCGACGCCGCCGGCGATGCTCGACTACAAGACCCACGTCGATGCCGAGTCGATGTACAACACCCCGCCGACCTACGCGATCTACATCGCCGGCCTGGTGTTCCAGTGGCTGAAGAGGAACGGCGGCGTGGCGGCGATCGAGCAGAGGAACATCGAGAAGGCCAACCTGCTGTACGACTACCTCGACACCACCGACTTCTACCGCAATCCCGTGCACAGGGAAGACCGCTCGCGCATGAACGTGCCGTTCACGCTCAAGGACGCCGCCCTCGACGAGGAATTCCTCAAGGGCGCCAAGGAGCGCGGCATGGTGCAGCTCAAGGGCCACCGCTCGGTCGGCGGCATGCGCGCCTCGATCTACAACGCGATGCCGCTGGCGGGCGTGCAGGCGCTGGTCGCTTACATGAAGGAATTCGCCGCGCAGAAAGGGTGAGGTCATGGCTGAAGCCACCAGGCAGTTTCAGGTTCTGATCCTCAACAACGTCTCGCAGACCGGCCTCAGGCGCCTCGGCGACCGCTGCGACTGCGCCAAGGATGTCGCGCAGCCCGATGCGATCCTGCTGCGCTCGGCCGACCTGCACGGCGTCGAGATCGCCAGGTCGGTGCTGGCGATCGGCCGCGCCGGCTCGGGCACCAACAACATCCCGGTGGCCGAGATGAGCAAGCGCGGCGTGCCGGTGTTCAATGCGCCGGGCGCCAACGCCAACGCCGTCAAGGAACTGGTGCTGGCCGGCATGCTGCTCGCCGCGCGCAACATCGCCGGGGCGATGAAGTTCGTCGCCGCCCTCGATCCGGACGATGCCGAGATGGAAAAAAAGGTCGAAGGCGGCAAGAAGACCTACGCCGGCTACGAACTGGCCGGCCATACGCTCGGCGTCGTCGGCCTCGGCAAGATCGGCTGCCTGGTCGCCGACGCGGCGATCAAGCTCGGCATGCACGTCATCGGCTACGACCCGGAAATCACCGTCGATGCGGCCTGGAGCCTGCCGGCGCAGGTGAAGAAGGCGAACTCGCTCGCCGAGGTGCTCAAGGGCAGCAATTTCCTGACGCTGCACGTGCCGCTGGTCGAGGCGACGAAGAAGATGATCAACGCCGACAGCATCGCGCAGATGAAGCATGGCGCTCATCCACCTGTGCTGCTCAACTTCTCGCGCGAGGGCGTGGTGGACGAGGCGGACGTGCTGGCGGCGCTCGACGGCAAGCAGCTCGCCGCCTACGTCTGCGATTTCCCGAGCAAGCACGTCAACGGCCACCCCGGGGTGATCGCCCTGCCGCACCTCGGCGCTTCGACGCGCGAGGCCGAGGAGAACTGCGCGATCATGGTCGCCGACCAGGTGCGCGATTACCTGCTCGACGGCAACATCGTCAATTCGGTGAACTTCCCGACGGTCGTCGTGCCGCGCGAGTCGGCTTTCCGCATCGCGGTCGCCAACGCCAACGTCCCCAGCATGGTCGGCCAGATCACCGCCGCGCTGGCGGAGGCCGGCCTCAACATCCACAACATGATGAACAAGTCGAAAAAGGACGTGGCCTATACGCTGGTCGACGTGGACAGCAAGGTGCCGCAGCAGGTGATCGACCAGATCGCCCGGATCGATGGCGTCCTCTCGGTACGCTACCTGCCGCGGGAAGGATGATGACTGACCCGGCGCAAAAGGAGCAGGAAGAGCTCGCCGAACTCAGTGGGCTGCGCGACGGCATCGACCGCATCGATGGCGAGGTGCTGCGCCTGCTGTCCGAGCGGGCCAGGCTGGCCCAGCGGGTGGGCGAGATCAAGCACGGCAACATCTATCGCCCCGAGCGCGAGGCGCAGGTGCTGCGGCGCATCGCCGAACTCAATCCCGGTCCGCTGCCGGAAGGCGCCGTGCGCACGATCTTCCGCGAGGTGATGTCGGCCTGCCTCGCGCTGGAACAGCCGTTGAAGATCGCCTACTTCGGCCCGGCCGGTACCTTCACCGAGTCGGCGGCGAAGAAGCATTTCGGTTCGGCGCCGACCTTCACGCCCTTCCTGACCATCGACGACGTGTTCCGTGCCGTCGAGGCGGGCCAGGCCGACTACGGCGTGGTGCCGATCGAGAACTCGACCGAGGGTTCGGTCGGCCGCACGCTCGACCAGATGCTGACCTCGCCGCTGATGATCTGCGGCGAGGTGAACCTGCGCATCCACCAGAACCTGATGACGCGGGCGGACAGCCTCGCCGGCGTGACCAAGCTCTACTCGCATGCCCAGTCGCTCGCGCAGTGCCACGAGTGGCTCAACCGCAACCTGCCGCACATCGCGCGCGTGCCGGTTGCCAGCAACGCCGAGGCGGCGCGCATGGCGGCGCAGGATGCGGAAGCCTGCGCCATCGCCGGCGAGGCGGCGGCGCGCCTCTACGAGCTGAACATCCTCGCCGCCAACATCGAGGACGACCCGAACAACACGACGCGTTTCGTCGTACTGGCGGGCCACGACGCCGGGCCGTCGGGTCTCGACAAGACCTCGTTCGTCTGCTCGGCGCAGAACAAGCCGGGGGCGGTGCATGACCTGCTGACGCCGCTCAAGCAGCACGGCGTCTCGATGAACCGCTTCGAGTCCCGCCCGGCGCGCGGCTTCGGCGGCAGCCGCTGGGAATACGTGTTCTTCATCGACATCGAGGGGCATCGCACCGACGCGAAGGTGGCCGCCGCCCTCGACGACCTGCGCGGCTGCGTCGGTTTTCTCAAGGAGCTCGGTTCCTACCCCAAGGCGGCCGGCTGATCTTTCACAACGAGGTTGATATGAGCATCACCGCACAGGCACTGCTGTACGTCCGCAAGATTTCGCCCTACGTGCCGGGCAAGCCGATCACCGAGCTGGCGCGCGAGATGGGCATGCCGGTCGACCGGATCGTCAAGCTCGCCTCCAACGAAAATCCCCTCGGCATGAGCCAGAAGGCACGCGCCGCCGTGGAAAGCGCGATGCGAGGCATCGAGCGCTACCCCGACCAGTTCGAGCTGATCGCGGCGATCGCGGACCGGCTCGGCGTCGGCCAGAACCAGATCGTGCTCGGCAACGGCTCGAACGACGTGCTCGACCTCGCGGCGCGCGTGTTCCTCGCACCCGGCCGTTCGTCGGTGTTCTCCCAGCACGCCTTCGCCGTCTACCCGCTGGCGACGATGAGCACCGGCGCCGAATGCATCGTCGCGCCGGCGAAGCACTACGGCCACGACCTCGCCGCGATGAAGGCGGCCATGCGATCCGATACGCGCCTCGTCTGGATCGCCAACCCGAACAATCCGACCGGCAACTTCCTGCCCTACGACGAGGTGCGCGAGTTTCTCGCGTCGGTGCCGGCCGATGTCGCCGTGGTGCTCGACGAGGCCTACAACGAATACCTGCCGCCGGCCGAGCGCGTCGACACCGTCGCCTGGCTGAGGGAGTTCCCCAACCTGATCGTCACCCGCACCTTCTCGAAGATCTACGGCCTCGCGGGCCTGCGCGTCGGCTACGCGGTCGCCGCCGCCGAGATCGCCGATTTGATGAACCGCGTGCGCCAGCCGTTCAACGTGAACAACCTGGCCATCGCGGCCGCCAGCGCGGCGCTCGACGACCATCTGTTCATCGCCGAATCGTTCGAGCTCAACCGCCGCGGCATGGAGCAGATCGTCGCCGGCCTCAAGCGTCTCGGTCTCGAGCACATTCCCTCGCACGGCAACTTCGTCACCTTCGCCGTGTCCGACGGGGCGGCCGTCAACCAGAAGCTGCTCAAGCAGGGCGTCATCGTGCGGCCGATCGGCGGCTACGGCCTGCCGAACCACCTGCGCGTGACGATCGGCCTCGAAACCGAGAACGCGCGCTTCCTCGCGGCGCTGGAGAAGTCGCTCTGATGGCGGCGAGCAGGGTCGCCAGCAAAGTCGTCATTTGCGGCGTCGGGCTGATCGGCGGCTCGTTCGCCTTGGCCGTAAAGTCGGCGCTGGCGGGGCGGCGCGATGCGCCCTCCGTCAGGGTTGTCGGCATGGGGCGCACGCGGGTGCCGCTCGAGCAGGCGCTCCAGCTCGGCGCGATCGACGAGATCGGCGCCGACTGGCCGAGCGCGCTCAAGGACGCCGACCTGGTGCTGCTCGGCATGCCAGTCGGCCAGATGGCGCCGGTGATGCAGGCCATCGCGCCGCATCTCGAGCCGCGGACGCTGGTCACCGACGGCGGCAGCACCAAGAGCGACGTGGTCGCCGCCGCCCGCGCGGCGTTTGGCGACAAGATCCACCAGTTCGTGCCGGGCCATCCGATCGCCGGCGCGGAGAAGAGCGGCGTCGCCGCCGCGCGCGCCGACCTCTATCACGGCAAGCGCGTCGTGCTGACGCCGCTGCCGGAAAACACGCCGGCAGCGGTCAAGGCGATCCGCGCCGTCTGGGAAGTCTGCGGCGCCAAGGTGTCCGAACTCGCGCCGGACGAGCACGACCGCGTCTTCGCCGCGGTGAGCCATCTGCCGCACCTGCTGGCCTTCGCGCTGGTGCATGGCCTCGCCGGCCGCGACAATGCCGACCAGCTGTTTTCGTTCGCCGCCGGCGGCTTCCGCGACTTCACGCGCATCGCCAGCAGCCATCCGGAGATGTGGCGCGACATCTGCCTCGCCAATCGCAAGGCGCTGCTCAAGGAACTCGACGCCTACCTGGCCGAGCTGCTGCGTACGCGCGTGCTGCTGGCCGGTGCCGACAGCGCCGGGCTGGAGGCGATGTTCGCCACGGCGCGTGCGCGCCGCGATGCCTGGCTGGACTCTTTGCAGCCGGTGGGCGAGTGATGGAGCATCTTGATCTGCCGCCGCTGGCGCGCGCCGCCGGCACCGTGAAGCTGCCCGGCTCGAAGAGCATCTCCAACCGCATGCTGCTGCTCGCCGCGCTGGCGGAAGGGCATACCGAGATCCGCGACCTGCTCGATTCCGACGATACGCGCGTCATGCTCTCCGCGCTGGCGGCGCTCGGCGTCGGCCTCGAGCCGAAGGGAACGAACGCCTGGCGCGTGAACGGCGTCGGCGGCGTCTTCCCGGTCAAGCACGGCAGCCTGTTCATGGGCAACGCCGGCACGGCGATCCGTCCGCTGACGGCGGCGCTGGCGCTGTCCGGCGGCCGCTACAAACTTTCCGGCGTGCCGCGCATGCACGAGCGGCCGATCGGCGACCTGGTCGACGGCCTTCGCCAGATCGGCTGCCGCATCAGCTACGCCGGCAACGAAGGCTTCCCGCCCTTGGAGATCTTCCCCGGGGACGTGCGGCTCGACGCGCCGATCCAGGTGCGCGGC
>AMWB02039346.1_pt1 | contig 10239 bp, 8 predicted proteins | sample 200311 | NCBI WGS metagenome assembly AMWB02 (sample SAMN02737377, study PRJNA173069) | bioreactor metagenome | biome: anode biofilm in microbial fuel cells | place: USA: California | collected 2010-12-16 | reverse complement strand
TCGCCCTTCACTGCCCTTCCGATGCTTTACCCCTATCCACTCAGCTGCTCAGTCGACGTCTAATTAGAACCGCAGCCCCGATGAGCAGCACAATGAGAGGCTGGACGACGGTACCCAGCCAGAACGCAATCCGGCCTTGGCGAGCGCTGACGAAAAATTGATTGACACCGGGCGTCTCTTTCGGCCGCCGGGCTCCGATGAGTGTCTGCTCACCCGCAAGCCAGTGGACGGAATTGAGCAGAAGGTCGCGATTGCCAAGATAGCCGAGCAGCGAATTGCTGGCGAAGTCCGCGTCGCCGAAAACCACCAAGCGGCCGGGGATTGGACCGTTACTGCGGACGAGCACACTCACACCAACCGGAACCGGCCCGCGAGTATCCCGGCCGGCGACAAAATCACTGCTTCCCGTCCGCAGTACGCCGAGATCCGGAGTGCTCCAGCTCTCCTTTGCGGTTTCCAGCAGTACCGTACCGGAAAGAGCTGCATCCGAGGGTTCGAATGCGACGGTGCGGACCTGCGACATGAGCGCGGGGGACTGAAGGATACTGCTGATCGGGTGCTCCAGAGAATGCCCTGGAACGAGCATGGTCAGAAAATCCCCGGCGAACAGTCGATTCTCGGAATCGAGCACGACTTCACGACTGACGATCACGCCGTAGCGCCTGAGCAAGGCTACCAGCCCCGGCGCGTTTCCAGGATCGAGTAGAACGAGAGCCCCACCACCATTCTCGAGGTAGGCGTCGAGACGAAGCATCTCGCCGGTCAAGAAATCGCTGCTCGGGCCGGCTATGATCAACACGGCCGCATCGGCGGGAATCCCGCTCTCGGTCAATAGGCCGATGTCCCCGACCTTGTAACGTTCCGACATCAGTGCGGCCCGGGCCGACGAGAAGCCCTGCCTGTCGTCGGCTGCGCTCAGGTTGCGCTCGCCATGGGCGGTGATGAAATAGACCCGACGATCGCTCGGCCTCGTAACCTGTACGATGGCAGCAATCAACAGCTCTTCCGTCGGATTGGAGAACTCCCGCCGCCTATTCTGACTTTCGACGACAACGGCGGCATAGGTATCGATTCCGTACTCTCGAGCCAGTGCCGGATTGCGGTTGATGTCTACGAGTCGGTAGCGGACCCGTGGTGCAACAAGGCTGACGCGCTTTAAAAGGTCCTCGATGTCCCCGTTACGGGGATCGCCCGAGCGTAAGAACGCCATCACCTGCACGTCATCGCGCAGGTCACGAAGAAGGCCCCTGGAGTAATCCGATAGTTGGTAGCGCTTGTCGGGCGTGAAATCTGCGCGCCATCCGCACTGCGTCAGGATCAGCTGGGCGGTCATCAGCGACCCAGCCAAGCCGATCGTACCCACGACGGCCAGGATCCATTGATGACGAACCGAGCTCACCGCCGACCTCGCCATTTTCGGGCGTCCAGAACCCGAAGAGTCAAGAAGTTGAAGAATGCAATGAAGAAAACGAAATAGGCTAAATCGCCGGCGTCGATAACACCTTTGGCGAGCGTCTCGAAATGTTCGAACATGGAAACGTGGGCGAGAATCGCGGCCATTCCCTCGCTGGTCGCAGCCTCGTTCCATGTCATCACCCAGAATAGAAGCAGCACCCCAAGGGTAGCTATCGCAGCCACCACCTGGTTGTCGGTCAGCGACGAGATGAAGAGGCCACAGGCAAGGAAACTCAGACCCAGCAGAATGAGCCCCAGGTATCCCGGGAACATCGCCAGCCATGGCAATGGCTGCAGGGTGGCGAGAAAAATCGGGTAAAGCAGCGTGCCGGCCAGAAGGAGTAGAATCAAAACCGCTCCGGCCCAGTATTTTGCGAAAACAATCGTGGAGTCCTGAAGGGGATAGGTGAGCAACAGTTCGATCGTGCCCAGCTTCTTCTCCTCCGCAAACTGGCGCATGGTGAGGAGCGGAACCAAAAGGAGCAGGACCATCGAGATGGAGTAAGGCGCCCCGGCAAGGAACATCAGCCAGAAGTTGCCGAGAATATCGAGGCCGAATCCGTATTCCACGTAATAGACGAGGTCCGTGTAGAAGAAGAACCCGCACAGCATAAAGAAGACCGCGGCCACGACATAGAAGAGCGGCGAGACGAAATAGGAGCGCAGCTCTTTGCGGAAAAGCGCCAAGAACCTCATGGCACCTCACCGCGTCCCTTTCGGGATTCGGCCACAACTCGAACAAAGAGGTCTTCCATCGTCAGCGGAAGGGCCTTGATCTCGAGGAGGCCCCAACCCTTTCCGATCATGGCCATGGAAACCTGCTTGCGCACGGTCTCCCCATCCGGGGAGTAGATGAGGAACGTATCGCTCTTTGCATCACTCGGAGACGAAAGTTCCACTCGTTCTACGCCGGGAATCTCCCGCAACGCTCCGATCACATCATGGGGCGGCCCTTCGACCCGCACCAGAGTCCGTTCCGATCCCTCCAACTTTTTGCTGAGTCCGTCGGCACTATCTTCAGCTACGATTCGGCCGCGATCGATGATGATCACGCGCTCACAGACGGTAGCTGCCTCGGAAAGAATATGTGTGCTGAGGAGAACCGTGGTCCGCATGCGTAGCGCCGAAAGGAGATTCCTGATCTCGACGATCTGACTCGGGTCGAGACCGACCGTCGGCTCGTCGAGTACCAACACCTCCGGCTCGTGCAACAGCGCCTGGGCCAATCCGACACGCTGCCGGTACCCTTTTGAAAGCCTTCCGACCAGTCGCCCGCGGACATCCGTGAGGCCACAGTCCTGCTCGACGGCGGCTATGCGTACGCGCCGCTGCCGACCGCGCAGCTCGCGGACATCGGCACAAAAATGCAGAAACTCACAGACCCGCATCTCCGGATAGAGAACAACGTTCTCGGGCAGGTAGCCGATCTTTCGCCGCGCACCAATCGAATCCCTGACGATCTCTATACCGGCAATCCAGGCACGCCCGGTTGTGGCCGGAAAGAACCCGGTCAGAATCCGCATGATGGTGGACTTGCCGGAGCCGTTCGGACCGAGCAGGCCGGCTATTTCACCGGGCGGAATGGCAAACGAGACGCCACACACCGCATGTGTCTTGCCGAAATGCTTGCTGAGATCCTCGACCGCGATCATTGCCGCCCCGGCGTTCTCTGCGGGGATGACATGCTAGAGAAGGATTTCCGGCGCTTCAAGTGCGCCGCGTCGAGCACCTTCACAAGAACACCGAAATGACTGCCCCGATCCCTCCCAGGCTCAAGCCCCAGAGAACATCCTTCTCCAGGCTTGGTCCCGGTCCACGCGCCTTTTCCGTAACGATGGCCCGGACCAGGAACAAGAGAGAGAGGACGCTCAGGGCAGCGGCTAAGCCCGGTGCGGTCTCCCCCTCGCGCGCCAACGTGATGCGCTGCGATAGCACAAAGGCGAATATCAAGATCGCAGCTACGGCGGCGATGCGCAGCACGCGCAGAATCACGGTCACTCGTCGTACACCTTGGCCGATCTGGCAATGCGCAGCAGCTCCTTGGCTTCGGGGTCGCCGCTGGCTGCTCTTTTCTCCCACCTCTTTTCACGCCACCGCCGCATGATGAATTCGTCAACGACTACGATGAGAAGACTAAAACCGAGCATGATTGCCGCCGAAGTCCACACATTGAGCTCGAATGCCATAGGATCTTCACGCCTCCATCGCCTTAGCCTGCTCCTCCAGGGGAACCACAGCGCGGCGAGCCTCGCGCATGATAAAGCGCGGCCGAAACAGTACGATCAGCACCGGCGTAAGAGTTTGTGATCCGATGTAACTGATCAACATCCAGAGCGCCAAAAGCCAGCCCATCTCCGCATTGAAGCGGATCCGCGAAACGATCCAGAACGCAGTACTGTTGATCATCACGAGGGCTGTAAACGTTACCGCCTTTCCGGAGGTTACAAGAGCCTCTCGCACCGAATCCAGCAGATCGCCACGCACACGGATCTCTTCGATGATTCGACTCACAATGTACAAACCATAATCAATACCGAAGCCGACACCAACAGTCACCAGCGGTAACGTGTGCAGATTCACGCCAATGTGATTGGCAGCCATATAGGCATTGACCATGATGTTCGAACACACGAGCGGACCAAGCAGATAGAAGCCGCAGGCAAAGGAGCGGTACGTAAACAGCAGAATCGCCCAGATCGTAAAAAAGCCCAGAAAGTTCATCAGGATGTCATTACGCACCAACTCTTCGTTTGCGGCCGCCAACACCCCGATGAGGCCGCCCGCGAGCTTGAAAGCGGCCTTCCAGGGCACGCCTATGGTGGTCTGTATAGAACTACCGTCACGAACAACGACCGCATCGAACAGAGTATTGTTGGCGGTTGCTCGGCTCAATGCTTCGTTGAAGCTATCCATGTCGGTTACATCGAACTTTCCAATTCGGGTAACCCGATCTCCCGGTCTGAAAGGACTCACCCCGGTATCCCGGCTGCTGATGATCCAGGACGGTCCGGCCTTTTCCCACCAGGGTTGAGGCGCTACGGCGGACACAACCACCTGGCCGCCGTTTTCCTCGACCGTCAAGCCAAGGGCCTCGAGCTGAGAATTGAAGATGAACTGCTTACTTCGGTAAATGAGACGACGAATGTTTTCGCCTTTGTGATCCTTGCAGAAGAAGGTCACGTGAGCCGTCTTGTAATCGGAGGTGACATACTTCTCCGTCTCGGTAGGCGGCGAGCCGGCAAAGTACAGAAAGAACAAACCTCCGACATCCACCCAGTTGTCGGGTATGACGCCCCACTTCGGCTCCAGCTCATGGAAGACCATGTTTACGGCGCGTAGGATATCGGCGAGTGAGAAGCTGTAACCAATGGAGGGGTCGTGCTCCATGTGGCGCTGGAAACTCTCCATACTAGTCAGAATGTGAGGTTCCTTCATGGCATCCCGGTCGTAGCCGTCGGAAACTACGATCAGCGGTTCGACCCCACCAAACTTTTCCTGAATCCGATTATGAGAAACGTTGTACGGCGAGTTCTCCCAAAGGAGTGGAGAAGCAGACGTCGGGTCACCGATCGTCAGACCGCGAACCAGATATAAACCGACCAGAACCCCCGTGCCCCAGACGACCAACGTGACGACTCGCCCGGTGGGGGAAAGCAACGCACCCACGGCGCGCTCGATGAGCTTCTTGAACAAACCGCGCTCGCGCAGCACCACCAGCTCCGGCGCCGGCGGCTTGAGATAATAATACACGATCGGGTTCAGGAGCATCTCGGAAACCGTGATGGCGAGAATCCACCACGAAGCGGTGATGGCGAGCTTTTGCAGCATGACGACGGGAACGAGCAGAATCACCAACACGCCGAAGGCATCACAAGCGATTCCCGAGAAGGTCGGTACAAACAACTCGGCAAACGCCGCTACGATGGCACGACGCTTGTGCCAGTTGCACCTCTCGAACTCTTCATAATATCGGTCGTGCATCTGGATCGCATGGCTCACCGCACGCGCCGTGATCAAGAAAGGCACGACCAGCATGAGTGGATCGAGTGCCAAGCCGATGAGGTAGACGAAGCCGAGTCCCCAAAAGGCGGCAATCAATCCGGTCAGCGTCGGGCGTAGGGCACCGCGCCAGTCATGGAAGTAAAGCCAGCGCAGAATCCATTCCACACAGTAGGTGACGACCAAAATGAAAAAAACATCGCCGGCGTAGTTGTAGATCCAGCCATACAGTCGGGGCTCGCCCGCAGCATAGATCTTGGTATTCTCGTCCTGATAGGGCGCGATGACCTGCGAGTTGATCTCATCGAATATGCGCCGGTAATCCAGCCGCCCCTCAATGAAGTTTGCCCGTATGATAGCGGCTTTGTCATCGAGCGAAACGAGCAGTCCGTAAATATTTTCGGCGTTGTGCACAATGCGCCGTAAAGCATCCGCTTCTTCCTGAGTGCTGATGGGCTCGAGCATCACCGGCATCGAATTCATGGTGCCGCCCGCCGCTACTTTGAGGTAGCGCACCGTACGATGCCCGATCGATTCGACTTGGTTGTGATTGACACCGTACACGCGGTCCATTCCCTGGGTCATTTCCCAGATCTTGTTGAGCGTTTCCGGCGTAAAGATCGTTCCGTCCTGCACCTCCAGCATGACCATGATGTTATTGGCCCCGCCGAACGTGCCGGAAAATCTGTTGTGGATCTGGATGTACGGATGGTTCTGCGGCAGCAGATCGCCGAAGCTCGTGACCAGCTTGAGCTGAAAGCTCCAGTACCCAAAGAGCGCCGTGATCAAGATGACGATAATGGAAATCGGGAGGCGATACTCGATGAGCTTATCACCGAGCCAATAGAGCAACCGCTTGTCGGCAGGAACTTCGTAATCGAGTGCCATCTCGTTCTCCCCGGTGTCTCAGCCGATCGACGGCAACCAGGTATTGCCCCCGTCGGTGGTATGCAGAATCAGTCCGTAACCGCCGACGATCCAACCATTGTTCGCATCGTAGAAGTCGACTTTGCGCAGCCAACTCGTCAATTCCATGCCCACCGGGGGACGTTTCCATGCACCATCGGGACGATCCTGGCGAACGATTGCTCCTGCTATTCCCACCGCCCAGGCACTCGTGTCGGGAAACTGCACGACGCTCAGCAGCGGATCCTCGACCGGAACATCGACGTCAAAGCGCTCGAAAGCCCAGGTCTTTCCACCGTCCCGCGTGCGCGCGATACGACCCTGGAGGCCGGCTACAATTCCATTGCGGTGATCGACAAAGCTCACCCCGAAGAACGTCGGAATATCGAGCACATCGTAGAGGCCACTGGATCCGAGCAGAGACTGCTCCTGCTCCACCCAGGTCTTTCCGCCGTCACCCGTGTGGTAAATCTTACCGAACTCTCCCACCACCCAGCCTGTGGAGGAATCAATGAACTGCACATCGTAGAGAACGGGATCCTGGGCAACTAGAGCTTCTTCCGCCGAGATCCCTTCCGTCTTGGCCATCTTTCCCTGCCGCCAGGTGCGGCCGCCGTCAGTCGTATGGATGTAGACGGCACGATCGCCAACCATCCATCCTTCGTTGCGGTCGATGAAATCGAGCGCGAACAAGTAGGTCAGTGTTCCGCTCTGCTGCCGCTCCCAAGTGTTCCCGCCATCCAAGGTGTGGAGAATGACGCCTTCCTGTCCGCAGATCCACCCTTCGTTGGAATCAACAAAATCAACGCTGTACAAAGCGCTTCGGGTGCCGCTTTCGATCACTTGCCAAGAGACCCCCCCGTCATCCGTAATCAGGATCTTGCCGGCGTAACCTACGACGATGGCCCGGTCCGGACTCACTGCCTTCACGTCGTAGAACTTGTCGGGGAAGGCGATCTTTCGTTCAAAAAGCGGCACGTCCTCCGGCACGCTGCCATGGCAAGCGCACAATAGCACTGTTGCCCCGGCCAAGATCCACACCCGCCAACCATGTTGTTGCATTCATCCCCCTCCGGTTGGTGACACCCACGTCCCCGCCCCGGGTGCCTGACGCCAGCGTCCTTTCCACCTCGCGTGCCGGGTGTCAAGGAGCGGTATCACCCTGGGTCTTGTTTCGCTCGCTCGGAAACCATTCGCCCAGGTCCGAGCGCTCGATGATCTGTTGTTGATCGATCTTCCAGCTGCCGTCCTCTCGAATCAGTGTGTAGAGCTCGTGCTCTTCCACCCCGAGCTGATTGAGAAACTTATCCTGCGAGCTGAGCAGGTTCGGTACGTAGGCTCTCCCCCCGGTCGATTTCCCCGGGAACACCTGAAAACCAAAAATCTTCACCTCGGCGATCTGCATGATCAGCCGTTGCTCCCTTACCCATTGTTCTTGGTCCTTACCTCTCTTCATACCGTTCGAAACGAGAGGATACACCAGTTCGAATTTCCCTGCCTGAAGAGCACCAAGGTAAGCCTGTACGGTTCCCTCCGGTGTCAATTCAGCGGCATGAACGCTGCCGGCGAGTAACAGCAAAATCCCTGCGACGATTGTCCCCTTCATTTTCCCTTCTGGCTGGGAAGCGGACTAGTGGTACATCTCGAGAAGATCCACGAGTGCCAGAGCCCGCATCTGTTCGAGAAGGTGCGCCTTGATTTCCTTCACCGTGGAGAGCCTTAGAACGTCAGCCGCCAAGCTCGCCGCGGTAGTTATATCCACCGACCGTATGACGCGCTTGATGACCGGCACAAAGAAAGCGCTCATGCTCAGCTCGCGCAAGCCGAGCCCGATCAAGACCAGCGTGCAGAGTGGGTCCGAAGCCATCTCGCCGCACAACGCCACCGATTTTCCGGCGTCTTTGGCAACCTGCACGGTCCGTGAGATGGCCCGCAACACGGCGGGGTGGAGCGGTTCGTAGAGGGCGGCAACACGTGGGTTATCGCGGTCGACCGCCAACAGGTATTGGGTCAGGTCATTCGTACCAATGCTGAAGAAATCCACCTCATTGATCAGACAATCGGCCATTTCGACAGCCGACGGGACCTCGATCATGATTCCGATCGGGATATCCGGGTTGAAGGCCTGACCGGAAAGGCGCAACTCGTCGCCCGCCTCGGCGAGCAGCTCTTTCACCCTCCGAATCTCCTCAACTCCGGAGATCAGAGGAAACATGATGCGCACGGGGCCCAGGGCGCTGGTCCGCAAAATGGCGCGTAGTTGCACTTTAAAAACGTCCGCCATGTCGAGAGAAATGCGGGTAGAGCGCCAGCCCAGGAACGGGTTGGCCTCTTCCGGGAAATGGAGGTACGGCGGGTATTTGTCGGCACCAACGTCGAGTGTTCGAATGGTCACCTGCCGGCCCGACATTGTGTTGAGCACCTTGCTGTACAGATCGAGCTGCTCGTCCTCGGTTAGAAAATCCCGGTGGGTGAGGAAGGCCATCTCGGTACGATAGAGGCCGACGGCATCGGTCCCATGGCGGACGGCTGTGGGCAGGTCGGAAAGGAGACCAATATTGGCTTGGAGGTGTACCCGGGTGCCGTCGCGGGTCACGGCCGGGAGTTCGCGCAAACTATCGAGTTCACGACTGAAGGCGCGATATTCCTGCTTGAGCCGCTCATACTCGCGCCTGACTTCTGGGCTCGGATTGACGTGGACAGTTCCTGCATTGCCGTCGACGATGACATGGTCGCCCTCACGGACTTCCTGCTCGGCGTCGGTAGCGCCGGCAACGAGTGGAATGCCGAGAGATTTGGCGAGAATGGAAAGGTGGGAGGTGGCACTTCCCTTACTCGTAACGATCCCTCGCAGACGCTGACGCGCCAACAGGAGCACGTCGGACATGCCGATTTCAGATGCAACGAGCACGACCGCTCCGCTAAACCATCGATCTTTCTCTTTGACGCCGAGAAGATTGCGCAGGACCTTACGCCCGATATCCTTGACGTCATCGGCGCGCTCCTGGAGATAGGTCTCGGGCAGACTGAGAAAACGCTCGACCATTTCACTCACGGTGCGCTGTAAAGCCTGCTCCGCAGGGGCTCCTTCTTTGATGTACGCCTCCACCGAGTTGCAGAACTCGCCGTCCATCAACATGAGCTTGTGCGCCTCAAACACTCCGGCGTCGAACTCGGGCACGGTACTTCGCACCCTTTGTTTGAGGCGCTCCACCTCTTTTATCGATCTGGCAACGGCCTGGCGAAAGCGTGTGATTTCGTCGCGTGCCGATAGCGAGCGGCGATGCGCAATGTGCGAAAAACTCACCTCCGGTCTAAGCAGGTGCGCTTTTCCGATCCCGAACCCCGGAGCCGCAGGCACTCCATTCAGTCGGATAGCGGTCGCAGGTCCAAAACTGCGGCGTGTTCCGGTTTTTCGGCGTAGGTCTTCGACCGTCGAGAGCATGCGCTCATGATAGCCCCGCCTTTCCTCCTCCTTCCGTTCGAGGCTCTGCAGCAATCTCAACTGCACGAGCAACTGCCCGATGGGAACAGCGACGGCTTTCAGTAAACGGATCTCATCACGGGTGAACCGGCGCCGCCTCTCGGTTTGCACCACCAGCACACCGACCGGCTCTCGCTTGTCGAAAATCGGCACGCCGAGAAACGAGTGGTAGCGTTCTTCACCGGTATCGGGGAAATACTTGAAGCGCGGATGAGCCAGCGCATCGATTGCCATGACCGGTTCACCTTTCTGGACGGTAAAGCCGGTCAGCCCTTCATCCACGCTCATGCTGACCAGTCCGGCCGACCCGGTTTGTAGGCCTCGGTTGGCAAGCAGCACAAGACGTTTGGTTGACGGGGTGAAGTTATAAATGGAGCAGACCTCCATATCGAGGT
>AMWB02020984.1_pt2 | contig 10242 bp, 25 predicted proteins | sample 200311 | NCBI WGS metagenome assembly AMWB02 (sample SAMN02737377, study PRJNA173069) | bioreactor metagenome | biome: anode biofilm in microbial fuel cells | place: USA: California | collected 2010-12-16 | reverse complement strand
GAATGGAAAAGGTGATTGAAAAACACGACACGTTGGTTGATTTGTTTGACTCCATCACTGATGCCAAACGGAAAATGTCAAAGCTCAATATCGAATGGTTTGAAAATGCCCTGCGTGAATGTGCTCAAATCGATGAACAGCTTTTAACGATAGACGATACCCTTCACCAACTACAGACCCTCCAAAAGGATTTGTCTGTGAAGGGGTCTTTGAAGAAAAAAATCGAATCTGTCATCCAATCAGTGGATGATAATCTGGATCAACTATCGGCCATCGAACAACAAGTGGAACTGAATTATCATACCAAAAACGAATTGCTTAAATATCAACAACAATTGAATAACCTTGAGGAAAACACAACCAAATTGAATCAATATAAACAACGATACATCCAGGAAATCAAAACCATGAAGATATGTCCTACCTGCCAGAATCCAATCACTGCCAAACATATCAAAGAATTGGAGGATTCTCTATGAAATTAATCCTTTTATCTGATCTGCATTTGGTAGGTAAATCACCGGCTGAACGATTGGATGACCTGACCGTGACCCAATGGGACAAGATGAAGTTCATCTTTGATTATGCCCAGGAACACAAAATCAAATACATACTGCAAGCGGGAGATTTCTTTGACGTGCCCCGGCATTGGGATTTGTTTGGCACCACTTTTGAATTCCTGAAACAATATCGTGGGATAGAAGTATTATCTGTATTGGGTCAGCATGATCAATACATGAGGAACACCGATGTAACAACCAATCGAAGTGTTTTAAAATGGCTCAATCTTATTCAAACTCCTATGGAAAACAGTAATGGATTCCTAACCGATGCAGGAATCAATATTTATGGAATCAGTTTTCAGGATGATCAGAATATCGATTCAGCCATTGATGAAGTGGAAGCCTACATCAAAAAATATCCTCAATCCAATCCAAAAAGTTACCGTAAAATACTTATGATCCATGCACCTATCGGGAACAAACCCTTGTTCCCCGGCCATGAATACACCCATGCTGGAAAACTTCTGAGAAAGCATCCCACATTTGATGTGATCTTGTGCGGCGATATCCATCAGGAGTTTCATGTCAAACTCGGAGATCACCATATCGTCAACACGGGTCCATTGCTTCGAAAGGAAAACAATGCCTACAATCAGTTTCATCAGCCTTGTTTTTATATTTATGATACTATCGGCAAGTTTTACAAGAAGATTATCCCCCATGCTCCTTTTGGAGAAATCTTCAGCCAATACAAATCGGAAAAAACAAACAACATCCTTGATCAGTTCATCGATATTATAAAGAAACCGAACACCCATACCTGTAACATTTACACGACTATCGAAAACATCCTGCAGGAAAACGCTGATACTATGTCCCCAGGAGTCAAAGAAATTTTAACCAAACTCATATCTGAAAGGAAAAAATAATGGAATCGATCATTAAATTGAAAGAACATTTTGAAGCCCTGAAGCTACAGAATGCCGTTTTACAGAAGGGCATCAAAGACGCTGAGAGCCGTTTAAAGACGGAATTCAAACTCACCAATATGAAGGGCGTATCCGATGAAATAAAGCGACTCACGGACGAATCAGCGAAGCTCACGGCAAAGCGTGAGGGTCTTTATGAAAAAATAAAGGCCGAACTGGATAACGTCAGGAGGTTGAGCAATGGATTTTAACGCAGAACTGTTAAAATTACAGACCGAAAAGAAAATTATTTTTGGTCAGATTCAAGAAAAGCGTGGTATATTGGAATCAGAACAACGGAAATATGCGGATCATGTTCAAGCCAGATGGGTTTTGAACGAAGTTTCCAGGACGACTCAGGAACACTTGAAAGAGAATCTTGAAAATTTAGTGAATGTTTGCATCAATGAAGTCTTTCCTAATTCCAATTTCAATTTTCAAGTGGACCTGAAGATCAAAGCGAATAAGATGGCATGTGAATTCTTTGTCCTGGTAAACGATGAGCCGCTATCACCGAAGGATGAAATGGGCGGCAGTATTCTGGACATCATCGGCACAGCATTAAAAGTGATCCTGTGGTCGATTGAGGAACCCAAAAGCCGGAATCTGATCATCATGGATGAACCCTTTCGTTTTACCGGAAAACTGATTACCAAGGCCGGGGCAATGATCAAGGAACTGAGTCATCGATTAGGAATTCAATTCATCATCAATACTCACAGCGATGAACTGATCGACATTGCAGATCGTTCCTGGCATGTAGCTTCAAAGAACGGCAAATCAATTGTGACGATGACAAAAGGATAATTCAATGAATCATCATATACGATTAAAAATACCGGGAGAATCTTTTTGGGCATACAGATATCCAGATTTGCCTGAAAACCAAGCAGAAATAAACAATCATTTGCTCAGCGACGTATATTCTTTTGGTGATAGGGTTGAGTTTGACAAAGACAGAAATGTAACAAAATTGGTAAAAACTCGATTAGAAGTAATGGCTGAGCATAACAGATAATAAAATCCTGACAGGGCAAAACAATGGGAGGGATGATGTCCGATTACGTGGAAATTGCAATTGAAGTAAAGGCAATAACAGATAGTGCCGTCCTTGTATCCGATGGCGATCAGGAATCCTGGATTGGATTCAGTGTGATTCAGGATGTTGATTCCATTCCTGAAGTTGGAGAAGAAGGGACCATTTCAATTCCTGAATGGTTGGCATACAAAGAGGGTTTCATATGACAAAACGGGAGATCGTTAAAAAGATCGCTGAAAGTCTCGGTTTGTCAAAGCGGATGGCTGAGTATTACACATCCTTTATCTTAGATTTGATCATTCTGGAAGCTGAACGAACCGGCAGAGTCAAGATTGATCAACATGTATTCTACAAAAGGACAATATCAGCCAGACGATGGAAGGATAAATTGACAGGTTTAGATCGCATAACACCAATGATTCACCTTGTTTCTTATCGCAATACCAGACGATACAAAAAAGGAGGACGAAATGAAGAAACTGTAATCAGGAAAAACAACAGCACTTTTGAAGAAATCTGAATCGTATCAAAAACACAATCTAAAGGAGAAAAGTACAAATGGCAGGAACAACAGAAGTCGCAACCAAATTGGCTGAGGAATATGATATCACTATCTCATCTGCAAAAACCATGATCGTCACCGTCCTGGATACCATCGCTGAAATGGCAAAAGAGGATCGGGTCCGTGTCGGCAATCACATTTTCAAGACGGTTACACGGGCGGCACGTAAAGGCCGGAACCCCAAAACCGGTGAGGAATTGATGATCCCGGCCAAGAACCGCATCACCTACAAATACACGGGCGGCAAAATGACGGAACCCGTTGCCCCCTCCACCAAATCGAAAGCCAAACCCAAAGCGGAAGCCAAGCCCCCGGCCAAGCCCCCGGCCAAAAAAGGCAAAAAATAACACGACATTGATGTTGTGATTTAACCTGTAAGTTAATCCCCAGGATTACTCCTGGGGATTTTTAGGAGGGTCATATGAAATTAGTACGGGCAACAGTGGGAATGCTTCAATACAATCGCAATTCCGCTGAACTGATTGAACGGGCAGGACGCACTTGTTACAAAAGTGAGGACATGATCACTGAAGGATCAGCCGAACGCTTTATCAAAATGCTCCTGAAAAATGGTCATGAATCCGTTATCGAACACGCTTCAGCCACCGTCAAATTTGTTTGTGATCGTGGGATTTCTCATGAGATTGTCCGGCACCGCATCGCCAGTTACAGTCAGGAAAGCACCCGCTATTGTAACTATGGGAATGAAGAAGTCATTTTCATCATTCCTCCGTGGGTGCGGATTGCACAGGGTAATTATCCTATTGAATGGGATGGTTTGTACGGAACAAGCAAACTTGCCTCAATTGATTCCGACAAAGGATTGTATAATGAGGAAGATCGAATCTGGTTCTGGTCCTGTGCTGTATCAGAACGTGACTACAAACGGCTCCTGAAACTTGGATGGAGTCCTCAAAAGGCACGGGGTGCTTTGAACCACTGGCTGAAAACAGAAGTGGTCATGACAGCCAATGTTCGGGAATGGCGGCATTTCCTCAAAATGCGAATGGCTCCTGCGGCTCATCCACAAATCCGGGAACTGGCTTGTAAGCTCCTGTTCATGCTTCAGAATGCAATGCCGTCACTTTTCGATGATCTGCGGATTCCGAATGACGTTTCGATAAATTAATCTTGATCGATAAAGGAAAGAATATGGAGCATCAAAATAAAATGGCCGAAAGTGTTATGCGTACAACACTCAGTCTATTTCAAGAAATTCATGAAGCGGGAGGCGCTATTGGCAACATTCAAGAAATCATGAATATGACTGTTCATGATCTTATCCTGAAAGTAATAGGACCGAACAATATCCTCTTTGAATACCGAAAACCGGAGGAATAGCATGTCACAATCATTCAGAAACGTGGTATCCACCATTGCGGCTTTCGAAGGATTTGCATACATGCTATGTGATTTGGGCAGTGAAATTGAGCCATTACAGGAACTCAGAAAGAAAATTAAACCGGCTACCCGAACCACATTATCCTTATTTCCCGGACACCTCACGATCAATGAATACAAAAATCTGGAAAACCTTATCAAAACCCATGCCACCAAGTTTGCCGGTGAGGATGGTAGAATGAACGTAGTAGGCTATTTAGCGTTCTCTATGATCGGCCTTGATTCTGTATTGCAAACCCTGAAATCCGTGAAACCCAAAAACCGCAACCCGAAAAAGATCAGATGCTTTGAGTTTTTGCTTGGATTGGCCCAGGAACTTCTTTCTCTTTTTGATCCTAAACTGGATCAAATCTTCTCGTATGAGCAAGCTCAAAAAGCACGACAATGCTGGGAGGATATATTCAACAAATGAACTATTGTCTTTACTTAGTGATCATGTTATTATTCTGCGTGTTTGTAGGAGTCGTGCTGGCTTATTTGAAAACACACGATGCTCCTATCAGCATAATTCAGGAAACCGAGTTTTACTTTCCCATAACCAGTGCGGTTCTTTGTATCCAATGTAATAACATTTTTTCAAGTAAAAAGTTCATGAAGTGTCCTGCTTGTGGTAATGAACAAAATTATTTTATTCAGTTGGCTTTCAATCCGACATTGCAGGAAACAATCAAAGAACTTCAGCACAGAATGCGCCATTAGAAAGGAGGATAATTTGGATTATAACCTGATTAATTTTAACGATGTACTGGATCAACGCTGTGAGAGGATGAAAAAAGTCCTGGCTAAGAAAGCCGAGGAATATGCGAATGGTGAGAGCCGGTATCACAACTTTGAACAAGCCGCACGGAAACGGAATACTTCCCCTGAGGATGCTTTGATGGGGATGAAAATCAAACATGATGTTGCTGTCGATGATCTGGTTCAATGGGCTGAGGAAGGATCACCGAAGCTCACGGAAGCCATGATTGATGAAAAGATCGGAGACAGCATCAACTATCTTGTTTTGCTGGAAGGGATGCTTCTCAACCGGATGCTGTTTAATGACCGGTTACGGAAAATAACTCCTTCCAATGCAGGATCATGAGACTGATATTCGCATTCCTTTTAACCGTTTCCGTGGCAAATGCAGGATCACTTGAAAATTACATCCAACAAAAGAATCCCAAACTTTCTAAACATACAGTACATGCCGTTGCAGTCGAATTAAGGAAGTATCCAAAACCTATAACCCATATAGCTGAACGTGAGTCCACGTTCGATCCTCATGCCCGATCTTGTGGTAATGTTGGTTTGATGGGCATCAATATAAAAATCTGGTTTTCATCTGATCCAAAATATAACCTTGTGAAACTTGGGATTCTTCAACATAAGCAGGACGTTTTTACAATCAGAGGAAATCTGAAAGCAGGATTTTATATCTGGAAACACTGTAAAAAGAATTACAGACGATATAGGGGATGTCTTCCCTAATCAGAAATGAAAAAGGGCAGGAGAAATCCTGCCCTTTCTACATAGTAATTGTATCGCCGCTTTCAATTATTTACCCTTCCCACCCTTCGGTGGCATGGGTTTCTGCGGTTTGGATCCTTTTTTTGCCATTACATAATCGCCTCCTTTCGTTTACGGAATTCGATCAATCTATTCTGGGAAAACTCAATTCATCCCCTCTATACAAAACCCCGAAGGGTCTGTCAATCACATATTTTCACCGGTACGAATCGTTGTGAAGTCAGATGCCATTTTGTCGATGTACTCATACGGAATGCGCCCATATCCCTTGTTGCCCCATTCAGTGCCCCAGGAATTGCGGAAATCGAACATCTTTGATTTCTCGTCATATCCTGACAGCACCATGAAATGTCCACCAAGGTCTTTTTCCCGGCGACTCCGTGGCATTGAAACATCACCGGTTTTGGATACTTCCTCAGATTCAAAGGATTCATAAACCGGAATACCAAACCCCACCGGATAACCGGATGCCAAACAATTCTTGATCTGGTTCAGGGTAAACAATCGTGCATATGTGATTACTTGATAATTCAGTGCTTCCTCATAACACGATGCCGGGGGTTTATTGGTGAACAGATCGATGTTGTAGGGCCAAAATGCTTCCGTACAGCACCCGTGTTTGACCAGAGATTTCAAAGCATCACGGGGCATAAGGCCGGAATCCTGATTCACGGTGTGCTCAATGACCCTGCCGTTGTAATACAGGAACAGTCTGGACATATCCTTATACGGCTTTTTGTCTTTGATCATGAGGAATTCCAGCATGGAAACATACCCATTGGCAACGCAGGAGCCGATGGTTTGTTGATTTTCCACAGGGGAAAACTGATCGTTCAGATTGGTCTTTTCAGGAATGACATGAAAAAATGTTGCCATTTCCGAATACTTGTAATCCCGAAAATCGGGGATGTCTCGACGCCACCCATACTTATTGAAGTGAATATGGGGAGTCATTTTGCCGGACGTTGCCTTGATAGTCATACATCCTCCTAATGTGGTACTTTTTGTACCGCTGTTTGTTGGTAAAGCGAAATACCTTCAATGAATCCTTTTGCCGCTACATTCGCCAAAGGTAGATTAAACGTGGTGGTTCCATTTTGAGGCGTGATCTGAATTGCGGTTAGGATATTCGTGATGGCTAAAGTCAATAAAGGATCGTTTTTAAATTGTGTCATCAAAAGTATTTTGGCTTCCGTGATGGACTCCTGCGTTACATTCGGGTCTTGAATCTTTGCCGCCACTGCCAAAGCGACAGGAACTTGATCAGGATGTGCTTCGGCAAACTTGAATCCAAGCACCTGACCGGATGATTCGGCCATGACGGAATCCAGATTCGGATTGACATTAACCCCGGCGCACCCTGAAAACAGGATTGCCAATATGAAGATGATTGCAAGACTACGATTCAACTTGTTCATTTTCTTTTCCTTTCATTTTGCTTTTACTGTTACCCCAATAGTAATTGATTAAAGTTGACACAACACTCCCCGAAATGAAACCAATCAGATACTTTGCATGATCCTTTCCAGTTTCAGGAATTGGAATCCATATCAAACCAATAAAAATAAGGAAGGATATAATGATCAATACAAATGCGATCACACGCCCTTCGTTCATGTATTCCCGTAGAGTCATCAGCAGACCTCATCCATTGTGCATTTTTTATAAAAAATCCACCCTGCCGCCCTTACCGCTTCATACATCGGCTCATAAACATCCTGATCATTGCCCCGGCAGATCATGGCATCCAGGAAAATCAAATCGCACATTTCCCGTGGCAAATTGGGAATTGCATCGATCTTATACAGGTAATCATGAATCACAGCTTCCCGGTGGGCACGATTACCCCATTTGTTGTAAATGAATGGAACCCTTGGAACAGATGCCAGATCGGTTTTGAATCCTTTAGGAACTGTAATCAGAATGCCTTTGTGGTTCAATACCAATGGAGCAAGCAATTCATACAGTTCCTTTTTCGGGGTGGATAAATCCCTGAGATCAAGTTCAGTGAGGAATTCAACTATGTCGTTCACTGTTCTTCCTCCACAGGGATATAGGCGGCAATATCGGTGAGTACAAGTCCACGGGTGAAACTGGTCAATGTTGTATCTTCCAATAGGAATTCACCTACCCCGGTTAATTTGGCAATGTTGATGCCATCGAACGTATAACTCACATCAGTAATTTCAACCCCATTCGAATAAATGGAACAAGTTCCTCCTTCACCGGGACCAAACGGACCTTGTTGAAAATACGTTGCGACAATCGAATTGTCGAGGAAAGCAAAGAAAACCTTTCCATTCAGAGTGGGAGCCGCATCCGCTTGAACTGCCATTGCAGAACACAACACGATAACCAACAAAACCATGATTGCAAATACTTTTTTCATTTTCTAATCATCTCCTTTATTTGTTGCGATAAACGAAGAACCCTGAAGATATGTCCTTTTACATACTCAGGTTTGGAATTATTCATGTACCGGATAGCCCTTAAAACATTGTATTCAGCCCATGATTGAGGATTTAGATTCATGATTTCTTTGTTGCCGGAATCCGGCAGTTTGGGGTCGTTTTGAGGATTGACTTGCGAATCAAACAAACAAACATCCATTGGAAATGGTGCACTATCACATCCTGCAGGAATCCAATAATGATACAGATAATAATCTTTGGCTTGAGCCAATGACATATCCTTTGAAATACCCTTATTGTACCGAGTACAAAGTCCCCAAATAGTAAACCCCGGCGAACCATCAGGATAATAGTTGCCGGGGTCACGGGGATCAGTGGATAAATGTCCTTCAAGTCCTACGGTTATTGAAAATGCTTTGTCGTAACTTGATCTCATAACATACCTTTTTTGATTCGATCTTCTTCCCTTCGATGTGTTTTCCTTCGTTCGGGTTGATTTCGTCGGTTTGGATGCCTTACTACAATCCGTTGCATGTGTCCGTTTCGAATTTTGTCAGTTACATATCGGGCATATAGAGCAAGTGGGATGATTTCAAAGAATTGCCTGAGTAGCCACCATCGAGGAACATGCTGTTCCAAATCCAAATCCTGGTGAATCCATTTCATGACATAAAGCCAGACAGCCCCCCCATGAGTAATGGCAATACCTACCATCAGGAAGCATGTGTACTTATATATCGCATTAACATCATCCGATTTCCTCCACCACCATGCAAAACATAAAAATAAGTAGAGTGCCAATAAAACGGTAACGCTATGAAATATTATGGTTAATCGAACCATCGGTACACTCCTTCTTGATGCAATGGCAAGTGAACCATTCATCCTCATGATCCAATGCCGCTATGAGTTTTGTTAATGCTTCATCCGCTTGTTTCGTTACAAGTTGCTGATCGTTGATTTGCTGTTCAATTTCATTGAATTTCTTTTTTGAGGATATGAGATCACGAAGCCAATTGAGAATACACATGGTCATTTCGGCCTCCTTGAATCATTAAACAGTGCCTCAACCATTGTGACAATTTTGGTCAGGACAATGCCACGATCCTGTTGCGCTTGCAGAAGTTTTGCTATCACCAATTGACTTTTGTAATTCTCCCGAGCCAGATACGCAATTCCACCGAGCAGGATGAGTTGAACTGGTTCAGTAAGAATCGTAATAATCTTTTGAAAAAGCGTATCAATCAAGACCGTTGGCATTATTCATTCCTTTCACAATGATCATCGAGTGATTTGAATTGTCACTGTACAAGTTTGAGTTTTACCGGTACGGTCCCATTGGCATCGAAACTTCGCCTTGTTAAGTCCAAAGGGACGAATATTGAGTAATCGGTGCTCCCTCCATTTGCAGTTTCCTGACTATTCGTATATTGATAACGGGATTGAGCATATCGAAAATACCAATGGTATGTCCCAGGAGTCAACCAATCAATGGTATAACTAATCGAACCATCAGCCGCACAATTGTCAACAGCTATTCGTTGTCCTTTTGCCAGAACATCGGCATCGGTCATTTTGGCGGCGGTGCCCTGCCATACTTCAAATTGACCACCGACAGCTCCGGCAACAGGACCAGAAACCACCCTGTCAGCCCATGAATAAGACACTGTTAAGCAAAGGATTAAAAGCAATAAACCGAACTTTTTCATATTGAACTCCTATTTTACTTTCCATTCTGAATTGGTTATTACGAAAATTTTAACGATGGGTCGCCATTTTCTTTGAATTACAATCCTCCAATCAGGAGCCAATCTCCATGAATCTCCTATAAAACATTGTCTTGTACCTC
>AMWB02055588.1_pt1 | contig 10265 bp, 8 predicted proteins | sample 200311 | NCBI WGS metagenome assembly AMWB02 (sample SAMN02737377, study PRJNA173069) | bioreactor metagenome | biome: anode biofilm in microbial fuel cells | place: USA: California | collected 2010-12-16 | reverse complement strand
AATTTATTGAGGATTTCAATAATCCTCTTTTTTGATCGATTATTTATATCGTTATACAAGACAATTTCAGAATAACGGGTTTTTCGAAATTCTTTATTATATTTTCTAGTCTTTCCTATGTCTGATATTTCTTAATAAGTGACATATAAGAAGATACTTTTTTCCTTCGGGAGCTTCTTTTCACAAAACGTTGTCTTACTAGAATATGAACATTTTTGAGGTAACTGGATGGCCTGGTCTGGTAATACTAATTAAACCAAAAGTATTAAATAATGCAATTAATGTAAAGCATTTACTTATTTAAAGCATGTAAATACTAAATTTATAATTTTTTGTAACACAATACTAGTAAGTTGTAGTTATTCTACACTACTTATAGAGTGTATTACGAAAACAAGCAGAAGGTGGAAATTAATATAGGAGCGATATGATGAAAAGATCATTGAGTTTTTTATTGATGGGGATACTAATAATTGGTGTAGTTGCGATCTCCGGATGCACTGACAACAGTACAGGGGAAGCAAGTACAGGAGAAACAGGTATAGCTGAACTGATTGCAGCGGTAGGAACTCATGGTGGAGAGCCTGCTACGGGCTTTAACCCTATCACCGGGTGGGGTTACAACCACGAACCTTTGATACAGAGTACTCTCTTTAAAAAAGATAGTAATGCAAATTTGATCAACGATCTTGCTACAGATTACACAGTTAGTGAGGACGGATCAACGTGGACTGTCAAAATAAGGAACGACGTTAAATTTCACGATGGGGTGCCACTAACAGCCAAGGATGTAGCGTTCACGTTTAACACAGCAGCAGATGCAGCTGGTGAAGTGGACCTTTCCATGCTGGAAAAAGCTACAGCCATTGACGATAGGACAGTTGAATTTAAACTAAATGATAACCAAGCTACATTCATTCACAAACTCTCAGTGATCGGAATAGTCCCAGAACATGCCTATAGTGAAAATTACGGTCAGGATCCCATAGGATCTGGCCCGTACAAATTTGTACAGTGGGACAAAGGACAGCAAGTAATTCTCGAAGCAAATCCGGATTATTATGGTCAACAGCCATACTTCAAAAAGCTCACCATAGTATACATGGAAGCAGATACTGCTTTTGCAGCTGCTAAGGCAGGAAAGATCGATCTGGCTGAAATTCCATCTTCTTATGTCAATCAAAAGGTGAACGGTATGAAGGTAGTATCCCTGGATTCCATCGATGCTCGCGGAATAAGTTTCCCAATGCAGCCCAATACAGGTAAAAAAACTCAGAATGGATGTACGATTGGAAACAACGTAACCTCTGATGTTGCAATAAGAAAAGCATTGAACATAGGAATAGACAGGCAGGCTTTGGTCGATGGAGCATTGAACGGACAGGGCCAAGAGGAATTCACTGGTGTAGATAAATTACCGTGGGGAAACAAGGAAGCTATTTTTGAAGATGGAAATATCGATGAGGCAAAGAAGATCCTAAGTGATGCCGGATGGACAGATACTGACGGCGATGGTATCGTTGAGAAAAACGGACAAAAAGCTGAATTTACTTTGTTATACTCGGCAACTGCACTGGAAAGACAGGCATTGGCCGTTTCTATAGCAGAAGAAGCAAAAAAGATCGGTATAAACGTAAAAATAGAGGGCACAAGCTGGGATAAGATCGATACCCTGGCCCATTCAACACCCATCTTATTTGGATACGGCTCACTTGACCCCACCGACCTGTACCTAAAATACTACAGTAAGAGCTACAACCCTTCAAGCTACAATAACATAATTATGTACAACAACTCTGTTGTGGATGCCTATTTGAGAAAAGCCATCACCAGTTCTGATCAGGACACTGCCAATGAGAACTGGCAGCTGGCTGCCTGGGATGGAGAAACAGGATTTTCTCCAAAAGGCGATGCTACATGGATGTGGATGGCAACGCTCAATTATGTGTACATTGTAGATGAGGGTATAGACATGGGAACTCCAAAGATCCAGCCTCACGGTGCTGATATCTTTGGAAATATCCTTGAATGGAAGCGCACGTGAAGTCAGGTAGCAAGCATGTCTGTTCTTAAAATAGACCTCTAAAAAGGTTTATGGAGCTGAGGGCTACAAGTCCTCAGTTGCCCTCTTTTTTAGAAAATATATCTAACAGACATTTTTAGGAAGTATGGTCTGAAATGTAATGGAAGGGTAAGAAAAATGAACCACAAAAAATTCGGTATCTTTATTGGAAAAAAGACCCTTAGGTTACTCATCCTTTTAGTAGTTGTTTGCATTGCCAGCTTCTGGCTTGTTGAACAGTCTCCAATAGACCCTGTCAGAGCTTATGTAGGGGAAATGAGCATTCAACCGGAACAAAGGGCAATATTGGAGGAATATTGGGGAGTTAATACTCCTTCGCATGAAAAATTCTTAAATTGGGCAGGAAATATTCTCAAAGGGGACCTTGGGATATCATTGATCTATAGAATGCCTGTTGCGTATGTAATTAAAGAACGGTTCACAGCATCTCTACTTTTAATGGCTTCTTCCTGGTTATTGTCAGGGATCGTGGGTTTCATTTTAGGGATAATAGCAGGAATGAAAAGTGGAACCTGGATAGATAGAGCAATAAAAACTTACTGTTATGTGCTAATTGCCACTCCAACATTCTGGCTGGCATTGATTCTGTTACTTGTATTTTCAGTGCATTTGGGCTGGTTCCCTGTAGGTTTAAGTGTACCTATAGGTCTTACAAGTGCAGATGTGACCTTGTTTGATCGCGTGCAACATTTGATCCTCCCTACGCTAACTTTGAGTGTGCTAGGTGTTGCTCAAATTGCGATGTTCACCCGTGAAAAATTGATCGAAGTCCTGTCAAGTGATTATGTGTTATTTGCAAAAGCAAGAGGAGAAAAAGGATTAGATCTGGTACTAAGGCATGGGGTCAGGAATGTGGCACTTCCTGCTATCACACTGCAGTTTTTAGGATTCAGCGAACTGTTTGGAGGAGCAGTTCTGGTAGAGCAGGTTTTCTCTTATCCTGGAATTGGACAGGCTACAGTAGCAGCAGGCTTAAGATCTGATGTGCCTCTGCTGTTAGGAATTGTTATTATCAGCACTTTGTTCGTCTTTTTGGGGAACCTGATCGCTGATATTATATATGAGTTCATTGACCCCAGGATAAAACAGCAGGAGACAACAACATGAGTACTGCTGTAACGGTCAACAAAGGATTGTTCAGAGGACTGAATCTAAGGCAGAAGACACTTCTATTAATAAGCTTCATGTCACTGTTATTGCTTACGATCGTAACATGCAGTATCTTTATAGAAGGTGATTCATTATCTACTGACTTCGGGTCCAAGAACCTTGCTCCTTCTCTTGATCATCCGTTTGGGACCGACTGGATGGGAAGAGACATGTTGAAAAGAACTCTTGTAGGGCTGGGTTTAAGTATATTGATCGGAGCTATTGCATCCACGATCAGTACTCTATTGAGTGTGATATTAGGCTTACTTTCAAGCCTGGGAAAAATAGAGGATTCCTTTGTATCCTGGCTGGTAGACCTGTTCCTTTCAATACCGCATCTTCTTTTAATAATCCTTATTTCTATAGGATTAGGTGGAGGGGCAACAGGTGTTATTATAGGAGTTGCATTTAGTCACTGGACAAGCCTGACAAGAGTTGTAAGAGCAGAGATCAAACAGTTAAAAACCCAGGAATATATCCAGATCTCAAGAAATTTGGGCAAATCTAAGTGGTGGATAGCTGTGAAGCATTTTCTTCCTCATTTGATCCCTCAGTTCATATTAGGCACGATCCTAATGTTTCCACATGCTATCTTACATGAAGCATCGGTCACTTTCCTGGGATTTGGACTTTCACCCCACGAGCCAGCGATCGGTATAATTTTATCAGAGTCTATGAGGTACTTATCTGCAGGACACTGGTGGCTTGCATTCTTCCCGGGATTATCACTATTAATTGTAGTTCTTTCATTTGATATGATCGGAGAAAATCTGGACAAGCTGATGAATCCGAAAAAGGCTCAAGAATAGATTAACTTATGAGACACATTTGTAGAGATTATTTCCTAATTATCAGAGGGTACAGATATTAAATTGAAAGGGATAAAGTATGATAAATAATGCTGAAATAAATATTGAAAAAAAGGAGAAGTGTGAAGCTCTATTAAAGATCAAAGATATTTCACTTTCTTTCTCTCAATATGTCTCTGGACTTAGGCAGACTGAACTAAAAGTGATCTCCAATTTGAGTTTGGAAGCATACAGTGGAGAGATCTTAGCTGTTGTAGGCTCAAGCGGGTCTGGTAAAAGTCTTCTGGCACATGCTATATTAGGGATTTTGCCATCAAACGCAAAACTTTTGGGCAAAATGGAATATAAAGGCCAGGAACTGACCCATGAGAGAAAAAAGGAATTAAGGGGTAAAGAAATAGCTCTTATTCCTCAATCTGTAACTTATCTTGACCCTTTGATGAGGGTCTCCGACCAGGCGATCGGAAGTGTTGAAAAGAAAGATGAAGAGTCAATGAAGAAGCTTCAGAGGAAGATTTTCCGGAAATACGATCTAGAACCAGATGTTGACAGAATGTTCCCCCATGAATTATCAGGAGGCATGGCCAGAAGAGTCTTGGTCTCTACTGCCTTAATGAATTCGTCAAAGCTCATAATTGCAGACGAGCCGACACCAGGACTGGATGAAAAAAATCTGAATGAAACAATGAGTCACTTCAGAGACATGGCAAATAAAGGATGTGCAGTGATACTTATTACTCATGATATAGAAGCGGCATTAAAGATATCGGATAAAATCGCGATATTCTATGCCGGTACGATCCTAGAGGAAGCTAATATTGAAGACTTTAAAAATGACGGGGAGAATTTAAGGCACCCATATACAAGGGCTCTCTGGAATGCCCTCCCCCAAAACAAATTCCAGGCAATAAAAGGCCATCAACCAATGCAGGATGAGGTAATTGACGGGTGTTTCTTCTATGAAAGGTGTTACAGAAGAAATGAACTTTGTTCAAAAGGCACTCCTCAATTGAAAAAGATAAATGAAGGATCTGTGAGGTGCAACAATGCATCTTAAGGGTGAAAATCTGAGTTTTGGATACAAAAAGGATCATTTTATATTAAAGAATGTAGACCTATCTTTATACAGTGGGGAGGTGTTAGGGCTAATAGGTGATAGTGGAAGCGGCAAATCCACCCTGTGTAAAATACTATCCGGTTATGAAACTAACTATAGTGGAACTGTAAGTCTTGATGGGAATAAGATCCCATCAGGCATATATAATCCTGTCCAGCTCATCTTCCAACACCCTGAAAAAGCTGTAAACCCAAAATGGAAAATGAAAGCTATCTTAAATGAGGGACATGTTGTTTCACAGGAGATTTTAGATTCTTTCGGAATAAAGAAGAACTGGCTTAACAGATGGCCGAATGAGCTTTCCGGAGGCGAGCTCCAAAGATTCGCTCTTGCCAGGGCTTTGAGTCCAAAAACTAAATTTTTAATCGCTGATGAGATAACTACTATGGTTGATGCTATTACTCAAGCTCAGATATGGGAAAGTATCTTGAATATGGTTGAGGAGCTGAATATAGGGGTTCTGGTTGTGAGCCATGATAAAAACCTAATAAATAAATTATGTCACGATGTTCTGTACTTATCTGATATAAATACTGTTAACTACTAAGGGAAGGGTATGCTTCCAATTTAGTCTTTAAATCGGCTCTGTAGAAAAATGCACATTATGTTCTAACCACTGAGTACTCTATGGTTGCATCTGCCCACAGTTGAGATTGTTTATGCGTTTTTCGACAGGGCAAAAAGTTCCCTTTTTTAATTTGGAATGCTTTCCTGCTTATCCTTTATGTAAAGAGTACGTGTCGGGAAGGGTATTTCTATGCCCTCCTTCTCAAACTCTTCTGCGATCCGGCTATTGACAATGTCTATCAGTTTCATTTTGTCAGAGGGGCTTTTTATCCACATATAAAGTGCAAAATTAAGGCTTGAATCTCCGTAATTCTCTAAACGCACCGCAGCAGCGGGGTCATCAAGGACCAGGTCTATATCCCGAATTATTGCATGCAGGACTTTTCTTACCTTCTCCACATCGGATCCATAGGCAACACCCATAGTCATCTTTACCATCATTATGGACTGCGGTGAAGTATAATTAATCACTTTACTGTTGGCGATTATGCTGTTGGGTATTATTATCATATTGTTGTACAGGTTCATTATCCTTGTAGTCCTTATACCGACTTCATGTACAATTCCCACTTCTCCGCTTTCCAGTTCTATTCTGTCTCCTCTTTTGAAAGGCTGATCAAAGTATATGGAAATGCCACCGAAAAGCTGTGCAATGGAATCCTGCGCTGCAAACGCCACGGCAAGTCCGGCTATACCAGCCGATGCGAACAAGGGTGTAACGTTGATGCCCCATATCAGATTAAGTATAGCTAAAATTCCAATGAATACAAGTACTACATTTACAATTCCTTTGAATAAAGGTAATAACTCATCGTCTATCTGGGTCTCGGTTCTGCGTGTAATATGCGGAAATACCTTTTCAAAGAGGATCTTGTTTATTTTTATTAAAGCAATGATCCATACTACGAACAGTAAAGTGAGGCTTATGGAATCTACTATGGATTCATAGTTCTTTGTAAAGTAAGTGTAATGCAAAGAGAATATAGTTCCTGAAATGATCACTGTCAAATACAACGGTTTCCTCAATGCAGCTATAATGAGGTCATCGAACTCGAACTTTGTCTTTGAGGCATAGTGCATGAAAACGTTCTTGAAAATAAAGTCAACAACTGCAGCAATGACAATCGATGAAATAAATATGAACGAGGCTATAGCAAGGCGAGACTCAAGTGACCCTTCAGGAGTACTTAGTAAATTGTTCAGATAAAGAGACACCGTATCGTTCATTGTAGCATGTTCCTTATATCAGGTGCTATATTTTATTTAAATGACCTTAAGTTCCGTAAGTCTCTCAGGCAGATATCTGTCGGTCACGAAATCCAGGCCCTTGCCGGCAAAAGCCTGCTGTTCGGCCTTCTTATTGATCTCAAGCTGCAGGTTGATCTGTTCTTTCCAGTAGTCTGTAGCAAAACGCGGGTCGCTGAGTTCACTTCTAAGGGCACCTACATCTTTCTCTGTCAGTTTATCGGTGGATAGTTCATATTCCACAATATCTGAGGGCTGAACTCCTACGAACATTGCTCCTGGTGTTGCCATGTGCTCTGAAAGATGTGCACTTTTGATGGCTCCGTATGCCACGGACGCGAAAATGCGGTATGACCAGGGATCACCATCAGTGAAAACCACCACAGGCAGGGATAATTCTTCGTTCATACGTTTTATGATGCGTCTGGTGGACCTTGCAGGCTGTCCTTTGAGATGCACAAGTATCGCGTTGTATTTTTCATCGAACCCGTTCTCAATAAGCCTGGCGTACATACCACCAGTCTCGATGGCTATTATGAAATCAGCATCATGGTCAAGGAACTCTATGTTCTCTACATTGAACGGTATCTGATAACCACTTTCTCCGATGTCTTCCTGACAATGGATCGTTCTATCTCCTCTCTTTGTCTCCTCTCCTATCCTTATAGGGCCGAACATCGTAGCCCCATCCTCTTCGGGCCGCATGTGGAAATATTCTCTCTGCAATCCTGTAATGATCTCCAGGTCCTCTATGAGCCTGTCACTTTCAGGCTGTTCCCGGAACTTGGCGATATCCCAGTTCTCGGAGATATAATACAATTCCCTTAATGTGGAGCCACGGTTCTGAGCAATGTGGTTCTTTATCAGAAAGTCGACAGTGTGCACAGATTTAAGCAGCTGGAAAGCTCCCTTTACAGTCTTTGCACTGCGTTCGCTTTCCCGGTCACCATATACCCAGACCTCTGAGTCATCATTGTACTCGATATTGTTCTTGGTCCTGGTTGGCAGGCTCACAGACGGCACTTCTCCATCCATGAACTGCTTATAAATTGTATCTGTCAGTCCATAAAGGCGGCTGCTAGCAAGTTCATCGTGTTCTTTTTTCTGTTGTGATATTTCCCTGGCCATTCAAACCAGCCCCATGATAGCTTTTGCACCGGTTACGAGTTCTTCGTCAAGTCCTTCCACGATCACTTCAGGGAACTTTGCAGCTTCTGCATCGGATAGCGTATCCACTAAATAGCTTATGGCCTTTGAGGAGCCAGTGGAAACTGATATCTTCCATACGTAATCAAAATCATTGCCCATGGATATTACCTTGGGTTCAGGTGTCGTTTCTCTTATTTTGAAGGGAACCATTTCGTGTACAGTACACTCTAAGGTCTTACCTGAGAAATTCTTGAGCATTATGGAGACCCTTGCGCTATCATCGGCATTGCGGCTTATCTTTCTGCTCACAAGCAAGTTACCCATGATCCTTGCAACAACAGGATTGATGTCCGGCACATCTTTGTCCAATGTTTCTGCAAGCTTCTTTGCCATCTTTGGAAGTACTTTGGTAATTATTATCTCTTTCTCTCTGCGCTTTTTCAGGTTTTCCTGCCGGTTCATATACATGTTAAGCTTACGACCGACTTCCTTTATTGCCAGCTCGATCTCAGCTTTTATTTCAGGAATATCGGCTATGGCATCTTTTGACTCAGAGGTGAACGGTACATTTGTTGATGCTACATGGACCAGTATAGCGACAGGTCCGGTGGGCAGTCCTCCTCCTGGCTGGTTAAGACCGTACTGTTTCCATTTTATGGATTCTATGGCATGCGTAGTCACGCATCCGCCTTGCTGGTATAACAAGGGCACCCTGTTGGCAAAGCGCAGGATATCCACACGGTCTTCTTTCTGCAGATCGCCTCCGTAGGCCATTCCTACTTCCACAAGGAAAGGATTTCCGGAATAGACCGACGGTGTCCTGCTGGTAGTTGCAATAAAGTCTACATTGAACTCCTTTTCCAGGCCTTTGTAGATCAGGTTATCTCCTATAGGGGAAAGACAGTCGGTGGGAGGGGCCATGATCTTCACCTTGCCGAAGGCGTCAAGCAGTTTCTTTGCCTGGTCCCTGTTGACCTCATGGGGGTCCATTTCTCCGTCCAGACCGGAAGCCTTGCAGATCTCTTCTGCCGTAAGGTGGCCTATCTTTGAAAAAGAATAGCGCAGGAAAGGTGTCAGTTTTTGCCTTTCAGTATACCTGAGCATCTTCATGAGTGTTCCCAGTTCTATCCCATGTGGGTGAGGCAGAATTTCCTTTGCAGCCTCCGGTATCTTGTCGGTTGCCCTTTCGAACAGGATGTCATTTTTGTCAGGTTCTATTAGCTTTATACGTGCGTGAGGATTTACAATGGCCGTTGACCGTAGATACTCGGTCACCGACTGTCTTCTCCCCTTAACATAAGAGGCTTCCATCTCCAGCTCGATGCGTGTGCCATGATGCCGATCCCAGTCAAGTACTTCTTCCTTCAGTATCTCAGGTTCATTGGTACTTGTGTTGATCATTAGCTCATAGTAGTGCGCAGGTTTTCCCTGCCCGATCTTTGAGATGATCCTTGTGGGATGGCCTGAGGTCAATTGAGAATATAGCACAGATGCGGATATGCCTATACCCTGCTGTCCTCTGCTTTGTTTCAGAGCATGGAACCTCGATCCATAAAGCAGCTTTGCAAAAACCTTAGGTATTTGCTCCTTTACTATTCCAGGTCCGTTGTCCTCAACAATGATCACTAAACTGTCTTTGTCCGACCTTTCCACTTGTACGAGAATGTCTGGAAGGATCTCAGCCTCCTCACAGGCGTCCAGGGAGTTATCCACAGCTTCTTTTATGGTTGTGATAAGACTGCGGGGGGCTGAGTCAAATCCAAGTATCTGCCTGTTCTTTTCGAAGAATTCAGCTACACTTATTGATTTCTGATTTTTTGCAAGTTCTTCTGCAATTGGGATTTCCATGTACTATCATCCTTAGTTAAGCATGTCAGCTAAAGCTACTTCTTATATAAAAAGCACGCTATATAAATAGGCTGTGCCTTCCTTATTTCAGTTCGGCGCCAACTATGGTCTGTGTAGCCGTAACAAACTCGTTTTCTCTTATGTCATCGACTATATTGTTCAATCTGCTGAGGTCTTCGACATCCACAATTACGACAAAGTCGTATTCTCCGAAAACATGATAAATGTCCTTGATGCCTTCAATATTTTGCAATTCTGTATAAGCTGCCCTCTCTTTTCCAGGCAGCACATTTACCAT
>AMWB02055974.1_pt1 | contig 10268 bp, 8 predicted proteins | sample 200311 | NCBI WGS metagenome assembly AMWB02 (sample SAMN02737377, study PRJNA173069) | bioreactor metagenome | biome: anode biofilm in microbial fuel cells | place: USA: California | collected 2010-12-16 | reverse complement strand
CCACCCAGCATCCATTTTCCGGCATGCCTCTTGATCGGCCGGAGCGCAAGGCACAGGGTCAGGCATCCCGCTCCCGCCGCGAAGGATGCGCGCAGATGCCCGAACCCTTCGGGGCCGATGAAAAGGATGTCCTTGGCAAAGGCCGGCAAGAGCGCCGTAACCCCGCCCAAAAGAACGGCAAACAGATCCAGCGATATTGCGCCCAGTACGATCTTGCTGCCCCATAAATGCGTCAGCCCTTCGCGGATCATCGTCAGGCGGGAAGCATCGCTGCTACTGGCCTTGGCTTCCAGGGGCATTCTTACCAGAACCACCCATGAGGCGCACGCCAGCAGATAAAGCGCGCATGCCGTGGCGTTGGCATAAGCCGGCCTCAGTTCGCACAGCACACCGCCGATCCAAGGCCCCAGAATCATGCCGCTTTGAACGCTGAACGTGTTCCAGGCGATTGCCTTCGGCAGTTCATCGATCGGTACCAGCAGCGGAACCAGGGAAGCTCCGGCGGGCATGAAAAAAGCGCGGGCAATGCCGAAAAATCCGGCAACGACAAAGATCGGCATCAGCGGTGGATGCGCCTGCAGCGACAGCAGGGTAAAGGCCGCCGCGCAACAGACCTGCAGTGCTCCGCAGCAAAATATTATTTTGCGCCGATCGTAACGATCCGCTGTTTCGCCCGTAATCAGGGCCAGGGCGAACATCGGCAAAAATTGCGCCAGTCCGATCATCCCGACCAGAAACATGCTTTGCTGCTCATCGTGGGTCTGGCGCGCGATGGAATAGACCGACCACCCGATTGCTACGCTCTGGGTCAGGGTGGCGATAGTGGTCAGCAAACGGCCGATCCACAACATGGCGTAGGCACGATGGCGGAAAACGGACGGAAATCGTATAAAACTAAAGAGGGCGGGCATGCGGCGTTTGTATGTCAATTCAGAATTACTTGTCAATTTTATTTGTAGAGATAAAACCATATCGCTTGCTATCTTGAGATGATTCCTCTTTTCTATCTTCTTTTCATGCAACATGTTCGGCCGTGGTTAGATTCCGGTCGCCGATAATTCCCCGTCAGTAATTCCCGTACATGTGAAATCCGGTTGACATATTACGTATCGCGTAATATCAATATCGAATATGATAAAATCATTTGCTTGCCGAGATACTGAAAAACTGTTTAATGACCAACGGGTACGCCGTTTCCAGTCCTTCGAAAGGCAAGCAAGAAAACGGCTCATGGTATTACATGCTGCCCCCAACATCGAGGCTTTGATGCTTAACCCAGGGAATGCATTTCACGCCCTTTCCGGGAATCTAAAAGGTCAATATGCTATCAGTATCAACAAACAGTGGCGTGTATGCTTCAAGTGGCAGGCTGGCAATGCGTATCACGTTAAAATTACGGACTATCATTGAGGTGTTCCTATGCGTAAAAACGACATGCTTGACCCAATATATCCCGGAGAAATCCTTCGTGAGGATTTTCTGGAGCCCATGGGTATCAGCATCAACCAGCTTTCCCGGGATCTTTCGGTTCCCCCCAATCGGATAAGTGAAATAGTCAATGGAAAAAGGGCCATTACAGCCGACACGGCCTTGCGGCTGCAGCGATATTTTGGAGTGGAAGCCCAGTTCTGGCTGAATCTCCAAACCGAGTATGATCTGAGAATGATAAAACGCAAAATCTGGACCGATATTGAACAGCGGATTATCCCTGTCAAGCATCCTGTAGAAAGTGTTCAACTTGGAGCCGGTGGATAAAACACTATTGAGACGGATGTGAAGGTACGCGCAACACAGGCAAACGATATCAGATTAAAGTACAAAGGGAGAAGCAATGATGATAGGCCTGAAACTCAGAGATGAATTTCTCGGTGCTCACATGCCCGGTACTGCGATTTCACTTCGAACAAGCGATAATCATGGCGCCGCACAAAAGTCCGCCGACCAGATTCTCTCGATCACGTATCCAACAGCAGATGTCCAAACCGCGCTGAAGGCTATCAGCACAAAAAGAAGCGGTTGCCCCATCATTCTGATGGGAGATCGCGGCCGCGGCAAATCGCATATCATGGCAGTCATGCATCATGCAATTGATTCTCCGGAGATTGTCGAATCATGGCTTAAAGAGTGGGGAACAAATACCGGAAGTGGTCTGCTTGCCGTCTGGAAAGTCAACGTGCAGGGTAAGGATGGGCAGGTAAACCTTAAGATCGTTAAAATCGGCATTGGCATGGACGGTTCCCGCGCCCCCTGGATTGAACGTATTGACGATAATTTGTTAAGCATGGAAGCCCCGAAATCAAAAGCCCCGGTGGAATGGCAAAGACTTGCCGCCAATATGAAACAGCGGCTGCTGGAATTTCTACATAGAGAATTGATATTCTCCGGCATCATCAACGAAGAAATGTCTTACGTGGCGGTCCCACTTGCATTAGTTGGCATTGAAACATGAATATGATTTATGCGTTTCGTTTGTTACAGCGAAAGCGGGGAACTGACCCTGAAAACCGTCCAGGAGAAGGCCGATAGAGTTAATTTGCGCTACGATGAGCGGCGCTGGTGTCGGGAAGCGGGGCAGCCCAAACCGGACTGGTTGGAATATAACATGAAGAGATGGTGTGTCTATGAAACTGGCAGATAATGAAGAACGGGCATTGAAACAATTGCGAGGGGAATTGTTGGCGAGATGTCCGATTATTGACTTTCGCCTCTATGGATCGAAAGTAAGAGGAGACGCAATACAGGACTCCGATCTTGATATCATGATAGAAATTCCTGAGTATGACCGGGCGATGATCGCAGAGATTGATGATATCGTCTATCGGATCAATCTGGAGCATGATGTTATGATTTCCGCTCTGGTTTTTGGAAAAGATGAACTGGAAGAGGGGCCGATGTCGGAATCCCCGATTTATAAAGTCATCCAGAGAGAAGGTGTGCCGCTATGAGCATAGAGGAGAAAAAGAAGCTGCTTGCCTTGTACAGATTGCAGCAGGTGGCGGAAAGCCTTCAGGAAGCACAATATCTATATTCCGGTGAGAAAAGCCTTCGTTCCGTGGTCAATCGGATTTATTATGGAATGTTTTACTCCGTCATGGCACTTCTGATCTATGAGCCCTATGCATCATCAAAACACAGCGGTGTATTGGCCTACTTCAACAAACATTTCGTGAAGGGCGGACTCTTTTCAGATGCCATGGGGCGTTCTCTCAACAAGGCATTCGAACTCCGGCAGCGAGGCGATTATCGAGAATATTTCGAGTTGCAAAAAGATCAGGTGGAGCCTCTCCTTGATGAGGCTACCCAGTTTGTCGCTGCCGTCCAAGAATATCTGGAGGTCAAAGTTGGATTGTAAGCAAATCATCAAATACGATCAAAGGAGTGAGATCATGGACCTTGATGAGGCTTCCCTCTGAAGGAAATCATTTTACAATCTGGAAGTTCGGGACTGGAAACAGGAATAGCGATTTGAGAGGACGATAGTCTAACCCATGATGCCTGATCTGTCATTGGCTGTTTTCCAGCCCTTTCTGGAACGCTTCAAAATCCTTGTCCGTGAAGATTTCGGCAAAACGCTCGCCGCCTTTGCTGTGGATTCGATAGAATGATAGGCAGTCCTTGACGATGGATAATAGAGCGTCTTCGCTGAAAATGCCGGGAAGCTCCCTGGCCAGCCTGGGGTGTCTGCCCAGCTTGCCGCCGAGCAGTACGCGATATCCCCGGGTGCCGTCGCCAAGGGTTCCCGTGGGACAGACCCGGACGCATTGGCCGCAGTACAGGCATCTGTCAATCTGGATCTTTGGCTGAATCACCGGTAACCCTATTTCAAGGGAGACGGCCTGCTCCCGGCAAGCATCCACGCAGGCTTGGCACTGCGAACAGGGGTTCTGCATGATTTCCGGAACGCATGCCCCGATGATGCCGACATCCTTGATCTGAGGCTGGGAGCAGGCATTCGGGCAATCGGCCAGCGTGATCCGGAATTCGTGATGATATTTGATCGGTCCCTTGACTTCTTTTTTTAGAAAATCCAGAAGGTTCTCTTCGAATAAAAGGGCTTCCAGCTTCTGCATCAGTTCGTCACCGGCATTGGCCCGATTGGGGCATCCGCCGGCGCCAAAACAGGTCTCGATCTGATACCCTTTGATGTCGGTTTCCATTTTGGAAAGAAACCGGGCCTGCGTGGCCTTGACCTCGGCAATCGTAATCAGGGGTTTTCCTTCCCCTTCCGCCTCTTTTTCCACACGGGTACGGACCCGCTTGCGGACAAAAAAAGGAATTTTCTTAATAGCCTCTTCTGCCTCGGCCGTCCATTTCATTTTATATTTTTGCTCGATCTTCCGGGCGAACAGCGGATCGCCCTGTAAAAAAAATCAGGTTGAACCAAATAGCGCCTTCTATGAAAAATCAGGATGAACCCTTTGAAACCGGTTCATGAGAATAAGCTTCTGCAGGAATCGTGGAAAAAACGGTTTCACCCGGCAGTTTCCAGTACACGGCAATGGCGGCCGTACCGATTCTCTGGAAATACTTGATCATGAGGGGGTACCAGCCCGGTTTTTGAATATCCAGTATGACTTCGTTTGAAAAATGATCCGTCTGAATACCTGGGTTATAGACGATTCTCTTATCACAGACCCAGACACAGATTCCGTCATTGGATTTGGTCTTCAGCGTATATTTTCCGGGTAAGGAAAATTTCAAAAAACCATTCATTTGAATACCGATGGCCTGGCTGACGCCGCTGTCAAAGATCAGCTCCTTTTTGTCAAAGCTGTGATCGAGAAAAAGGATGGGTTGCCCCACTTTTTCCGTCGTCTTTTTAATATCCACTTTAGGCATTTCATCTACGGATTTGAAGAGCTTATAAATGTAAATCGGCAACAGACCGGGTTTGAGCGCAGAATCGTCAGACAGGTCTTTTCCCGGGACAAGACCTGTTACCTCAACCGATTTAGCCAACGCCTGCCCCATTCCTGCCGACAGCAGGATCATCAAGCCGATCCATATAACCGTTTTCTGAAGTTTCATATCCTCTCCTTTTCTGCGGACGTTACGGTTTCTTTTTATGCAACATGCTCGGCGATGGTTACGGTCCGGTCTCCGAGCATGTTGACATAGCTTCCCATCTCATTGTCGTACCAGCCGTAAATCACGGCCTGAGTCAAAGGAATCTTGATGACGGATTCGGTCAGAGAACCCAGAACGGCCTTGTCCAGGCCCGGGACTTTGGTCAGGTCGATGGTCACATCCGCGGTCCGCGTATGGGTTTCATGGCCTTCGATGATGGCGGCGGCACGGGGAAGGCCGATGATGTCCGCCGATACGTTCTGTTTGTCCGAAAATATCAGATAGCCTCTGGGATCATCCTGAGCCGTCTGCCGGTAGATCCCGTTGATCATCTCTCTGCGGATGGCGCCACCGAAAAGCTCTTCCTGAAGATTGACCACAAGAATGATCAAAGAGCCTGTGGCTGTAGGAATCCGGACGGATTCGGCGATGAATCCGATCTGCTCCATCTCGGGAATCACCAGCCGCAGGGCATTGGCCGCCCCCGTGGATGTCAGAATGATATTGTTCATGATGCTTCGGGTTTTCCGCAGATCCGTGGCGCCGGCCTTGGGCAACCGGTCCAGAACGGCCTGGGTTCCGGTGGCGGCATGGACTGTGGCCATGGAGGCGGAGAGGATTTTTTTGGGGCCGAAGGCATGAATCAGAGGCTTCATCATGTGGGCCAGACAGGTGGTGGTGCAGGAAGCGTTTGAAATGAGCCGGTGCCGCCGAGGATCATAGGCGTTGTCATTAATGCCCATGACGGTTGTAATGGCATCCTCCGGCATGGGCCTGCCCTTATCCTTGATTTTAAACGGAGCCGATGCAATCACTTTTTTCGCCCCGGCTTCGATGTGGCCCCTTAGCGATCCGCCGGGCTGGTCCGCGCTCAGTGTCGGATCCAGAAACTGACCCGTGGTATCCACCACCAGCTTCACATCATGGTCTTTCCATCGCAGGTCGCGGGGATTTCGGTAGGCTCTCAGGAACCGGACCTTGACGCCGTTGATGTTCATTGAGCTGTCTTTTTCATCCAGATCCTGAACAACCGCCGAGGCCTGATAGCCGTGAAGAAACATATGCAGGCTGCCATATGTGGAGTCCCGTTCAATGTAATGAGCGATATCCTGGAGGGAAGTTCCGGCCTGCCTGCCGATATTTACGACCAGCTCATCAAAAAACCTTCGTCCCACATGATGCCAGACGGTCAGCTTGCCGATCCTGCCAAAGCCGTTGATGCCAAGTTTAAGTGTGTTTTTTGCATCCGTTTCTTTTTTCATCTTATCTCCTTTACGATGTTTCCCTGATCCGGACCCGACCCTGATACACTGATCCTTCCTGGCCATCTATACTGATGGCATCACCCGTATACAGCATTCTGCGGTTGAATTCACATTGTTTTTCTTTTTCATTACAGATCAGGGTTCCGCATCCGACCACACAGGTTTTTCCCAGCCGGTGGGCAACCACGGCCGCATGGGAGGTCAACCCACCGCGTGCGGTCAGCAGGCCATCGGCGGCAAAAATTTCCCGGATATCGTCCGGTACCGTATCCCCGCGTACCAGAATCAGGGAGGTATCCGGCTCCTTGATCCGCCATTGTTCGATCTCTTCCAGGGTGAAAACCACCCTGCCTGCCATTGCGCCCCCACTGACACCGATACCGTGTCCCAGAAACCGTTCGCTGGAAATGTCTTCCGGATCGAAGGCCAGCACTTTTTTCCGTTCCCGCATGGCCATATCACGGGTCTGAAGAATAAAGAGATCTTTGGCGACGGCGCTTTCAAAGGTGAATTCCATTTCCTGGGGCGTCCAGCCTTTTTTTTCAATCAGGTCGATGGCCGTATTTTTCAGCGCGGCATAGATTTCCGGGAAATGGGTTTCCAGGGTGATGTCGGTTTCGCGCATCTCCACCTCCTGCTGGAAGATGGAAATGGGCAGGGTATTGACCAGGCCGGACACGACGTCCTCCCCCTGGTTGCCGATGGTAAAATCCCCCCACAGCCGGACGCGGTCTCCGGGCCATCGGGGGTTGTGGGTAAAAATAACGCCGGTTCCGGACTGCTGGGAAATATTGCCGAAAACCATGGACTGAACCGTAACAGCTGTTCCCCAGTCATCGGAAATGCCCATGATTTTCCGATACGTTTTGGCCTTGTCCGATTCCCAGGAATCCAGCACGCTGTTGATGGTCATGTAAAGCTGATCCATCGGGTCATCCAGAACGGGAAAGCCTGCATCCGCAATGCTTTTCTTGTAGGCCATGGCAACCGCCTGCATCTGGGCGCCGGTGAATCCTTTTTTCAAGGGAATCCCGAGCGTTTTCTTGAACTGGCTGATAATGGCATCAAAATGGTCTCTTTCCAGCCCGACCGCCATGCCGTAGCACTGCAGAAAACGCCGGTAATTGTCCCATGCGAACCAGGCGTTCCCGGTCCTGATGGCGAGTCCTTCCGCGATCCTTTCATTGATGCCTACGTTCAGGAGGGTGTCCATCATGCCCGGCTGAGAAATGGAGGAGCCGCTTCGAACGGAAAACAGCAGCGGGTTCGTGCTGCTGCCGAAGGTTTTCCCCGTCATCTTTTCGAGTGTTGAAATATGGCGAACAATCTGATCCCTGAAATTTTGCAGGGCAGGGGGATAATGTTCAATGATATCCCGGCACCGGAAGGCTTCCGTGGTAATGATGAATCCTGGCGGCACCGGCAGGCCGAATCGTTTCAGCTTGACCATATTCAGCCCCTTGTTGCCGATATAGATGATGCTGGGCAGGTTTTTGCCGCGCTGGTCCACCGTGGTGATGGCCTGACTGGGGTCATACAGCAGCAGCAGCCGGAGCTGATCCGGATGCAGGGTGCTGTGCTGATGAAACAGGATGTTCAAAATCCGGGACAGGAGCTGGTCCAGTTGCTGAAGGCCCAGCGAAAAAACAAGCTGGTCCCTGAAAAAAATTTCCGTGATCCGGTGGGAGATCTTTTCCGGATCCATTTCCGAATCCTGGGGAAGAAACCGCGGCAGAAGCTGTTTGCGGGGAATACCGGCAATGATGCGGTTGAGGTTTTCTTCGTGAACATTGTGAAAATAATCGTTGATGATGTTTTTTACCGCCAGGGAAAAGCCCTTGAAAATATCCAGGTACTGGGTAAAGGAAAATTCCCGGACTTCAAGGGAATGACTCAGAAACTCCTGCTGCCGCTCAAATTCGACCGAGTGAATGCCGTCCACTTTCAGTGCCCGGTCGAACAGCGTCAGCAATTCCGAGATTTCATGCATGGTGACATGAGTGATCAGCGACAGGTCGATGGTCTGAACGAGTTCCTCAAAGAGAACATTGACCAGAGATTCAATGCGAAACGTCAGTCCCAGAGCGTCAAATTTCATTTCATGGTAACTGCCGTACATCGAGGGAATGTCAACCGTGATATGCCTTTTTTTATAAATATCCTCACGGATTTCATATGTTTTGGATGACAGGATCAGCTCCTTTAAAAACTCGAGATAATCAATGAGCATGGCTGTCTTTTTTCTTAAATTCGGCTGTTCCAGCGCTTTTTGCAGCCGGTTCAGATCCGGAAAACCGCCGGCCTTCATCTGCTCCAGATAATGGTTGATTTCAATGAAATCCAGATGATATTTGTGGTGAATGAGTTTGTAAAAAGCGGCCATCAGCTGAATCCGTTCGATATCGGTGCGGGATTCTCCGGAAATATCGGACAGGATTCCCTTCAATGCCTCATCGCTCAAGGTCAGCAACTGAACCGGAAGCGACATTCCCCGCTGCCTTAGAATCGTCATGATCCGCATGACACCGTCAATATAGGACCCGGAGGACTTGATCTGTTTGTAAATGTCCGGAGGGACAAAGGGTGCCAGCCCTGCCTTGTCACTGGTTTTCCAGAAGTCCAGAACCGCATCCATGAATCCCAGAATCTGGTTGCTGCTTTCCACATGGCTTTGTTTTCTCAGAAAATGGATCAGCACATCTTTTCGTCGGGTCATTTCATCCAGACGGGTGGAGATTTCCCTCAGTTCTCCTTCCGCGCCGATATCATTGAAAAATGCCGGGAATATCCTTGCCAGCTGTTTGACAAGATTGTAGACAGGACCGATATCGCTGTTTAAAAGCCGGGTGATGTCCCGGGGGAACAGATCCGTATCTTTAATGAAGACACCTTCCAGGCAAAGGTGGATGATCAGACAGGACAGGAGCCGGGTGGACCATTTGGGATGGAGTTCGATCAGAGACAGCCAGGTGCGGATGTTCTGAATGTGGGAACTATTGGCCTGAATCTGCCAGTCGCTTCCGACCCCGCCGATCATGGGGGGTTGAAACCCCAGGTCAATGACCGAGTCGATAAAAAAATTGACCAGATCGCTTTCATCGGTTTTATAAACGCCTATTCCCATGTTCAGCGCGCAGTTCAATGCGGTCACCGGAAATTCCCGCGTGTGGGTTTTCAGGATGGAAAATGTTTTTTGAATCAGCCGCATGATATTGCGGTGCGATTCATTGCCGATCAGCCAGCTTAAGGTCCGGTTGATCTCTCGCAGCGTATCTTCATGGAGCAGGGACAAACCGGAAATATTCATGATGTGAAAAAGAAAAATCACCTTCCAGTGATTGCGCCGGGTAATGTTCTCACTCGATTTCCAAAGGACCATCGGAAGGTTTTTATAGGTTTCGACGATCTGCCCATAAGTCGGAAGCGCCAGCAGTTTTTCCAGAAGGGCGGCGGAATCAATGGGTTCCTGATCCAAAAGGCTGTTGAGATGGATTTGATATCCGGATATTTTCTGATGGGAGATATCCAAAAATATCTCATCAAAAACCGGCAGATGTTCGGTCTCAGACTCGGTTTCAAACCAGATCATCGGATCATCCTGACTCAGCCAGTACGTATAGGTGTATTGCAGGTATCTGTGGACGAACTGGTTCAGGGCGCTGAAGGTGGAAAGCGGCGGTGAAATCCGCAAGCAGAGTTCGGCAATCCGTTTGACGGAATAAAAACTTTTGGCAAAAAGCTCAAAATAATCCGCCGGGAGTTGACAAATCCGATCGAAGGCAGTTTCCAGAACAGGAATAAACCGCTGCAGATCAGCTCCGGAATCCCTGACCGTTTTCTGCAGAAACAGCAGCAGATTGTCCACGGCATCGGCTCGGACATCCGGGGTGGCTTCGGCAACGGCACTCAGAAAAACGTCGATGACCAGGCCGACGA
>AMWB02134117.1_pt2 | contig 10286 bp, 18 predicted proteins | sample 200311 | NCBI WGS metagenome assembly AMWB02 (sample SAMN02737377, study PRJNA173069) | bioreactor metagenome | biome: anode biofilm in microbial fuel cells | place: USA: California | collected 2010-12-16 | reverse complement strand
TATAGTAATAGTAGTAAGTAGATTTATGACACAATTAGCTATTTCTTTTCTTGTTTCATCTACATCCTCTAATGTCTTTGGCATTGTCTTTGGTGTAGAAATATCTACCATCAAGTTTAGATACTCACCCAGTGCTTTGTATTGTTCATTATCCAATTCTTTATTCCTAAACACCAGATGCTTCTTTACTATATCCTCTACATATTCCCGAGCTTCAATTGTGAAGTTGTATCTAACCATTGATTCACTCATAAACTAATTTCCTTCCTCAGGTATAACTTCTTCATTATTTACCTTATCCATTACTTCATCAAACTTCTGACTCAGGAATTCTCTTACTTCAGGAAACTTCATACAAACAGCAATCATAATAGCTGTTAGCATAGGACCTTCTCCTACTTCAGTATCATCCTTCATCTTTGGTACATATACACTTATTCTTTCATCTTCATGAAACACTAAAGCCGCTTCTTTTTCCCCGACCGAAATTTTTGTTCCTTTTGCCATAAACTAATCCTTTCTCAATAAGATGTTGAATCCAGAAGCTGTAACTAAAATAGAAAGTAGTATAGTAATAAATTTACCATTTATCGTAGTGTGTGCTACAACTTGTGCTGTAGGATCAGGTACCATACTAATATACATTACTAATGGTAGTATCTCTACCAGGAAAGAATAAACATTAAAAAGTGTGAATAACGATCCAAACATTATCAAGGGCCAACTTACTAAATGCTTGCAGATTCTCATGCTGTGTTCCTCCTATTTATTTTAGTGCCCGATCGTTAAATGACAACGATGGTTACCTAATAAATAAGATAGTTAGTTTAATACTAATATAATACATAAAAACAATTTGTCAAGTAAAGAACTTATTATATTCTACTTCTATACTTTATACTTCGCTATAGTGTAGTTGATACTATATTATGTTATACTATACTATCATGGTCATCACTTTAAAAACACACCAGGTTGTGAGAGTGGGTACCACTATGTGATATGTAGATGGTCTACATTTCACATTTTATTATCGCCCCCCCTATCCCTTGGAGGTTTATTATGAAGATTGTTTGTATAGAGTGCGACGCTGTACAAGGATTTGGGCCTGTTGAATTGTCTGCTGAACCTTGCGAAGAGTGTAAGAAGCGGGCAGCTAAACAGGAAATAGCAATACAGAAAGCTGCTGCTAAAAAAGAGCTGCGTTTCGAAGAGGTTCCTGTTGTGGGCCTCGATGAGATTGAGTTCTAATCTTGTGGTAGGGGGCTTCGGTCCTCTACCACATTTTTTTGAGCATTTTGCGCGTACAATCCAACTCTCTATAAGGAGGTGTCTAATGAGTATGAGTAAGAAGTGTGTTTGTGGTAATGAGCGCCACCCGCAACTTGGTTGCTACTGCGAAGAATGTTTCTTCAACGTGGCAATCGAAGGCCCCGACGGAGACTACATCCGTATGGAGGATGGAACCATCATCCTCCATGGTGGGGAGGTCTTCGAGTCCAACTTCGTCATCGACCGAGGTAACGGCCGTGCCTCGTTTGGTGGTGTGTTGGTTGGTATGGGGTTCTAATACCAGCCTGCAGTACGAAGGCACTACGTGGCTCGCATCCGCGTAGTGCCGGGACAGGCAAGCCGCTGCCTACAAGGCGGTAATGCGATCTACCTTGACCCATAGCAGAGGGGGTTATACTCTGCTATCCTATAAGCACACAGCGCAAGGTGTGTGTTTATAAGATTCACTAACTACTCACCTCAACAAGGAGAGAACAACATGGGTAAGATTTATGAGGCGTTACTTAGGCAGAAAACTGCCGAGGCTATGGGGGCTCTTTCTGGCCGGATTGGTATTCTCAATACCCCAACTATCACCATTAGTGTGTGGGTAGCTAATGGTGACAAGATGGCTCGTGATGCTCTGGTGAAATACTGCTCCAAAGTGTTCAAAGATAGGTTTCACATTCGTTGGGGCACCAAGGCGCAGTTGAAAAAGTTCACCACTGCCTGGCCGCGCATCAAGAAGGTACCGAAGGTAGTCTTTGTCTACGGAACCAAAGTAGTACAAATCGTCAACTGACAGAAAGGAAAAGAAATGCGTACCTTGGCAATTATCCTTTTGACTGGAGCGCCGCTTATTTTCTTGGCGGGTATGTTCTTCTAAACTATAACCCCAAAGGAGGTGAGTACATGAGCAACGACGTCAACAAAACCCAGATTACGAACCTTGTTGCTAAGGCGCGTAAGAGGGGCTGGTTTCCCGTTACCAAAGGCCTGGCTCTGCCTGTAGTCAAGTGTCCTAAGGGTTGCGGGATGAGCAGCATCACCTTCCGCAACAAGAAGGGTCAGGAAAAGAAACGCTGCTTCCGTTGCGGGAAGTAGCACTACTCTCGGTGGGGTGTGTTCTCCCCCACCGAGTTTTTTTGAGATAGTTTTCACGGAGTTCCAATCCCAACCAAAGGAGGATCACATGACGTTGAAGGAGTTGGTTGAAAACACGGCATTGCCGCTCAGAAGTGGTGTTGTTGGTATGTTGCCGCTGCCATACAGGGTGGCAATGGCTATTATCATGATGTGGCCCGAAAGAACGGAGCACCTCACGGACACAGGCCCCTACTACGCTGAACAGGAGCAGCTTGACGCATTATTACCGACGGGAGCTGTACTCACGCGCGTCAAGCACGGCAACAAGCACAGGTGGGGTCTGAAGATCTACTCACACGATGCATCTGATGGCCTGAACTTGTTGTCGCAGTTGATTTAGTTTGAGTGGTTGTTTGTGGGGGTATGTTTCTTGTGCCCCCACACGGAGCTACTCAAGCTCAAACAATTCCAAAAGAAAGGAGGTCAGAATTGAGAGATTACAGAGATTACTTCAAATCCCTGCGTTATTACAAATTTCACAGTAAAATCGGAAGAAGCTACCACGCAAGACATCATTACTTCGCTAACGTTCATCACTGGCGACTGCGTGAATGGCACCAACACCACAAACTCTATCACTAAAAAGGAGACAACACATGACTATGCCTGGTGAATGTGTAAATGATGTCAAGACCGAATGTATGGATTGTAAGGCTGAACTGGTCATCGACGTCCACAAATCTGCTGCAGGTTATTACATTGGTTTCTTCTGTGATAACTGCGGTCCCTATAGCCGCGAGAGTGGCTATTACCGCAGCTATGAGGAGGCGAAGTACGCCTTGGACAACGGGCTGTATTGTAGATTTTAGTACGAATCCTGGTTCTTAGGTAGGCCGTGCTCTCCTAAGGAATACAGCCTATCTGTGAGCCTTCGTGCTCAATAACTCTAACTCTATAGGAGGTGTAGTATGAAGTATATTGGATTGGCATTGGTGGTGTGTGCGCTGCTCTGCTCTTGTGCGCCAAACAATCAACAGGTTGTTAGAACACAGTATGGTCCGCCGAGTATGCGCATTATGATGTGTCTTGACCAGCCATACAACGACGCATCGAAAGTTTGTGAATTCATGCCCGAACTCATGAAATTAGACAATACTAAGAAACTGGTTAGCGCTAAATGTGAGGTAGTAAATGACCCTCCATTTGCCAGACCGTATGATGTTTACAGAACATGTATTGTTATCACCGCGCAGTATAAATAGACATGCTGTTCGCTTAGCCCTGGTAGGAGGCCAGGGCTACACGAGCCGTATGGCTCAACAACCCCAACTAACGAAAGGAATAATCATGAAACTCAGAGCTACGCTGGTGGTTGGTGATTTTTCTACCTCTTCGGAGTTTGAGATCACCAAGACAAAGGCCGGGAAATTCAACCAAGCTACCCAAAAGAACTTGGAACAATTGCTGTACGCGGTTGCTGCCGGTAACAGGACAGTGGTCTTTTCCCCTCCAGTGGAAATGGATTCCTGGCTGTGCGAAGCACTCACCGAACTCCGCGTCAAAAGAAGGATTGTGAGCCTGGTGAAGTATGTGAGAGACCGCTACAACGGAAGCCTGGTAGGGGCTCATAACTGCGTTCGCCAGTACATCAACCCCACAGACCGGCTTGACTTCATGGAGCCCAAAATCTCTTTGTTCCTGGCTGCTATAGTTTCTGGCCAGGTGGCCCGTCAAGTAAAAAGCCTTTCTGCCTACTACAACCAAGCTGAACGCTCTATTGAGTTGGAAAACAGAGCAAGAAAAGGAGAATTCGGATCATGATTAGTTTGCTGAAGAAACTCTGGCGTAGGCACATTTCGGCGACCTTTGCTGAGATACACCCAAACCTCAACACTAACTGCGCGGACTGTGATGCCCCTAGTTCAGATGAATGTAAGACCTGTCCTTTCAAGGATAAGGATTACTTCCCGCGCGAACCCACCGTTGGTTCCATAGACGAGGTTATTCCAGAAAGTAATACCTTCGGCGGTGTGGACATTCAAGCTGCGCTTTACAGGATCGAGCGTTGTATAAATCACCTTGGGGAAAAGGAGGTGAATTTAGAGTATCTCAAGGCGACTCTGTACATGACACACTGCTGTCTCAGACGTTCTCTGCTGTAGGTTTTTAGGTGGGCCGAGGTAGAATACTTCGACCCACCTGTGGGCTCTACAGCCCTAACCAATAACCGCCGAAAGGCAAGGAGGTGTAGTATGCCAAGAACTATCATTATTGAGGGAACCTGGGAAGTAAGTCCTGGGTTATTCTGGAAACCAGCAGTTGCCCCAATGAACCAGAACTACACGCGTATGGGGATCAACATCGGAAAAGACATGACAATACTCCATCAAGATCATGAAATCAACAAGTTTGAGTTGGTCCACCACGATCTTCCCATCAGTTTGATGGTAAAACCAATCAAACAGTTCAACAACGCCGCATTACAGGAGTGGCTTGCTAACAATTATGAACGTGGGGCGTACAGGGAAACCCTTGCCCACAAAGCCACTACGATTGAGGCGTGTCCAGAATGTGGGCACAATGGGGTTTATTACATACCCTTCCGTAGAACTAACACCGACTTCGCCAGGAACCCACTTGAGCTACACTATGCCGTGTGCTCCAAGTGTAACTGGTTCAAACGTCTGACATAGAAAGGAGGTGAATACTATTGGCTGTACACGACGCGCTGGTTGTACATTCAAACTCGTCAGCTTATCTTAGGGACGAGCGGCGTTACATTTCAGCGTGCGGAAACCTCGTTAGTGAGAGGAAATCCACTGATATCAAACTTGGTGGATGGTGCCCAACCTGTCACTCCAACCACGGGAAGTTCACATGGTTAGATAAACCCATGTCGTGGTGCGAGGTTTGTGGCGTAGGCTCTGATGGTAAGAGTTCTATGCTTCAGTACGCCCTCAATTTGCTCAAGTCTCACTGAGCATCTGACCGCTGGCATACCGGGTTATAGTATGCCCTTCTTTACACGCTCATAAGGTTAGCTTTATGGGCGGGCCAAGAAGTTGAGCACTGCAGTGCTCCGGCAATTATCCTTCCGTAATAGTATGTAATTCTCTGGGGAAGTTCCAGGGAGCGCTGTTGTACATTAGCCAGGCGCTGTCAATGTGGCACAAAAAACAGCCCTTATGGGCAAGGAACATGGAGGCTTATTATGGCATCTATCGCGATCGTTGTTGGCAGACTCGGAAACGACGTTACCCTGAACCAGGCTGGCCCCAACCACAAAGTGGCACACTTCAGCGTAGCCGACACCGACTACTGGAAAGACAAGGTCACTGGAGAGAGAAAAGAGCGGACTGAATGGCACAACATCGAGGCGTGGGACGGGCTTGCTGAGGTATGCTCCAAGTATCTCAAGAAAGGCAGCCTTGTATTTGTCACCGGATCGCCGGAAGATGATTCTTTCGACGGGAAGGATGGGAAGCGTATCTACAAGAAGAAGATCAAAGCAGACAAGGTACAATTCCTTGATCCAGGCCGGACTGCTGCGCTTCGCATCACCTTAGACACGCTGCGTGAGTTCAATTTCAACTGGCAGGCAATCGAGGCCGAACTAAACAGGATTACTGCTGAGCACACGGCCAAGAAACAGCCAGCCAACATCCCCCAACTACCCCCTCCCGCTCCTGGGTATCAGTATGTCAACGTGAATGGGCAGCTTTACCAGATGCTTATTGGACAGGTTCCAGCAATGGCGCCTGCTCCTACAGCTTCTTTGCCTATTCCTTCTTCCCCGATGTATCCCAATCCCGCCCCGCCTGCTCCTACATCGGTTCCGGCCCCAGCGCCAGGTACGATGTTCCCAGGAATCCCCACCATGCCAACCACTGGTGGAGGATTCTAACACCAACAGGGCCTGTAGGATAACCCAAGGCCTACAGGCCCACAACCAACAGGAGGTGAAGTATGCCAGTTACGCAGTGGACAGTGGACAGGTTCTACAATGTGCTTGACACAAAGCGGGACCTGACCATCCCTTCAACTCCCATCCCAGCCACCAAGGTGATGAAAGACATCCGTAGAGTTCTGTTTTCTCACGGAAGTGATGCTTTTGTCGCCGAGTTGGCAGTAGCAGAAAACCTCAAACAACTGCCGAAAGCAGCCCTCGACAGGCTGTACCTTGAGGCAGAAGTGTATGAGGCTGAGACGGAAGCTTACGCAGAAGAGGAGGTGAGACAAAAACGTGAGCTACCCTAAACACACAGCAGTATTCTTTACTGGGCACCGGCAAATACTGCGGCCACAACTGGTTGATAATGTACTGAGTCATGTTCTGATTCAGTACATTCAATCAGGATTCAACCGCTTTATTACCGGTATGGCCGGCGGGTTCGACCAACTTGCTGCTGATGTTGTACTGCGTCTTAGAACGGCCTATCCTCACATCCAGTTAGTGGCTGCAATCCCGTTTCTTGGTCAGGAACGGGTATGGCCTGACTGGTTGAAGGCTAAATACCACGGCATCCTGGCTCAAGTCAATGAGCGTAACGTGGTGTGCGACGGCGCGTACGAACCCTGGAAAATGCAGGAGCGGAACAAGTGGATGGTCAACAACGCTACCTGCGGAATTGGATACTGGAATGGTATCCAGAAAGGAGGTACCTGGAACTGTATCAACTATGCTATTCATCAGTACGTTCATCTTCACATCATTAGCCCAGAAGGGCGAGTTATCACCGCTGACCCGTATGATGAAGTTATCAACGGGAAAGCAAAAAACATCACAATCTAAAGTAGGCAGTTGAGGCTACAGGTTGTGGGCTGGAGCTGATCAGCCCATGGAATGCTGTAGATTTCTCTTCAACTGCGAAATGAGGGCCGTGTGGAAGAATCGGCATCTGAAGCATGCTGAAGCATCGCTGATGCTGAGACTGAAGCAGGCCTGAAGCTGAGGGTTTCTCTGACCCTCTTTCTGAGGGGGCCTGAGGCGATGAAGCAGCAGGCCTCCTCACGTCAACAGGCACGCCCAAAACAAGCCGGCACCCCTACGCCTGAGGGGTTTCTCTGAACCGGCTTTTGAGGGGGCTTGTCCCCAAAAAACCAACATCATTGAGAAAGGAGTAACACATGAGTAAAGCGATCACTGCGTTCTGCCCGATTCCCACCACCGAGATCAAGACGAAACCCGAGAAGCGGCCAACGGATCACGCTGTGCTGAAGAACGGATTCGTCATCGCCGGAATCAGCAACATCACCAAGAAGATGCTGGCGCTGGTAGCTGAGGCTGTCAGTATCATTCTCGATGAATATGGCGTGCTGCCTGGCGCGATGATCACCTTCAAGAGCCCGGCGGTCCTGAAAGACGGGCTGAAGGGATTCACCAACCCCGAGCTGGGTTCGTCGGTGGTGTATGTTGGGCAGACTATCCTGGATGCTGCAGCGGACGTTGAGGCAGGGAAGTATTTCCTGTCCTACGCTGCGCAGGTTTGGGAGAACATTCTCGCTGCGGCTTTTCACGAGATGGGCCACAACGTGAATGTCGTAGCAAACGCAATTGAAAGCGATGGCAGCGACGAGAAGACACGCGCGCCATTCGAGCTGGGCAGTGAGGAAGATGAGGGTGCCGCCAAACGGCTGGCAGAAGAAATCCTCATCAAGCTTGCGTCGAAATTTGACGTGGAGCCGGACGAAGAGTTCATCGCTGCTATGGTTCAAGTCTGTAACGAGAAGTTCGCGGACAAAGACTGGACCAAGGCCGAGCTCGACAAGATGGCCAACGGGGTCATCTATCACGATCCTGAATGGCAGGGCGGCCAAGCCATGACGCTGAAATCCTTTCGCGAGTATGTGCGGTGCGCATACGACAACGCGCGGGAAGACGCTGAGGGACACAAGCTGGCTCCCATCGGTGACTGGACCACTGGCGTGATTCCTGCATCGCTGGTAGTTCACAAGATCGATGGCAGCGTGGCCGAAGTGAAGGCCGAACCCACTGCCACAGCAGAAGTAGTAGCAGCCAGCATCGATGACGAGACCGGAGTCGACATGGGTGCTATCGCCCAGGCCATGGGCGCTATGGGCATCCCGACGATGGTAGCAGCTCCGAACGCTGTAGTTCCTCCTTCACCTCCTTCCATTCCAGCAGCTGGTGCCCTTCTCAACGGGTTTCAGCTGGATGCAGTCACTCTGCCCTCGGCGATCGCCACACAACAGGCGAATCTCGCGGCCTACACGGGAATGCCGAATACCCAGCCGAGTCCGCAGGCTCACAAGAACTATGCCGACCGCCCGACCAATCTGAATCCGGATGCCGTCAGTGCGGCTGCGCAAGCTCTCTTCATGCGCCTGTACACCCACTTCTTCACCAAGTGCGGGTGGTTCAGCAACGGCACGCAAGCTGGGTTCAACAATCCGATGGCAGTCCTGGAACCGATCGACATCACGGACATCATCCGACACTTCAACGTGCCGGGGCTGTTTGCCGAGATGGACACGATTCAGGCCAACGGGCAGAGCGCCACGGTGCCCATTGAGGGCGCCATTCGCGGCACCATTTTCCGGCAGTCGCAATTGCCGGGATACGACTTCTATCTGAACGTCGGAGGTGTCGCCCATCGCCGCCGCCTTGTACCGCAGAATCCGAACAAGGCGAACGCACAAGGCCAACTCACTCGGTCTGCGGCGGAAGCACGACAGGGGCACATGATCGCCTGGGTCATCGACGCGACGTATGACAAGTTCCGCTTCAGCATCAAGGACAACGTCATCGCTGAACTCGAAGACCGGAAGTAGCCCCAATGGAACGCCTGATACATAAAACAGGCGTAGTTGTCGCAACAAGCGAAGGTAGGACAGAAGTTCGCCTTCGCTTGGGCGGCAAGATGGAAACACCAAACCCGTCAGGAATAGCTATCGGTGAGAAAGTGGTGGTAGTATACGATCGATTCGCTGAAAAAGCAATCGGCTGTTATCTGCCAGACAATCTCGACGATGGTATGACGGAACCATGCTGCATGTCATGGTGCCCCAGCTCAGGTCAGAGTGACTGAGGGCTGAGGGTTTCTCTTTACCGCTTTGCGGACGGGCTGGCGGCTGCAGACGCTGGCCCAAATCTCATTCCATGTTCCTATTTCACTATTCGCCCCCAACGTGGGCACAAACGAAAGGAGTATTCTCATGAGTGGATCTTCCCGTTCCATGGCGAAAGCGTTCTTCAGCGGTCTGCGTGTCGGTCTCACAGAGCTCACCCCGGCGTACAGCGTCGTCGGTGCCAACGGCCAGGCGGCCAACGTGAGCGCGCGTCTCAAGATCAACGCCTACGCCAACATCCCGGGCAAGGCCAACAACGGCCAGGGCCGGAAGGACATCTACACCTTCACCGTCTGGGGCAAGATGGCGACCATCGGCGCATGGCTGTTCGCGCCGGGCAAGGAGTTCTGCGTGTTCGCCGAGCCGCACGTCTACGACAAACGGATCTTCTTCCCCAGCCCCAAGGGCAGCAATCAGCCCGGAACCCCCGTCATCAACCCCGCCACCGGCCAGCAGCTGACCATCCGGGTCAACGGATTCACCATCCGTGACTTCACGCTGGGCGAAGACAGCAACCGCACCATCAACGACGAGATCCGCGCGAACATCCGCCCGGCAGACTGGCGGACGGACGGCAGCCCCGGTCAGCAGGCATGGAAAGCCATGCTCAAGGCCCGCTTGGCGATGCCGGTCGATGTCTCCAAGCCCTATTACGGGTATGCGCGGCTTCAGGTGAAACGCGGACAGGGCATCGGTGCCTACAACCCGGCCCTCGACACGCGCGCGGACAATCAGGTCGACACGCATGCGATGAACGATGCGCTGGCGGCCATGGGCGGAATGGCAGGAGTGCCTTTCATGGCTCCGACTGCGCCGCCGGCAGCGGGTGTCTATCCGGA
>AMWB02068003.1_pt1 | contig 10287 bp, 9 predicted proteins | sample 200311 | NCBI WGS metagenome assembly AMWB02 (sample SAMN02737377, study PRJNA173069) | bioreactor metagenome | biome: anode biofilm in microbial fuel cells | place: USA: California | collected 2010-12-16 | reverse complement strand
AACAGGCTTGTCCCATGGGCTGTTCACGCGGGGGCTCTTGATCGAGCCAGTCAACAACGGCGGCTCAAACGGTGTCACGAGAACGTTTCTCCTGGCGTTCGGGAGCTTCATCTTAGAGAAGTACCCCAGTTCCAAGGCCATATTGCGCAGGCTCTTCATCGCCTGCTCAGCTTGAAACTCCGGGTCTCTTTCGGGAGAAGTCATCTTTACAAAGTTCTTATCATAGACAACCATAGCTCTATCATTGTACCAGTCTGGATAAGGCCGAGACTTAAGGTCGAGCTTATTCGGATGCAGGATAACAATCTCATTTGGGCCGACTTTTAGGAGAGAGTCTTGAGATCCACTATCTAAGAATTCCTGGCTTTTTCCTTTCAAGGCAGCGTCATTCACATGTGTAAGCTCCCATTGTGCTCCATAGTGAGCAGCATTTTCGTGAGAAATAGTATCTGGATAAGCAAAGCCAATGTAGCCTTTTCTTGTTAGTAGATCATCCATCTCCTCTATTCTTCTAGCAGAGGCCTCAGCAACAAAGTCCAAGAGGGCGTATTTATTCTTCTCTGCCCAGTTCTCTATTTCGCTGTCCAGGCCAGAGCCAAGAGGATAAATCTTTCTAGCTGGGACAGTAGCTGATAGCTCACTCCCGCCAGGGGCGTAGTCTGTTTCAACCTTTTTTGCCCTCCACAGCTCTATGGACTCCGCCTCTGGGTCAACAGTACGAGGCTTCCAGAAGGAAGTAGGGCTGTCAGCCAGTCCTCCTGATTTAACATAGTCTTTGTTGGACATATGCCTCAATGTTACATCTTCTGCTCCCAATGCCTCTCCCAAGAGCAGTTGCTTCAAAGCCTGCGGACCGGGGCTCCTAACAGGCCTAGCAATATTCTCCGCGTTGTCCAGGACAGAGTGCAGGATTCTATTAAGATCCCCAGCATACACGTCCATCCACTGCTGCTTGCTGAGAGCAATGTTCCCTGGCATGTTTCGTTCGGCTAGATAGAGCTTCTGCAGGGTTGTCGGGATTCTCTTATCAATGGCCTTGATGCCAGTGACCAAGCCAACATTCGTCATGTCCTTTGCAGCAGCGTCTACTCTACGAGCACTATACGCCGCTGCCATGAGAATCCCCTGGTCCTTTTTCGAGAGCATCTCCAAGGGCTCGTTTCCTTTAGCCAGAGCCTGCCCCAGCAGATACCTCCCAAACAACGCTCTCCCAAGAACCCCGGCTCCAGCAAAGCCTGCTCCCAAGAGCATAGCTCCACCAATCTCCCCGAAGTCCAGATTCTCTCTCTTCCCAGCCAGAGCCTCCGAGACCTGCTTAATGCCCTCCGTTCCAGCAGTGGCCAGTGCCTCTCCACCAACAAGCGCTGCAGTCTCTCCAGCTCTAGAGCCAATCTTCAAAGCCTGGACACCTTTTCCAACGATCCTAGAGGCCCCTCGGAAGATTCCGCTGTATTGTCCTAGGCTATAGGCTAGCTTGTCCCCAGGCGTGACCTTGCTGTCTCCACCAACACCGCCTGTGAGCCTAGCGGAAAGCTCTCCCAGGCTCCTGGCATAGTCATCCATAACCCCATCGCGCTTGAGATCGTCCATGCTCTTGAAGACAACTGAACCGTTCTTCGTGAGCTTCCAGAAAGGCTTCTTTGTTTTTGGGTCAGAGAACTCTTCTACCGTAAGATTGGCAGCTTCCAGCTTTCTCTTAGCATCAGCTTTCGCAAATGTCTCCCCAATCCTGGAAACGGCCACATCCGGGAGCCCGAAGAAGAGCCCAGAGAGCAAGCCCATGTCTGCTTGCATTACCTTAGACGCCAGGGCCAAACCAACATCGGCCTTTGCTTCTTTACTCTTTTGACTGGTAATGTATTCACTCTGCAGGCGGGCTACAGGATCAGAGGTGTTATCATCTGCAAGATCCATCGATAGCCCAAGACCGAGGCTTCTAAGGTCCTGTTGAGAAACACCAACAGCTCTCTGCTTTTCCTGCAAGGCAGATGTTATCCTGCCAAACAGCCCAAGGCCCTCCTCATACCCGCCCTGGAATGTGCTAGTGCTCTTGGGCTCATCTGGATCGGGAAGCTGTCCTTGCAGCCTTAGTTCTCTATCACGGGCCATGGGTGCTCCTAATGCTGTTATAGCTGTCTTCTGCACTTCCAGCCGAGCCACTCGGCCCAGAGACATCCTGGCCTTTTTGCCTTCCGACGACTCTGTACTTTGGCCTCCAAGGAGAGGACATTTGGCTCAAAGCCCCACCCCAGCCTAGCTGAACTTGCTCCACAACAGGTGTGTCTCCTTCAGCTAGGATCTGCTTAAACTGCATCAAGTCTTCCTTGGACCTAAAAGCCTCAGAGTCTTTGGCCATCTCCTTGAGCATAGTCACAGACAGCTCACTAACTGCTTGCTGGTTAAGCTTCTGCTCCTGCATCCCAAGCTGTTGCTGCTGCTTCATCTCCTGGCCGCTCTTGGAGAGATCCACGAGGTTATTGAAGCCCTCTGGCGTCGGGTTCTTCATGTAGAGCTTAGACGCAGACAGAAACGCTCCATACATCGGCGTGTCCACCATCTCCTTCGCCCAGTCTCCGAACATGTTCGTCCAGGCAGACTGCTCCATGTTGGCTTTTGTTTGCTGTGCCTGCAGAGCGGCCGTCTCGGCCATTCTCTGCTCCTGCATCATGCCAATCTGAAGCCTTGTGGCTTGAAGAGCCTGGCTGAGCTGATCCTGCATGTAGTAGTTCTTCATGGCCTCGGGGTCATCAGCAATGCTCTTCAGGAAAGAGTTCTGGAATCCAAGCTGTGTTGCTTGTTCCTTGAGCCCAGCGGCCTGAGCTACTTTCAGCTCTCGATCTGATTCAAAAATCTTGGCATCGAGATCAGCCTTAGCCTTATCAAGAACCAGAGCCTCTTTGAACTGTGTGATCTTCTGAGCCAGTTCCTCTTGGCCCAAAGCCAGCTGTCCCTTTCCAAGCTTCAGGCTGGCTGCCGCGTTCTTCTCCGACGCTGCTTGTGCGCGTTCGTCCAGAGCAAGTTTCTTCTCCTCCAGCTTCTGCCCCGCCATGGACATCGCAAAGCTGAGGATGTCCTTTCCCCAGGTTCCTTCATCTTTTGCCGGTACAACGAAGCCCATTGTTTTCTCCTTAGCTGAAGAAGCTGAAGATGTCGCTCAGGCCAACGCCACTATTTCCCAGAGATGCAAGGCCGGTAGCACCAGACAGCAAATTCCCGAACAAGCCACTAGAGCCTTGCATTCCGATATTCTCTACAGTCTGTGCTGTTGAAAGCCCCAGGGCCGCCTGGAGGAATGGGTTGTTCTCTGCGAACATCCGAGATTCCTCACCTCTCAGAGCCGCCAAGATCCTCTCGTTCTCAGAGAGCTCCATCTGGCCAATCTGCGTAGCCGAGCCCAACAAGCCCGAGATCCCTGACATCTGTCTAGCAGCTGCATTCTCCAAGCTTGCTACTCCTGCGCTCCAATCACTCTGGAGAGCGTTGAAAAGCTGCGGTGCAATGCTCTCTCCATAGAACTGATTCGCCGCATTGGAAACCGCCCTAGCAGCCATGGACGACCCAGCCACACCTGGAAGATTATACTGCTCCTGTACAACCGGCAAGACATTCTCTCTCCAGCTAGCCATCATAGGCTGTGCGAATGTCGTCTCAAAGCGCTTGGTAGTCGCACCAGGATCAAACGTATACGCCGGTGCACCTCCAAGCTGCTGGCCAAAAGCCTGTGCTAGCGTCTGCGTATTCGCGCCGAAGATGTTCCCCATGTTAGAGAACAAATTAGTCAGCGAAGCCGGTGTGGCCGTGTATGCTCCGTACTGCGAAGTCGAGGCTCCAGCGTTCAGGCCGCTTTGCAGATAGCCGGCTACCTGAGACAAGAGAGCCTGCTGATCTGCACTCAGCACAGATCTAGACTTCACACTGGAGCTAGAGCCAAAAATCGAATCCATGAATCCCATAGCTAATCAGCCTCAATGAAGGTTTTTATTCTATCCGGGCCGAGGAGAACCAAGTAGCCACCAATCTGGAGGTCCCCATTCACGCAGACTGTTCCAGTCGCCCCAAGGCGGCTTTCAAGCGCAAATTGCAGATCCCTCAGATACTGCGTTAAGACTGGGTCCAGCCCACTTGGTATCTCCGGCCAGCGGATTATATCAACAACTGCATCTGGCATGTTAGTCTCTGGAGGTAGAAGGAATAACCTCAATCCTGAAAAACGAACGAAGCTGGAGATCTCCATGTCCCTGTTGAACAAGCCGGAAGCGGATCTTTCTGGAGATCACATCAAGAGGAAGCCTGTGTGTGGTCCAGGAGCTCCCTAGGCTGACAGGAGAATCTGCCAAAGCGGTCCAAGTTTCCCCAGCGTCTGTGGAGCAATACACATAGCAGCTGGTATCAGCTATGCTGGACTTAGCAGTAAAGCTGAACCAGAGAAACCGCCCGAAAAGCTCCTCATCCCCCAGGACAATGTCCTCTGTCTGGTACTCACAATCAATCTCAGCCGTGTCATCATAGCCAGAGGCTTCGTCCAGCTTGTACACATATCCATCGCTCGTGAGGAAGCAACACATGTCATAGCCTTCGTCTCCGTACTTATCATCGCAGTAAGCAGGAGTCTCATCGCAGTAGACAGTGCTCCATTCTGTGTCATCTACATACGCGCTGCTCTTGGTCCTTGTGAGCGTAGCTATCGAGCGGATGTCATGAGCAAGCTGATGAAGCTCCCAGGGCATTCCTTCAAGGTCCAAGTTCATCGCCAGGAACTTCGTTGGATAGCTTTCCCCAGTTGTAGGAAAAGCGAACATGGCTTTCTTCCTGCCGATATCATAGCCAGCAACAGCCATTTCTTTCACGGACATGGAGAGGCTAGAGAACAGGAACCCGTCAATGTTTCGGCCGACGTCTGCGAGCGAACCGCCCTGGTAAATGGCGTAGACGTGTTGGTCCGAGCTCATGAAGAAGTGAGCCTTAGCTGCGTTGCAGATAGCTCCGGAGGCTATCAGGCCGACGTCCTGCACGAGCACAGGACAGACAAAGATAACAACGCCACCAGCATACTGACACCGGCTGATAGTTCTGTCGCTATAGATGATGAGGTCGCTGCCTAGCTTCACACCTCGCTGAATGGCGCCAGTTGTATCCGTAAGCGTAGCAAGGCCCGATGTTGCAGACGTCCAATCATCCACATTGGACAAGCCAGCAAAAGCGTACGTCCTACAGCGTGTGGCTGTGTCCGTGTAGCCTAGGAACATCAGATGATTCCAGAACTCTACGATGTCGATGCAGCTGGAGAAACTTGGAAAGCTGTGAGTAAGAGTAAGAAATGTTGTTGAGCTCTTTCCCTCATAATACTTCACATCATCCACATTGTTCACAACCAAGAGCGCCGAGCCGCCGTTCTGCGAGAAGGCCGTTGTGTCTGTAGCAACAGTTGTCCGGAATTGGTTGTCGCTGTCTCCGGTCCATGGATCTTCGGCCTCTGAAATGTCATCCCAGGCATCTGTGGAGGAGTTGTACTCATACGCGCTGGTTGTAGTGAACGCTATCAGGTGCATGGTATTCTGGGCATCTGTGTAGCTTACAAGAGCCATTCCAATCCCGCTCATGGCTGCGCCGGTTCCGAGCCTAGAATACCCCTGGCGTTTCCTGAGCCTTGTGCTCTCCACAACCATGTTCTTCATGTATGGAGAGAACGCTCCCTGGAAGCCTAGAGGCTCATCATCCAGGTTCAGGCCACCAGTCCTGCCACCGGCATTGTATGCAACGGGAATTGTCAGCAGTGTAGCATCTGCCATCTTAGTATCCTATTGCCATCCAATAGAAGCCAACAGCAGCGACTGGGTAGCTCAGAACAGAGAAGCCAGAGACTCCTGCTGCTGGATCTGTGTCTACCACGATGCAACGGAGCTCAGCAGAAGGCTGCACGATCGTAGCTGTAACAGCCAAAAGCGCATTCGGGAAAGCCGCAGAGAATGAGATAGCTGCAGCATAGGTCGAGGTCGTGGCCGTTCCGAATTTGAGAATCATGCCATTGGGAAGAGTGACGCTCTGCTCTCCAGCATAGCTCACAGGCGTACAAGCCACATGAACAGACGTTCCACTCGTTGCTAGGCCTGTTGATATGCTCGCAAGGCCCAGCTTTGGCTGGATGGCTCCAGTGGAAATCCCAGCAAAATACGTCGTGTCCAGCTGGCCAACGTGCAGGGGCGATCCGCTCTGTGTCGCAGTCGGCAGGCCAACAACGTGCTTGCTGTTGGCGTTCATTGTGTCTGCAAGATACACCCGCCCAACAGCTGCATGTTGCCAGCTGGTAGAAACCCCAGCACTTGTATTCGCAAAGACCTTGATGATGTTGCTGGAGCCTGTGAGAACAGCCACCCGGCCGTTGTCGCTTGTGGCAGAGGTGTCTAGGTTGTTCCCTTCTGGATCTGTTGTCGGCGTAGAGCTTTCCAAATACACCCTCGTAGAGCCCTTCAAATGTTGCCCACCGGCTTGGCTTGTAGAAGGCTGAACGTGCTCTTTGGAGAGAATAATCTTCGCCGAGGACTGGATGTCTCTGAGATAGCCAGGAATGCTAGCTATCAGAGAGTGATCCAAAGGCTGTGTTACGTTCCAATCGGTTAGAGACATTTTACTTCCTCAAGTTCAAAGTTTGAAACTCACGGAGCACTCCACAGGCGAACGTTTCCATAATCATCATGACCGGTTATCTGGTTTAGGACAGAGACTCCAGACTGCTCCATGCCAGCATTCTTTCTCTGAGCCTTGTATTGCTCTGCGATGTCCCGCTTGTCCTGGTCAATGATCTGGGCCAGCGTTCCTCCAACCTTTCCATTGATCGGATACTGCTGGCCCATGGCAAGCGTGTACCAGGACATGTATTTCTCTCGCTCTTCGATAGAGAGAAAAACCATGGCTGTCACATACTGCGTGACGAAGACATCTGCAATAGCAATAGGACACTCTGTGGAGTCCGAGGAGAACGTCTGGTTCTCTGTGACAACTAGCCTCAGAGACAAGCCGCTATCCACAGGCCTGTCAAAAAGAACCGTCGTCCCACGACGAAGGGCTGCTCCTGGCCAGCCTTGCGTGTTGTCCTCTGCATTCACGACGTTCTCGTTCCACCATGTTTCATTCTTGAACTCAATCGGCTTGTTGTCCTCTCCGGAGGTCTCAATGATTGTGGCAGATAGAACATGCGCGATGTCTGTGAGCGTAGCAATGCTCACAGACGTTGCAGAGGTCGTGATAGGAAAGTCCTGGTCATAGCTTCGAGCATCCTTAAACGGGTGCTCTGCAAGAGCTATTCTCAGGGCCTCATCGCACAAGAGCTCTATCAAAGAAGCCTTGTCCGTTGCCCGGCCTGTAAAATGCCCGACGAAGGTTTTTATCTGTGCTCTTGTTCGAGCCATGTTCTAAGCCTCACGAGGTTGCAGTGACATGCACGTAAGTCGTTCCTGTGATGTAGCGATAGACATTGCTGTTCGTTGTGTCAAGAATCAGATCTCCTGCAGACATGCCTGTGGGCGCTGCGCCAGACGGGACTCCAGCATTCGTCCAGACAGAGCGACGAATTCTGTTCCTGTCAGCCGCCCCAACCTGGCCAGTATTAGAGACCGTAGTCTGCTGCAGATACGCCTCGATCTTCTTCATCACACGTTCTGGGTTCTTTGCAAGTGTAATAGCCATCTTCTAGTAACTCCTAACAGCATCAATGATTTTGTCCTTGTCATCCTCTGAAAGCCACCAGCCTGCAGGGATGTTTGTTTGCTTTGAGCAGAAAGCGTCCACGCCTGGGAGGTCTGTGGAGAATTGCGTGAATAGCTGCTTTTTGTCATTCCTAGCATGGACTTGGGAAACGGAGATTCCCTTGTTCCTCATATATGCACAGAAGTCTGTTGGATTGCTCACGAAGATCGGACAGAGCCAGAAAGATGAAGCTCTATCCGGGTCATACACAGGAATACCAACGCGGCTCAGGCCTTTGAAAGCCTCATAGTATTCCTGTGCCGTTCTCTGCGCACATAGAACATTAGCCTTAGCCATGTCGAAGTTTGCCAGCCCGATAGCTGCTGCAACGTCATTCATGTGGTATTTGAGTCCTAGAACCGGAGGGTCCTGGTTACAGCGCATATCTGGAGAAAGGTCCCTATCCAGCCCGAACCACTTCATCAAGCGAGCTTGGCCGTATCTATAGCGGTCTGTGCAGGACAACAGGCCACCATCACCTGTGGTTAAGTGCTTGATTGCCTGGAATGAGAAACAGGCCATATCGGAGCTATTCCCAACAGGATAGCCATTGATTGTAGAGCCCCAAGCATGTGCGGCGTCTTCAATAACCAAGATCCCTTTGTCCCAAGCAAGCCTGTGCAGTGCGTCCATGTCGCAAGGATACCCAGCCCAGTGTACGCACATGATGGCATCCACAAAGCTGGCCGTTTTCAATATCCTGCGAACGGACTCTACAGCAATGTTTCCAGTGTCCGGCGCCACGTCCGCCCAGATGATGCGAGCTCCTAGGTCAATGATTGCCAGATTCGTGGCAAGACAGGTCATCGGCGTAGAGATCACAGTCTTCCCTGGTCCGATTCCAGCAAGTTTAAGAGCGATAGTCAAGGCTGCTGTACAGCTATTAGTCGGCACGACGTATTGGTTTTGCAGCTCGCTGGCACACCGAGCCGTAAAAGATCGAACCTTCTCCCCTTCTCCTATGTACCCAGAGCGCAGAACTTCACCAACGGCTTTTTCTGCTTGGTCATTCATAGCCACTTTGAAGAGAGGAATCATTGTAGGATACTCCTATAAAGCTCGACAATGTTGTCAATGTGATACTGCTCCGCATTCCGCACAAGGCACCTTCTAGCAGAATCATCAAAGTGCTTGAGACGAACACAAGCATCTACCACTTCCTCCTCATCGTGAACTCTGATATAAGGCGGGAACTCTTCATAGGAGACCTCTGGGTAGCCAACAGTTGGGATTCCAAAGCTGGCAGCGTTGATAACCTTGAGCGGGTTTTTAAGCTCCGGCGGCATCTTTGCAACGATTCTGGGAAGCCGGAATGTCAGGTTAATGTCGATGCCCTTGTAGAACTCACAGACGTCCTCTCTTGTCAGGTTGCCCGTAACAGGGAGCATCTTGAACTCCATATTCACGGCGGCCAGGCGTTTTCTCAAGGCCTCGACGTTCAGGTCCAGGTTGTTCTCATATCCACAGAACCCAACAACCTTAGAGACAGCGTTTGCTTTTCTGACACAGCGCTCGAAGTTACAATGATGCTCCGGTACCAGGGCCACTGGTATGTTCAAACGAGCCTTGAGATAGCGCTCAGCCGTTATGCCGATAGCAATTACTCCAGCATTCGGCAGGCCCGCTATCCAGTCCAGGCGATCGTCTGAGTCTACAATGTCGAACCAGAGAAAGCTCTTGAGGCTCTCTATGTCTCCAGGAACAGCCTTTACGAGAACAATGCTCTTTGGGTGCTTCTGGCCTGGAGCAAGAGGCTCATCACAGGGAACGCCGAGCTTGCTAGCAATCTGTCTGCCTCGAATATCCGCGCTAGCATAGATTCTGTTCGTGAAAAACGCGGCGTCAACAGCTTTCATAGTAGTACCCCTCCTGTCCACGGCCTGGCTTGTCGAGCTGTTTGGCAAGCTCGAACGCGCTCTTGAGAGCCTTAGCGCTCTGAGGATAGACAATACTGTCAATACCGTGATGGCCAACGAGGACTCTGGTATCTATCCAACAGCGCTCACCAATCTCCCCAAACGCCTCACAGAGTACTATATCACTGCGGAAGTTATACGGCTCGCCGGTCGGAGTCTGGCGACAGATATCTCTGAAATACGGCTTGTGAAGCTTCTGCAGGTGGTGCATGTTGATAAGCGTACAGCCGAAAGCGCACACGGAAACCTGATACTGCTTTCCATCCAAAGGCAATTCCACCGGAGCATACCCATTCGCGTCTTTGATGAAGCCGACCTGTTGAAAGCCCTCGCCTCTCTTGCAGATGAGGCCAGAGACCATGGCTTCATCAGAGAGCTCCGTCAGGCAGTCTAGCGCTTCAAGAGGGAAAACATGATCCGCGTCCATGATGAACATATGCGTGCAGTTGTACTCCTGCGCTCGTGCGACTAGAGCGTTCCTAGCAGTCGCTGCGTCCAAGCCTTTCTTCCCACACAGGATAGTGTCATACTTATTAGCCCAATGAGCATAGCACCACATGTGATTGAAGTAGACGCTGTAGTCTACAGAGTTGAACGCATGGGAGCAGATAGCGATTTTTAGCTTTTT
>AMWB02004754.1_pt1 | contig 10289 bp, 7 predicted proteins | sample 200311 | NCBI WGS metagenome assembly AMWB02 (sample SAMN02737377, study PRJNA173069) | bioreactor metagenome | biome: anode biofilm in microbial fuel cells | place: USA: California | collected 2010-12-16 | reverse complement strand
GCCGGTCGCCGGCGCGGGCGGCCTCTCGCCCAACCGGTCGCGCCGTCAGTACCTCAAGGCCCGCGGGATCTGCGCCCGGCACTTGTGCCGGCGCAAGTCCGCGGGCCTTCGCCTTGGCGAGTCCGGGAGAGGGGCCGGCCCGGCGAAGGGTCAAGGTACAGACATCGCGGCCGACGGCCGCGCAACACGATTAATTTGCAATATCTTGCATGTGTTGGCGGCGCCTGCCGCCTCCTGTCGCCGCTCCGGCGTGCCAGCCCCCCGGCCACCCCCTCCCTTTGCGGGACTTGTTTACGGCCCAGATTTTGTATACTATGCCGTCAGTTTTCGGCGCAATTTGACGACAGGGTGGTCAGTCATGTTCCGACGCCGTCTCCAGGTTCCCGACCGCGGTTTCATCCTGCTCGGCCCCCGTGGCTCGGGCAAGAGCACCTGGCTGCGCGCGAACTTCCCGGACGCCCACGTCATCGACCTGCTCGCCGAGGAGCACTACCAGCGGCTGCTCGCGCAACCGGGGCGATTCGCCGACGAGTTGCGGGCCGTCGAACCCGGTCGCTGGGTCGTGGTCGACGAGATCCAGCGGCTGCCGTCGCTGCTCAACGAGGTGCACCGCTTCGGCGAGGAAAGGAAGCTCCGGTTCGCGCTGTGCGGATCCAGCGCGCGCAAGCTCAAGCGCGCGGGCGTCAACCTGCTGGCGGGCCGCGCCCTGCCGCGGGCCATGCACCCGTTCGTGCCCGAGGAGCTGGGCGAGCACTTCAACCTCGAGACCGCGCTCCGCCACGGACTGTTGCCGATCGTCGCCGATTCGCCCGGGCCCGACGAGACCCTGGCCGCCTATGCGCGCCTCTACCTGAAGGAGGAGATCCAGGCCGAAGCCGCCGTGCGCAACCTGCCGGGCTTCGCGCGGTTCCTTCCGATCGCCGCGCTCTATCACGGCCAGACGGTGAACGTCTCCAACATCGCCAGGGAAGCCGGCGTCGCGCGCACGACGGTGTCCGGCTACCTGGACATCCTGGAGGAAACGCTGTTGTGCTTTCCCGTTCCCGGCTTCGAGGCGAAGCTGCGCGTGCGCGAACGCAAACTGCCGAAGTGGTACTGGTGCGATCCGGGCATCGTGCGGGCGATGCGCGGCTCACGCGGCGCCATCGTGCCGGAAGAGCGCGGCGCCCTGTTCGAAGGTCTGGTGGCGCAGCTCCTGCGCGCCTACCGCGACTACACGGGGATGTGCGACAGCATCACCTACTGGTCCGCGGAGTCGCGCAACACCGAGGTCGACTTCATCCTCACGACCGGACAGGAACACGTCGCCATCGAAGTGAAGTCGGGGACCGCCGTCACGGACAAATGGTTCGCCGGCCTGAGGGCCGTGGCGTCGCTGGCCGGGTTGAGGCGTCGCCTCGTCGTCTACCCCACGGGGCCCGCGCTCAGGACGGAGGACGGCATCGACGTGATGCCGTTCGCGACGCTTGCTCGCGCGTTGGCAGGGGGTGGGCTCTAGCCCGGACCGGGGCAGACCGCGTCCACACGGTCCTGGGCGACCAGTTCGGGGCCGAGCCGCTCAAGGACGCGTTCCAGCGGCAGTACCTGACCTACGAGGAGCGGACGTTCACGAACCAGAGCAAGGCCGACATCTACGCCACGCTCAGGTCCCGAATCCAGGACGGGACGATCGAGCTGCTGGAGCACGAGGCATCGCTCAAGGAGCTGCGGGCCCTTGAGCTCGAGAACCTGCCGGGGGGCGGCATCCGGATCGGCCACCCGCGGCACGGGCATGACGACTTCGCCGACGCGATCGCGCTGGCCGTGAGCGAGGCGGCCTCGCGGGGCGCTCCGGCATTCTGCATGTCGTCATCGGAGCCGCTGGAGTCGTTCAAGCTGTGCGCGGACTATGACCGGTGGGCCAGTGCGCGGACTTGGGCGTCAGGCGACTGGTAGCGAATCGAGTGGATGTTTCTCGGGAAGGGAGCGTTCATCGGCGGACCCCCAACCTGGAGGCCCGAGATGCCCGATGTCGCTCCCCTTATCGAGATACTGCCGCGGTTCTTGCGGCGGTGTGATGCCGAATCCACCCGCCAGGCATACGAGCGCGAGTTGCGTCGGTTCCTGGCGTGGCTGCCCGGGGCACCGACCGCCGAGGCGCTCTTCGACCATCGAGACTTCTTGCGGGCTCGCGGCCTGGGGCCGACGACGGTCCAGTGGCGGACGACCGTCGCCCGGGCGTTCCTGAAGTTCGCGGCGACCCAGGAAGGCGCCCAGACGCCCGCGATTGGGGATTTCCGGCCGCCCAAGGGTATGACGGGGTTTGCGCCGCACGTGCTCACCCGGGGGCAGCTGCACGCGCTGCTGGCTGCTCCCGATCGGCGGACGAAGCGGGGCAAGCGGAACGGCCTCGTGCTGGCGTTCATGGGTGTCGGTGGACTGCGGGCCGGTGAGGTGTGCCGTCTTGATAGGGTCGATGTCACAATCCGCGACGGCACGGTGGTCCTGCGGGTCAACGGCAAGGGGCGCAAGCAGAGGCTCGTTCCTCTATCCGGACCATGGGCCGCCCCTGTGCGCAGCTACATGGGGACATGGGCTGAGCGTGGCGCCCCGAACGAGCCTGCGTTCTGGTGTGGGCAGCCCAGCCACGAAGACCGGCGGTTGACGGCCGCGGCCATCGACTACATCGTCCGGCGGCACGCGGCCGTCGCCGGGCTCCAAGACGTGAGCTCCCACGACCTGCGCCACACTTCGGCGTCCCTCGCAATCGATGCCGGTGAGCCGATCCACCGCCTGCGGGATCGGCTCGGGCACTCGTCGGTCTTGGTGACGTCGCGGTATCTGCACTGCGCCGATGCGCGAGAGTAGCAGGCGGCGACCACCAACCTCGCGGGCCACCGAATGCGGCAGGCCGCCGCTCAGCCATGTTGCAGTCGAAGCACAACGCTCACGAGAGTCGAATGCCAAGTGCGCGAAATCCGTATACGAACACTGGGTGGGGCCCATCTCAATCGCCATCACAGATGCAATTCGTCCGCATGTCACACGAGAAACCGCTTGCGTTCGCGGGCGCGCGCGCCGTAGCCTCATGTCTGCATCTTATAGGCACCGCAGCTTTGAATGTCGCGCGTCTTGGAAATCGACTTGAGTGACTGCAAGCATGTCTGGGGCGGCCGTTACGAACGTGTATGTGAACATCCGAAGTACCCGCGGTGACTTCGAACACTCCAGACATCTTGATCAGTTGGCAGCACCTGGCGGTGTACCGAGCCCGGTCTTTGCTCGCGAACCGAAGGGCTCCCGGAGCACCGGGGGCCGCCGATAGGTCATTGAAACTTGTTCCGGTGTGGCGTTTGCGCGGGCTTGGCGGCCGCACAGGGCCACCGGTGAGGCGGAGTCGGTGCCGTAATCTTCGGACTTGGTCCCGCAGGGCGTGCTGTTGCGATTGCACGAGAAAGGATGCGACTATGCGCTATCTTACGGGTTTCTGTTGGTGTCGTTTCGTTCTGCTGGCCCTTGTGCTGCTGGCGTCCCTCTGCAGCTCTTTGGCCGTAGCAGCGCCGAGAGTTGTGGAAATCGATGTGGAATTTCGGCCCGGCGAGGTCTCGGCAACCCCGGACATTTCTGGAGGGACTGTCGTTCTTCTCGCGCCCGGGAAATCGACGACCGTCCAGGCGCTTTCAGTCGTTACTGCATGCGAGCACTTGGTGCGCGATCGCCTTTCCCCGGAATTCTCGATGGACGGTCCCTGGAGAATGTCCGTGCTGACGGAAATGAGTCCAGGGGAGTTGATAGAGGCCATTGGAAACGATCCGGCCGTGCAGGCAGCAAGACCGGCCCGAGAAGGACTACCTCTCTTGGGGGAGGTTGTGCCCACCGTATTCCCCGGTACTACTGCGGACCTGTTCTGTCTATCACAAGCGCAGCTTCACAGACCTGCGGAGGACCAAGAGGCGTTACCCAACGAACCATGCGGCAGCATCTATGTGCCGACAGACCACGACATGGATCTGCCGCAAGCTTGGGCGATTACTCAAGGCGATTCAAACGTTGTGGTTGCTGTCATTGATGGCGGATTCGATCTCTTTCATCCCGCGCTGGGTGGTCCTGGGCCAGTCGGGACGGTCAGTGATTCGCTGGCATGTTACAACCAAGGTGTGTGGTTTCGGAACTGGAACGAAGCACCGGGAGATGCAAATCACGATGGGTTCCCTGGGTTGAAGGGATGGGACGACGACAACGATACCCACATCGATGAGGACGTCTGGGGGCGCACGCCGGATAATACGCCGGAAGTAGGCATCTTGACCGGGAAGTGGACTTCGCTTTCCTCAAGGACAATTGCAGATAGTCTGGCCAGTTGGATTCCTGGTAGCCTCGTCGGGAAATGGATCGTGGTATCCAGACCCCCCGTCTTCCGCGCAGAATCACTTGCGGACTCAATAGTCAATAACAGCTCCACTACCATTACCACAGCCGGGCGATTCCCATTCAGTACTGTGCCGGGTGGATGGGCATTTTACGCTGACACTTTCAAGGGTTATCGAATTGGGAACATGATCGATGACGATGGCGACGGCGACAAAGATGATGTTGGTTACCTGGGGAGCCCGTACGACGATGATGAAAACGGGTATGAAGACGACTATCGGGGCTGGGATTTCCAAGATGGCCCGAGGGATCTCGACGCATACCGACAAGGGTGTGACCACGAGGACTATGAAGACCAGGACAACGACCCACGTTCGATGTTTGATCATGGCACGGGAGTGGCGAGCCAGATCGCGTGCGTGCGTGGTGACGCCCGCATGGCAGGCATTGCGCCTGGGGTGAGGATCCTGCCAATTCGCGCGGGCGCCATCTATTCGTGTGGCGACTCCGTGAGGTCGGGACTGAATGCGGCGGAGCTTGCCATCCGTTACGCCAGGCTGATGGGCGCCGATATCATATCAATGTCCAGTCCGCCCGCAAATCCGCACTATTGGGGTTTCCCTGACGGTGACGCGCGATTGGCGATGAATGATGGAATCGTATTTGTCGCGGGCGCGGGCAATAACCCATATGTGCCTACTTTCCGATTTGGCTCCGAAGATGTCGTGTGGGTGGGGGGACTCGGTGCAGATGACGTACGGTGGCAAGATTCCGGCGCTGGACAAGAGTCAAACTACGGAACTTGGGTCGATGTGTCGGCGCGCGCAGCCAGAGTCACTCATGCCCTGTGGGGGGCGCTGCCTTACCCGGATACATTCCCGTTGCCGTGGCTCGATCCAGAGTACTGGCATACCTATGGATACACTCCTAGAAGTGCCGGTCCGGACGGGATGTCGGGTACGTCGATAGCCGTGCCGATGGTCGCTGGGGTGGCGGCGCTTGTGAAGTCCGCGTACCCACACTGGACGCGTGCAGAAATAGTCGCGAAAATCACAAACAGCACGGACAACATCTACGGGCCGAATCTCAACGACCCCGAACAAACGTGGTTGGGGTCGGGCCGGATAAATGCTTACAAGGCCCTGACCTTCTACGGCGACATCCCCGCCTCAAGCGACACCACCTGGGCCCACAACATCTGGATCGGCGGCGACATCCACGTGCCCGAAGGACGCACCCTGACTGTTGCTGCGGGCAACACCGTAAAGGTGGCGATCGATGATCTGCTGTCCGCCGGGAATCCCAACGAGGTCGAGTTCGTGATCGACGGCACGTTGCAGATCAACGGCACGACATCTGCTCCTGTGGTGTTCGAGTCCTTTGGCGGAAGCCACCCGCAGTGGACATATGATCACGCGATCACGATCTCTGGAGAGACCTTCACGTGTGGTGGGTTGGGGTGCGCGGAGATCGCGAGCGCGGCATCATGTCAACTGATGCCGGGAGTGAGTACTGCGTCGCAGGTCTTCGCTGTCGCGGTAACGCCGATAGTGCCACTGAGCGGCGTAACGGTGGACCTCGGCGGGTTGGGCCTGACGGGCGCCACACTGACACTGCTTGACGATGGCACAGCTGAGGATCTGATGGCCGGTGATCACATCTTCACCTCCAACGTGTTCGCGGCGGTGCTTGCGCCTGGCGCCTACTCGGTAAGCGTGTCGGCCAATGCCACGGGTGGCGGAAGCACTGGCCGATCAGTTTCCGTAGAGGTGCCGGAATTGGTGGCGAAATTGACGGATGTTTCGTCCCAGGTGGGGCTGAACTACACCGGCAAGCCGTACAGTGCGATGAATGGGAAGATCGTTACAACCGGACAAAGCGGTATGGCCGTGACGACGTCGGATTCTGATTCCCCGGTCTTCCGCACCGAGGACCCCCTGCCGTCCGGATCTCCGTACTTCTCGTCGCCAATTGTGAACTTAGCTGAAGGGGGCACCCGCGGCCTGGCTGCCGCAGACTTCGACAACGATGGCGACGAAGACATCTTTGTGGCCAGCGCGCAGTCGCCGAAGCTGTGGCGCAATGATTCCGGGACATACGTCGACGTGACGTCGGCAATGGGCCTGGCAACGCTCGCATCGAATGCGGCCTCGACCTGTTGGGGCGACTACGACAACGACGGGTGGCTGGATCTGTTCGTGACGCGGTGTACGGCGCCGGGCGGCGAGCCGCCCACCAAGGACAACATTGAATTCGAACAGCATAGGCTATTCCGCAACCTGTGTGGCTCGAATTGCGGATTCCTCGATGTGACATCTGCTGCGGGCTTGTTGGGCCCGTACACTCCTGTGGGGTTGACGGCGGCTTGGGGCGATCTGGAGGGCGATGGGGACTTGGACCTCATTGTCCCGGACTTGTCCGTGCCAGGATACAGCAATACGGCGCTGTACGTGAACAACGGGAACGGCACGTTTGCGAATGAGAGGGAGAGCAGATTTACCGGCTCCGCTCCGTGGGGGCACGACTTCGAGTGGGGCACCGGCGTTGTGTGGGCGGACATGGACAACGACGAAGACCTGGATCTCGTTGTCAGTTGCGCTGGCCCAGGTTCATGCGTACTGATCAACAACGGTCAGGGCGAGTTCCCGGCCGAACTGAAGCGAAACCTGTCGACAAGCTCGGATGAGTACAGCGGCGTCCAGGTGCTGGATCACAACCTCGACGGCTGGCCGGACATCCTGCTGCTGTCCGGTGTCGCCGAACACGCATCGCGGCTGTTCCTTGGTCGTGCCACCGTTGATGGGGTTGAATTTGTGGAAGGCACCCACAACGCCGGACTTGCGCACACCTCAAGCGGCATGGGTGTTCTTGCGGCGGACTTCACGGCCGACGGCGACGCCGACGTGTTCGTCGGGCGGCGCTTGGTGGATGGTCAGTACTTCTACAAGACGGACGACCAGTCCGGCGCCAATTCACTGGATCGTCGCTACGTCAAGGTGCGCCTCGTGTCTCCGACAGCGAACAACGTGAACCGCCAGGGCGTCGGGGCAATCGTCTCGGTGACGGCAGGCGGCATGGTGCAGTCGCAGATCGTTGACGGCGGAAGCGGCCGCGGCGGCCAGAGCGATCGAACGCTGACGTTCGGGCTGGGCGACTACGCGGGCCAGGTCACGGCGACCGTGCGCTGGCCCGGTGGAGTTGAGCAAAGCGATGTGGAACTGGTCGTCAGCGGTGCCGGAGCCGTTGAGACCGTGAACGTCATCAGCGACGCCGCTCCGGTGGTCAGCAATGTGAATGTAGCAACGTACATCGTCCCGGGGATCTCATTCTACGACTGGGAGTTCTCTTGGGACACGGACGTGGCTTGTAAGGCGGCGGGAGATGTCGTGACCTTCATCCAGGATGAAGACGACAATCCGTGCTGGCCCGGATGGGTGACGGTGTCGCCTTCAATCCCTGGAGTCGTCTACACCTATGCCGCGAAAGCGGGCGGCGGCTACACGCACAAGCTGCGGGTTAATCACGAGCCGTGCAATCTGGGTTGCAGCTTCCACTACACAGCGACAAGTGACACGGGGCTCCACAGCGTGACAAGCGCGCCGCCTAAGTTCAAGAAGATCAAGCTCTGCCCTTCGGAGTACTAGACCCAGGAGGTTGGAACATGTGGACTAACAAACGGTGGGTCGCGGCGGGGCTGGCAGCGCTGATCCTGCAGGCTCCCCTGGCTTTCGCCAGTGGCGACCCCGAAGTCAACGTGATGGGCACGTTGGGCTTGTCGCAGTCTATCGAGAACAGCTGCTTTGCCATCTGGGTCCCGGTGCCGGCCGATATGGCAATTGGCAGTATGAAATGGTACAATAACGATGGTCTGGTCACCTTTCCGGAGGTGCTCGTCCAGAGCGGCAGCCCCGACTACCCCGTAGCCTTGCCAGATGCGTTTCCTGTGGCCGCAGGGGTTGTGGGTCCGTCGAGTGGCTGGGGCGAAGTGGTGTTCTCGAGCCTCGTGGGCAGCACCAGCGGAGGCGTGTACGTGATCTTCCGGGTGCCCGATGGCGTCGCGACAACGGCCGAAGGTGCTGGGGGCGGTCCCGCCATCGGCTATACGACCGCGGGATCGGGGTTGCCCGGTTGGCTGAGCGCGGACGGGGTTGACTGGGAACCCGTGCGTCCCGATTTCGGATTTGCAGTGCAGCCCGTTCTGGTACCGGGCGCACCGGGCATAACGCTGAAGTCGAACGGCCGAAGCGGCGCGCCGGGTGGGAAGGGTGATGCAGGCGCCATGGTGGCCGTGAGCTACCCGACGTCTCTCGAACCGGCGACACCAAACCCGTTCAATCCCCAGACGACGCTCAAGTACTCGCTGCGGGACGCAAGCGAAGTGAATCTGGCGATCTACAACCTTCGCGGTGAGCTGGTGAAGCAGCTGGTGCATGAGCATCAGAACCCGGGTGCCTATGCGATTGTCTGGGACGGCAGTGGGCGGGAAGGTGCTGCCGTGGCCAGCGGCATGTACCTGGCCAGGTTCGTTGCTGCGGATGTGATCATGACGCAGCGCTTGATGCTGGTGCAGTAGGGCCGCGGTCAAGTGGGGGTGGCGAGATGGCCACCCCCGGAAAGACAAGGGCGGGTGCAGCTGTGCGATACGCGAAATCAATGCCGTACATGCTGCTGGCCGCCCTGTTGGCGGCGCCTACCGCGTCAGCGCGCACTTGGACTGTCGGCGTGCTGGGCACGATCGGCGTGGACTTCAGAGACATCAAGCTTGCAGTTGATGCCGCTGCGCCGGGCGATACCATCTTGATAGGGCCCGGGCGATTCAACCAACTGTACGATGTTGTAGCGCCGGGTTGGACAGAAGAAGCAATTGTACCCGTGACAAAGAGCAATTTGACATTCATCGGTGCGGGAGCGGGTCAGACGATCATCGGCAAGAGCACACTCTATGTGCCGCCCGAGCGGGCGCCGAAGGCGATATGCTCGATTGAAGCACACGATGTGTTAATCAAGGGCGTGACGATCGAGAACATGCGAACGGGGATCTACTGGTACCGCGGAAACCTGAACGTAGAAGATTGCGAGTTCCGGGGTTCCCTCACGGCCATGACGTTCTGGGTTGACGGCGGACGCATCAACAACTGCACGTTTGACGTCTCTGGCAATACGCTGGCCTTGGCTCCTGGATTGACAGAGGGGATCGAGATCTCAAATTGCAGATTTGTCGGATATGGACAGGGGCTTGGCACGGGGACATCCGCACGCAACGTGAACTTCACCGACTGCGAGTTTGAGGGCAATCGCGCTGCTATCGGCTATGATGGTTGGAGCAGCGGGACGTTGCGCAATGTGACGATCACTGGGACAACATCTGTTGGAGTTGCCGTTACATATAACTCAGAAGTGACCATGGATGGTGTACATATTGATGGCGGCGTCCATGGGGTCAGGGTCGTATCGGGATCGATTCTCAATGCGGCGAATTTGATAGTGGAAAATACAACACTAGCGGCGGTCGAGGTGTCGTCAGAAGCGCTTGTCGCTGTTCATCAGAGTCATTTGCTTCCCATTGCCGGTTATGCCGTGCGTGCGATCTCGTTCTTCGCGGACGTCGTCAGTCAGGACCTCACGGGCAACTGGTGGGGGACGCAGGATGGTGCCCTTGTTGCGGATCTGGTCCACGACATGAATGACGATCCCAGTGTCCATTGCCTCGTCAATGTTGATCCGATCGCGGCCGGCCCGGTGCCGACGGAGCCCACATCCTGGGGAGACTTGAAGGCTTCCTTCCGGTGAAAAGAGTCCGATCTCTCGTAAGCGTCCGACCGCGCGCGTATTCCCCCGCCCCTGATTTCGCTGCATGATGCCGCCTCCCCAACCCGGAGGTTTCATCATGCCAGGTCGTCGCCGCACTCCCGCCGAGATCGCAAACATCGTCTCCCAGT
>AMWB02018957.1_pt1 | contig 10293 bp, 19 predicted proteins | sample 200311 | NCBI WGS metagenome assembly AMWB02 (sample SAMN02737377, study PRJNA173069) | bioreactor metagenome | biome: anode biofilm in microbial fuel cells | place: USA: California | collected 2010-12-16 | reverse complement strand
CAGCACGGTCCACCCATCCCCCATGACATCGACTTCGAACATTCCCATGTTGATCATGGGCTCGATCGCCAGCGTCATTCCCGGCTTCAGCTTCGGTCCTTTCCCCCGCGGCCCATAGTTCGGGATCTGCGGATCCTCGTGCATACTGCGGCCGACCCCATGTCCCACAAAATCGCGAACGACCGAATACCCCGCGTCCACCGCAACGGTCTCGATCGCATGGGACACGTCGGACAATCTTGCGCCCGCGACTGCCGCTTCCACAGCAACGTCCAAGGCCCTCTGCCCGGTATGTACGAGACGGATCACTTCCGGGTCCGTCACGCCGACCATCACGGTCCTGGCCGTATCCCCCACAAAGCCGTCATAGACGACTCCCACGTCAAGGCTCACGATGTCGCCCATTTGAATTCGCCGGTGCCCGGGAATCCCGTGGACCACCTCTTCGTTCACCGAAACACAAATATGACCGGGGTAACCCCGATATCCATAGAACGCGCTCTTCCCGCCCATCGCGGCGATCATATCCGCCGCCAGAACATCCAACTCGCCTGTCGTTACGCCCGGGCCCACCTTCCTCGCCACCTCATTCAACACCTCGGCCGCCATCTGGCCGCTCACCCGCATGTGAGCCAGGTCATCAGAACTCTTGATAATGATCATGACGAACAGAAAGCCGTCCGCAGCACGGATACGATCTCCGCGTGCGTATCTTCTTTCTTCTTGCTTCCGTCAACGCGAACAAGAACGTTCTTCTTCTCGTAATAGTCGATCAGACTCTGGGTCTGCTTCTTGAACACTTCGAGGCGATTCAGGACCGTCTCTTCCGTGTCATCGCTGCGCTGATACAACGGGCCCTTGCAAAGATCGCACACGCCGGCAACCTTGGAGGGAATGTTGCGAATGTGATAGACGGCACCGCAGCTCTTGCAGACGCGGCGACCGGAAAGGCGATCGACAAGGACATCCCGGGGCACGTCCAGCAGGAAGACATGCTCGACCCGCCCGCCGTGACCATCGAGGACTTCATCGAGCATCAGCGCCTGCTCCGTGGTCCGGGGAAATCCGTCGAACATGTAGCGGGCATCGGCCTTCCCCTCCTCGAGGCGTTCCGTCACGATCTTCATGATCACGTTGTCGGGAACCAACTCGCCCTTCTCCATGAACGACTTCGCCTCCAGGCCCACGGGACGGCCGGCCTTGACTGCGGCGCGCAGCATGTCGCCGGTGGAGACGTGAATGTAATCGGTCGCGCTCTTGATGCCTTCCGCAATGGTGCCCTTGCCGGCGCCCGGCGCTCCGAGAAGAATGATTGCCTTCATAGGCCTACCTCCGGGAACGGAGTCTTCCCTTCTTCAGGAAGCCATCATAGTGGCGCATGATGAGGTGAGATTCGACCTGGCGCATCGTATCGAGCATGACACCCACGATAATCAGGAGGCTGGTCCCGCCCATGAACGAGGCGACGATCCACGGAACACGGAACTGCTGCGCCATCACCGTGGGCAGCACCGCGATCACCGTGAGGAACAAAGCCCCGGCCAGCGTGATGCGTGTCATCGTCTTGTCGAGAAATTCAGCGGTCGGCCGGCCGGGACGTATGCCGGGAACGTAGCCACCGTACTTCTTCAAGTCATCGGCGATCTGGATGGGGTTGAACTGCGTCGCCACCCAGAAGTACGAGAAGAACAGAATCATCAGTCCATAGAGGATGTTGTACGCGGGCGTTCCGTAGTAAAGATGCGCCGCAAGCTGTTTGAAGAAGTCCAGAGGGATCATGCTCAGCAGCTTCGAGGGAAACATGAGGATGGCCTGGGCAAAGATGATGGGCATCACGCCGGAATAGTTGACCCGCAGGGGCATATAGGTGCTCTGCCCGCCGTAAATCTTGCGTCCAATCACCCTCTTGGCGTACTGCACGGGAATCTTTCTCTGGGCCTGCGTCACAGCGATGGTCCCGGCCACGACCAGGAAAATCATCACCAGCAGGCCGATGAGGTGGAAAATGCTGAACTGGGCCACTCCATCCACGGGCTTGAACATGTTGACCGTGGCTTGGACCGCATTGGGAAGGCGGCTGACAATACTGATCGTAATGATCAGGGATATCCCGTTGCCAATGCCCCGGGCGGTGATCTGTTCACCCAGCCACATCAGGAGCATCGTGCCCGTCGTCATGGTGACGACCGTCATCAAGCGGAACCCCAGCCCCGGAATCATGACGATGTCGCGGTCGATCCCGATGCTCTCGGGATGCTCAAGGGTGATGGCCATCGCGTACCCCTGCACCAGGCAGAGGAAAACCGTCAGGTAGCGGCCGTACTGCGTGATCTTCTGGCGGCCCGTGTCGCCTTCGCGCGCCAGACGCTCAAGGGTAGGAATCACCGCGGTCAGCAGTTGGAGAATAATCGACGCGCTGATCGACGGCATGATGCCCAACGCCCCCACGGCGCAATTCTCCAAGGCCCCCCCGCTGAACAGGTCGAACATGCCAAGGAGCCCCCCCCCCGCGGAAGCTCTGACCTGGGCCATGAACTCCCGCAGAGCGACCGCATCCACGCCGGGCGTCGGAATCGCCGCGATCAGGCGGACGATGAAAATGAGCCCGAACGTGAAGAAAATCCTCTGTCGTAACTCAGGAATCTTCAGACTGTTTGAAAAGGCAGAGAGCATAAGGAGTTCGTTTCCCCGTTGAGCTACTTGACCACCTGACAGGTGCCGCCAGCGGATTCAATCTTGGTCTTGGCGGACGCGCTGAACGCGTGAGCCTTCACCACCAATTTCGTCTTCAGTTCTCCCTCGCCCAGGATCTTCACGAGCTGAACGGGGCCGTGCACAAGTCCTTCCCGACGCAGCAATTCGACCGTCACTTCGGTCCCTTCCTTGAATTTCGAAAGGGATCCGACATTGACCGGCACGTACTCTTTCCCCGCCGTGCTGGTAAACCCGCGCTTCGGGATTCGCCGGATCAGCCGCATCTGGCCGCCTTCGAACGTCGGCTTGTGCTTGTGGCCCGTGCGGGACATCTGCCCCTTGTTGCCCTTCCCGGCCGTCCGGCCCTTGCCTGAAGATTCACCCCGGCCGACGCGCATGCGCCGCCGCTTGGAGCCCGGGGTCCTGGTCAATGTATGCAAGCTCAGTGTCATGATTAAACTTCCATTTTGCGGACCGCGGTCGCTTCCTCACGCGATCTCAACTGTTCGAGCGCGGTGATCGTTGCCTTCACCACGTTAAGCTGATTACTGGAACCCAGCGACTTCGCGAGCACGTCGTGTACGCCGGCCAGATCCAGAACGGCACGCACGCCCCCGCCCGCGATGACACCGGTACCCGGCGACGCCGGCTTCAGCAGGACAAACGCGGCGCCGAATTTCCCCGTCACTTCGTGGGGAAGAGTCTGATCTTTCATGGTGACGCGGAACATTCCCCGCTTGGCCTGCTCGGTGGCCTTGCGAATGGCATCCGCCACTTCGTTTGCCTTACCGAGGGCGTATCCCACGCTTCCCTTGCGGTCGCCCACCACGACTAACGCGCTGAAGCTGAAACGGCGCCCGCCCTTCACAACCTTGGCGCAACGGTTGACATGCACCACCCGCTCTTCCACTTCGCTCCGAGACTGGGTGTCCGCCGACATTGAGTGCCTCGCCATCGCTACTCCTTTAGAACTTTAAACCCACTTCACGAGCGCCGTCCGCCAGGGCTTTCACGCGGCCCTTATAGGCGAATCCGCCCCGGTCAAACACGACGCTCTCAATTCCTTTTTCCTTGGCCGCCTTGGCGGCCGCCTGACCCAACTGCTTGGCAACGGCCACCGTGTTCTTGCCCTTGGCAGCCGACTTCACATCCTTGATAACCGTCGATGCGGAAGCCAGCGTTGTGGCAGCCATGTCGTCAATGAACTGCACGTACATGTGCTTATTCGAAACGAAGATGCACATACGAGGCTTCCCCGCGGTGCCTCTCACCTTCTGCCGCACTCTCAAGTGCCGGCGCGTACGATAATCTGCTCTGGTTCTAAGTTTCATGATGATTAAGCCACCGTCTTGCCGACCTTGCGCCGCACGTACTCACCCTTCAACCTCACACCCTTGCCCTTGTAGGGCTCCGGCGGGTAGAACGCCTTGATCCGCGCGCTGACCTCGCCCACCAAATGCTTGTCCGGTCCGCTCACGTTGATGTTCGTCCCGTCCGCCACCTTGAGTGTAATACCATCCGGAACCGCGAATTCGATCGGGTGCGAGTATCCCAGAGCAAGGACCAGTTTCTTCCCCTGCAGATTCGCCCGGAACCCGACGCCCTGGATCTCAAGATCCTTCGAATACCCCTCGTGCACGCCCTGAACCATGTTGGCGATCAGACTTCGGGTTGTTCCGAAGATCGCCTTCGATTCCTTATCCTCCCTGCTGCAGGAGAGTTCGACCCGACCGCTGTTGATCTTCGCGGCAATATACGGATGGACTTCGCGTGACAGTTCCCCCTTCGGACCCTTGACCGTCACCTTGGATCCCTGAATATTCACCGTGACACCCGCGGGTATCGCAACCGGTTTTCTGCCTATTCTCGACATTTCAGAATCCTCGTTTCAAAAACACACGCTACCAGACGTAACAAATGATTTCGCCACCGGTCTTCGCGGCGCGCGCTTCCCGGTCCGTCATGATCCCCTGAGAGGTCGTCAGAACGGCAATCCCCATTCCACCCACCACCCTCGGGACCTTGTCCGTCTGCACATAACGCCGCAGACCGGGTTTGCTGATTCTACGAAGCCCCCGGATAACGGGAACATGGCCCGGACCATACTTCAGGTGAACGCGAAGGTTCTTTTTCCCCCCGCCACCTTCTGTCATGAAATCCTTGATGAAGCCTTCCTTCTTTAGAACCCGCGCTATCTCACTCTTCACCGAAGAGTGAGGCATCTGCACGACATCCAAGCCCGCTTGATTCGCATTGCGAATCCGCGTCAACATATCGGCTATCGGATCAGAAACACTCATGCTTTCTCCATCCTGAACTGGTTACCAACTGGCCTTGACCACGCCGGGAATCTTGCCCTCGGAGGCCAGCTCCCTGAAACAAATTCTGCAAAGCTGGAATTTGCGCATATACGCATGCCGTCTGCCGCAACGCCGGCACCGGTGATACTTCCGGCTGCTGAACTTCGGCGTCCGCTCCGCCTTCACCATCAATGAAATCTTAGCCAACGCACATCCTCCGTTCTTGGGCCGCTAGGCATTCTCGAACGGCATCCCCAGGAGCTGCAACAGCTCGCGGGCGTCGTCGTTCGTCTGCGCCGTCGTGACCATGGTTATATCCATCCCCTGGATCTTCTTGACCTGATCAGGCTGGATTTCCGGAAACAACGACTGCTCCTTCAATCCGAGAGTGTAATTGCCCCGGCCGTCAAACCCCTTCCGGGACACGCCGCGGAAGTCTCGGATACGGGGAAGCGTCGCCGAAATCAGCCGCTCCAGAAAATCGAACATCATCGGCCCGCGGAGAGTTACCTTGGCGCCAATCGGCATCCCGGCCCGCAGCTTGAAATTCGCGATGCTCTTGCGTGCGTTCGTGATGACCGGCTTCTGGCCCGTGATCTTCGTCAGATCCTCGGCGACCGCCTTCAGCGCATCCTTGTCCGCGCTCGCGCTGACGCTCATGTTGACCACGATCTTCAGGAGACGCGGCATTTGCATCGGGTTCTTATACCGGCCCGAATCGCGAAGTTTCTTCGCTACTTCCGTCTTATATTTTTCTTGGAGTTTCGCCATGGGCTACCCATTCAGGTTCAAGTTATGCTTTCTTTGCCTTGCCGGCCGGTGCCTTCTCCTCGGACTTCTCATGCAGCTTGAGGTTCGAGACGTGGACCGGCGCTTCCTTCTCAACAATCCCACCCTTGGGATTGTCCTGACTCTTCCGGAGATGTTTCTTTACGTAGTTGAAGCCCTCGACAATGGCGCGCTGGGACTCCGGGAAGACCTGAAGGATTTTGCCCGTCTTCTTCGACGCGGCATCCTCCCCGGAGATCGCCTCGACAATGTCCCCTCGCTTGAACGGCATCTTCACTCGTGCTTTTACGCTTTTCACTTAAATCACCTCGGGAGCCAGGGAAATTACCTTCATGAAGTTCTTCTCGCGCAACTCGCGCGCAACCGGCCCAAAAATGCGGGTGCCACGAGGGTTCTTCTGATCGTCGATCAGAACAACCGCGTTGTGGTCGAACTTCAGAAACGATCCATCCGGCCTGCGAATCGCCTGTTTGGTCCTCACAATCAAGGCGTTATGAACCTCGCCCTTCTTCACCATGCCGACGGGTTGCGCTTCCTTGATGGATACCTTGATAATGTCGCCGATGTGCGCGTAGCGCTTTCGCTGGCCGAGCACATGGATACACTGGGCCCGGCGCGCGCCGGTGTTATCCGCCACATCCAAACTAGTTCTGGCTGCTATCATCCGAGTTCTCCAAGGCCGATGCCTTGCCTTTCTTCACAACCTCAACCAGGCGCCACCGTTTCAGCTTGCTGAGGGGTCGGGTCTCCGCAATCCGGACAACATCGCCCTTGTGCGCCTCGTTCTTTTCATCATGCGCGTAATACTTCTTCGACCGCGTGATCTCCTTACCGTACGTGGGGTGCCGGAACCGGCGTTCGACACTGACGACAACGGTTTTGTCCATCGAATCGCTGATCACCACGCCTTCGCGATTCTTTCGCACACCACGCTGACTCTTGCTATCCATGTTCACCTACTTCGATTGGGTACGCTTGCGCTCCTGCATGACGGTGAGAATCCGGGCCACCTCACGCCGCAACTCGCGGATCCGGACCGCCTTTTCCAACTGGCCCGTCGACTGCTGCACGCGAAGGTTGAACAGCTCCTTCTTCGTGTCGTCGTATTTCTGACGCAGCTCGTCTTCCGTCAACTCTCTGTGTTCACTCGCCTTCATGCACACATCCATTAAAGTTAATTGTTTCCTCGTTTCAGAAACCGCGTGTGGATCGGCAGCTTCGTGGCAGCAATCCGGAGGGACTCCCGCGCCAGCGCTTCCGTCACACCATCGATCTCAAACAAAACCCGCCCCGGTCTCACGACCGCCACCCACTTGTCCGTGGCGGCCTTGCCCTTGCCCATGCGGACCTCCAGGGGCTTCTTGCTGATCGGCTTGTCCGGGAAAACCCGGATCCACATCTTGCCCTTGCGCTTCAGGTTCCTGTTCACGGCCACGCGGCAAGCCTCAATCTGGATCGCCGTGAGCCAGACGCGCTCCAGCGCCTGGAGACCGTATTCGCCAAACTCCAGCGTGTTTCCGGACTGCGCAAAGCCTTTGCGGTTGCCCCGCTGGGACTTGCGGTACTTCACGCGTTTAGGCATAAGCGGCATGGGTCTTCTCCTTCGCGGCCTCGACTTCTTCCTTCTTGCAGATCCAGACCTTGATGCCGATCTTGCCGGCCATCGTGTGCGCCTCGGCAAACCCGTACTGGACATTGGCACGCAGGGTGTGAAGAGGAACCTTTCCCTCCTTGTACCACTCCCGCCGGGCCAGTTCGGCCCCGCCGAGCCGCCCGCTCGCGTGAACCTTGATGCCCAGAACGCCCATTTCCATGGCCATCTGGATGGCGCGCTTCATGGCGCGCCGGAACGATACGCGGCGCTCCAACTGCAGCGTGATGTTCTCGGCGACAAGCTGCGCATTGGCGTCGGGATCCTTCACTTCCTTGATCTCAACGTAAATTTCCTTCTTCGTTTTCGCCGCAATTTCCTCGCGCAGGCGCTCGATGTCCTGCCCCTTGCGGCCGATCACGATCCCCGGCCGGGCCGTGAAAACGGTCACCCGGGCGCGGTTCGCGTAGCGTTCGATAATGACTTCCGGTACCGCTGCGTCCTTCAGGCGCGCCTTCACGAGATCCCGGATCATCAGGTCCTCGTGAAGCAAATTCCCGAATTCCTTCTTGTCCGAGTACCAGCGGGAGCGCCAGTCCTTGTTGACTGACACCCTGAATCCAATCGGATTTACTTTCTGGCCCAAGGCCGGTCTCCTTTCCTGCAAAAAGCCTGCTTATTTTGCCGACGGTTTTTCATCCGTCAACGTTATCTTTACGTGGCTCATTCTTCGTATGATCGGGCTGACCATTCCGCGCGATCGCGGCCAGAACCGCTTCATCTGTGGCCCGTGCTCGATTCTCGCCGTTTTGACGAAAAGTTTCTCAGCCGAAAGCTTGGCGTTGTTTTCCGCGTTCGCAATGGCCGACTTCAGTGTTTTCCGGATGTAGAATGCCGCCTTGCGCTCGCTGAACTCCACGATCTTCAGGGCGTCGGACACCGGAAGTCCTCTCAAGGCACGCGCCAGATCCCTGGCCTTGGAGGGCGTCAATCTCACAAACTTTGTTGTCGCATGAATTTCCATCGATCTTACCTCAAATCTCAGGCGGCGATTCCCTACTTCAGCGCGATCACCTTGTCTGTCGCCGCGCCGTGTTTCCGGAACACCCGGGTCGGCGAAAATTCGCCGAGGCGGTGTCCGACCATGTTTTCTGTCACGAAAACGGATGTGAATGTCTTGCCGTTATGAACCGAGAATGTAAGCCCCACGAACTCGGGCAAAATCATCGACCGGCGCGACCACGTCTTCAGGGGGCTTTTCTGCCCGGACCGGATCATGGCTTCGGCGCGCTTCAACAGTTTCTCGTCTACAAAAGGACCCTTTTTGATCGAGCGACTCATGGCTTACTTCTTCCTCCGCTGAATGATGAACCGGCCGGAAGGCTTCCGGCGGCAACGCGTCTTCTTTCCCTTCGCCAACTGGCCCCACGGAGAGCGGGGATGACCACCGCCGGAGGACCTGCCCTCGCCACCGCCCATGACGTGATCGATCGGGTTCATGGCCACACCGCGTACGGTCGGGCGCCATCCCAACCACCGCTTGCGTCCCGCCTTGCCCAGCGAGATGTTCTCGTGGTCCAGATTGCCCACCTGTCCAACCGTGGCGTAACACCGAACGTTGATCATCCGGATTTCGCCCGACGGAAGCCGCACATGCGCGTACTCACCCTCGCGCGCCATGATCTGCGCCGCCATGCCGGCGCCGCGGACCAACTGGCCGCCGCGACCCGGATGCATCTCGATATTGTGGACCGGCGTGCCCAGCGGGATCTCGGAAAGAGGAAGCGCATTCCCCTCCAAGGCCTCCGCATGCGGACCGGATACGATGGTGGAACCCACCTTCAGGCCGTTCGGGGCAAGAATGTAGCGCTTGTCGCCATCCGTATAGAACAACAGTGCGATGCGGGCGGAGCGATTCGGATCATATTCGATCGCCGCGACCTTGGCAGGGATATCATGCTTATCCCTCTTGAAGTCGATGATGCGGATGAAGCGCTTGTGTCCGCTGCCGCGATGGCGCACCGTGACACGCCCCATGGAGTTCCGGCCCGCCACGGACTTCTTCCGCACGATCAGGGCCTTTTCCGGATGTTTCTTCGTGATCTCCTCGAATGAGGGTCCCACGGTGAACCGCAGGCTCGCGGTAGTCGGTCTATATGTCTTCAAACCCATGGCTGCATTTCCTCTTACGTGAGATCGATCTTGTCGCCCTCTTTCAGCGTCACCACGGCGCGCTTCCACGCCGCCGTCATCCCATAATTCATCGAGCGAAGGCGCTTGTGCTTGCCCTGCCGGTTCATGGTGTTGACCTTTGTCACCTTGACATTGAAAATCTTTTCGACGGCATTCTTGATCTCAATCTTGTTGGCGGACGGATCCACCCGGAAGAGATACTGGTTATCCCGCTCCGTCAGATGAGTTCCTTTCTCCGTCAAAAGCAACTTGCGGATGATCGTACGACCTTCCTTCATGAGGCTCTCCCCGACTGATTCTTCAGACGCTCTTCGAACTTGGCCATGGCCTCCTGGCTGACCAGCATCCTCGGATACCGAAGCACCTGGTAGGTATGAACGCCGGCCGCGGTGGCCACTTCGACGTTCGGAATGTTCCGGGCCGCCAACTGCACGTTCTTGTCCGGAGCGCCAAGGACCAGCAGCGCGCCCCGGCCCATCTTCAGCTTGTTCAGGACGGCCACAATGCTCTTCGTCTTCGGTGCGGACACCGCCAACTGGTCCACGAGGGCCACATCGCCCGAAACAACCCTCTCGCTGAACGCGCGGCGGAACGCCAGGCGCAAGGCCTTCTTGTTGACACGCTTCTCGTACTTCTTGGGATGCGGGCCAAACACGATACCGCCGCCGCGCCAGATCGGAGACCGGATCGAGCCGGCGCGCGCACGGCCGGTGCCCTTCTGCCGCC
>AMWB02155983.1_pt2 | contig 10296 bp, 20 predicted proteins | sample 200311 | NCBI WGS metagenome assembly AMWB02 (sample SAMN02737377, study PRJNA173069) | bioreactor metagenome | biome: anode biofilm in microbial fuel cells | place: USA: California | collected 2010-12-16 | reverse complement strand
GGCAAGGGCGTTCAGGATGCGCTGAATATCCTCAAATTCTCTCCGCAGAAGGCCGCGGCCATTGTCAGCAAGTTGGTCAGTTCGGCGGTCGCTAATGCGGAACAGAAGGGTGTATCCGACATCGACCGTCTGTTGATCAAGCATATCAGTGTCGACCAGGGCCCGGTTCTTAAGCGCTTTATGCCCCGGGCGCAGGGACGTGCCACCAAGATCCGTAAACCGACGAGTCACATCACTGTGATTCTTGACGAAAAGTAGACTGAGGGAGGTGATAGTTTGGGCCAGAAAGTACATCCCGTAGGATTTCGGTTGGGAGTCATCAAAACCTGGGAATCCAAGTGGTATGCAGAGGCGGATTACGCCAAGCTGCTCCATGAAGATATCAAGCTTAGGAATTACCTCAAAAAGCGGCTCTATCATGCCGGTATTTCCAAGATTGAATTGGAGCGCGCCGCGAATAAGGCGAAGATCAATATTTACGCCGCACGTCCAGGCATTATCATTGGCAAGAAGGGTTCCGAGGTCGAGGCGCTCAAGAAAGAGCTGGCCAAACTCACCGACAAGGAAGTCTTCATTAATATTCAGGAAGTTCGCAAGCCTGAGATTGATGCTCAATTGGTGGCGGAGAATGTGGCACTCCAATTGGAACGCCGAGTTGCTTTCCGCCGCGCGATGAAGAAAAGCGTCAGCATGGCGCTCAAATTTGGCGGCCAGGGAATCAAGATCACCTGCAGCGGTCGTCTAGGTGGGGCCGAGATGAGCCGTACTGAATGGTACCGTGAGGGGCGCGTGCCCCTACATACTTTACGCGCCGATATCGACTATGGATTCGCCGAAGCGAAGACCACTTATGGCATCATCGGTGTCAAAGTGCTTATCTTCAAGGGCGAAGTTCTCGCGCGGGAACAGCAATAAGATCGCAATAGGAGTAAGCAAGCCATGTTAATGCCCAAGAAGGTTAAACATAGAAAAACATTCAAGGGGCGCATGAAAGGCGCCGCCAAGGGTGGTACCGAGCTGAACTTCGGGGATTTCGGTCTGCAGGCCATCGAATGCGGTTGGTTGTCATCCCGGCAAATCGAAGCCGCTCGTCGGGCCATGACTCGTTATATCAAGCGTGGCGGGAAGATCTGGATCCGAGTTTTCCCGGACAAGCCCCTGACCCGCAAACCCGCCGAAACCCGTATGGGTAAGGGGAAAGGGTCTCCGGATAGTTGGGTCGCCGTGGTTAAGCCCGGGGTCATGCTTTATGAAATGCAGGGGGTTGACGTAGAAGTAGCCCGCGAGGCCTTCCGGCTTTCCGCCAATAAGCTCCCGATGAAAACCAAGTTCGTGATGAGGGAGGATATTGTCAATGAAAGCTAGTGAAATGGTGGCCCTCAACATCGAGGAATTACGGAAGAAATCTGAAGAACTCAGCCAGGAACTGTTCAATCTGCGGTTTCAGTTGCATACCGGACATCTGGAAAATACCGCGCGGATTCCTCAGATCAAGAAGGATATTGCCCGGGTTAACACCGTGCTGCGGCAGAAACAGGGATAGTGGGGAGTACGAGGACGGATATGACGACTGAACGTGGAAACAGAAAGACCCGGGTTGGGATCGTGGTCAGCGACAAGATGGATAAGACCGTCGTAGTCAAGGTTGACCAGCTGGTAAAGCATCCCATTTACAAAAAATACATCAAGCGCAAGGTTACCTGCAAAGCCCACGACGAGCGCAACGACTGCGCCGTCGGCGACAAGGTGCTTATCGTGGAGACCAGGCCGCTGTCCCGTGACAAGCGGTGGAGAGTCCGCGAAATCCTCGAAAAACACGTAACCGTTTAGGAGATACAAGCCATGATCCAGATGCAGACCATGCTTGATGTCGCGGACAATTCCGGCGCCCGGAAGCTCTGCTGCATCAAGGTGCTCGGCGGCTCCAAACGCAAATACGCCGGTCTTGGAGATATTATTATCTGCTCCGTCAAAGAGGCCTTGCCCAATTCGCGGGTCAAGAAAGGCGATGTGGTGCGTGCCGTTATTGTCAGAACGGCTAAGGAGGTTCCCCGCCCGGATGGCTCGTTCATCCGCTTTGATAAGAATTCCGCCGTGGTGGTCAATGCCGGGGGGGAGCCCATCGGAACCCGAATCTTTGGACCCGTCGCCCGTGAACTCCGCGCCAAGCGCTTTATGAAAATTGTATCTCTGGCGCCTGAAGTCCTTTAAAAAAGATCATTGGGAGATATACGAAGATGGCGGCTAAAAACCTTCATGTCAAAAAAAACGACATGGTGATGATCATTGCTGGCAAAGAGAAGGGCAAGTCGGGCAAGGTCGCCCGGGTTTTTCCGGAGAAGGGCCGGCTTACGGTAGAAGGCTTAAACGTAGTCAAGCGTCACACCCGCCCTTCCCGGGCCAACCAGGATGGTGGAATTGTCGAGAAGGAAGCGCCCCTGGACGCTTCCAATGTGTTGCTGCTCTGCGTAGCTTGCGGCAAGGCGGCCCGTACCGGCATCCGTGTTCTGGAAGATGGGCGTAAGGTGCGTTTCTGCAAGAAGTGCAACGAGATCGTGGATAAGTAACGGAGGATTTCCATGGCAAGACTGAAAGAAAAATACCAGGTCGAGCTGGTCCCTCAGCTGAAAAAGGACTTGCAGCTCGACAATGTGATGGAAGTCCCCCGGGTCGAGAAAGTTGTCGTAAACATGGGTCTCGGGGAGGCCATTCAGAACATCAAGATCCTGGAGGCGGCGGTTGAGGAATTGACCAAGATCACCGGGCAGAAGGCGGTTATAACTAAAGCGAAAAAGTCGATCGCGACCTACAAGCTGCGTGAAGGCATGCCGATTGGTTGTCGCGTGACCCTGCGTCGCGCTCAGGCCTACGAGTTTCTCGATCGTCTGATCAATATTGCCCTTCCCCGGGTTCGTGACTTCAAGGGGGTTTCTCCCAAGGGGTTCGACGGGCGCGGCAACTATACTCTCGGTATTCGCGAGGAAATTATCTTCCCTGAGATCGATTTCGATAAAATCGACAAAGTCAAGGGGATGAATGTGACCATTGTCACCACGGCCCGGACCGATGAAGAGGGACGCGCCCTCCTGGCGGCCATGGGCATGCCTTTCAGGAAATAAAGTCAGACGGAGAGCGGAGGAGCTAGTGGCAAAAAAATCGATGATGATAAAGGCTTCGCGGCCAACCAAGTTCGGAGTTCGGCAGCATAACCGCTGCCCTCTCTGCGGCCGTCCGCGGGCGTATTATCGCAAATTTGACATGTGCCGTATTTGCCTGCGCAAGCTGGCGTCGGAAGGAAAACTTCCCGGCGTCATCAAGTCGAGCTGGTAAAGAGACATTAAGGAGCTGCATCCATGGCAATGACTGATCCTATCGCGGACATGCTGACCCGCATCCGTAATGCGGGCCTGGCGAAGCATCCGAAGTTGGACGTGCCTTCGTCCAAAATCAAAGAGGCCTTGGCTTCGGTGCTCAAGGATCTTGGATATATCAAGAATTTCAAGAATATCAGCGACGAAAAGCAGGGCGTGCTGCGGATCTACCTCAAGTTTGACGAGGATAATCAGCACGTCATTCATGAAATCAAGCGGGTATCCACTCCTGGTCGTCGCATCTATGTGGGGAAGGACGAGATCCCCATGGTGAAAAACGGTCTCGGGTGCGCCATCCTGTCGACTTCCAAGGGTCTGATGGATGATGCGGCTGCACGCACGGCGCAGGTGGGCGGCGAGCTCCTCTGCACCGTCTGGTAAGGATCCGGGGAAGGAGTTTATAAAAGATGTCGAGAATCGGGAAAAAACCCATTACGATTCCGGGTGGAGTGAAGGTTTCCCTTTCCGGGGAGACCATCAGCGTGCAAGGTCCCAAGGGCCAGCTTAGTCGCCGGATTCCCACGCAGGTTGGAGTTTCCATCGAGGCGGATAGCATCCAGGTCAGTTCTCCGGAAGGTGCGCGCGTGGACAGCTCCATGCAAGGCCTGACCCGGACCCTGGTGGCTAATATGATCGAGGGTGTCACCAAAGGGTATGAGCGTGTTCTTGAGATTAACGGCGTCGGTTATCGCGCCGAAATGAAGGGCGCGATTCTCAACTTGGCCCTGGGCTACTCGCATGCCGTGGAGTATCCCCTACCCAAGGGGATAGACGCCGAGGTCGAGAAGCAGACCAAGATCACTCTGAAGGGAATCGATAAAGAACTGATCGGAGCGACCGCCGCCAAGATCCGTTCTTTCCGTGCCCCGGAGCCTTATAAGGGCAAGGGGATCAAGTATGCCGAAGAGCGGATTCTGCGCAAGGCCGGCAAGACCGGTAAGAAATAATTGATTCAAGGCCAAGGAGAACGATTGTGAACGTCGCAAAGCAAAGACGTGATGCCCGTGCGAAGCGGCAGGTTCGGGTGAGGAAAAAGGTCCGTGGGACCATGGAACGTCCTCGCCTGTGTGTCTTCCGCAGCGCCAAGCACATTTATGTGCAAATTATCGAGGACGTGACCGGTCGCACTCTGGCGACGGCGTCTACAGCGAACAAGGATGTGGCCGAGGGCGTAAATTATACCGGCAATGTCGAGGCCGCCAAGGCTGTCGGGCAAACCATCGCCAAGAAGGCTCTTGAGCAGAATATCAAGCAGGTGGTCTTTGACCGCAACGGTTTCCTGTATCATGGCCGCGTGAAGGCTCTTGCCGACGCCGCCCGTGAAGCCGGCCTGTCTTTCTAAGGTAAAGGAGGAGTTCTTTGCATCGCATCGATCCCAATGAACTGAACTTGAACGACCGCGTTATTCATATCAACCGTTGCGCGAAGGTCGTGAAGGGTGGCCGTCGTTTCAGCTTCTCCGCCTTGGTGGTGGTCGGCGACGGGGAAGGTCATGTCGGTTACGGACTGGGCAAGGCCAAGGAGGTTCCTGAAGCGATCCGCAAAGGGGTCGAGCAGGCCAAGAAAAGCCTTATCAAGGTTCCCCTGCGTGGGCGGACCATTCCCTTTGATGTGCTGGGTAAATTCGGCGCCGGGAAGGTTCTCCTCAAGTCGGCCTCCGAAGGTACCGGAGTAATTGCCGGCGGCGCGGCCCGTGCTGTTTTGGAGGTGGCCGGCGTCGGCGATATCCTCTCCAAATGTCTCGGTTCCAATAACCCGCATAATGTGGTCAAGGCCACCGTGAATGCCCTGGCTCAGCTCAAGAGCGCCCAGGAAATCATGGAACGCCGCGGCCTGCAGGCGTCTGCTGAATAAGTTGGCGGATAAGGAGAAGCTCATGGCCGATCAGATCAAGGTGACACTGAAAAAAAGCGGCATCGCCCGCGATGAATATTTCACGCGAGTCCTCAAGGGACTTGGTTTAACCAAGCTGCATAAGACGGTATGCCTAAAGGACACTCCGGAAATTCGCGGGATGATTCGCAAGGTAGCCCACATGGTTGAAGTCGAAGACTGCCGTTAAGGAAGATGGATATGGATCTGAGCAATTTGCAACCGGCATTCGGTTCTACGAAAAATCGCAAGCGTATCGGTCGTGGCCACGGTTCGGGCACGGGCAAGACCGCGGGTAAAGGACATAAAGGGCAGAAGGCTCGCAGCGGCGGCAGCGTTAAGGCCGGTTTTGAAGGTGGTCAGATGCCTCTGCAGCGTCGTCTTCCCAAGCGCGGTTTTACCCCGCTGGCGAAGAAGGTTTACTCTCTTGTCAATCTGCGGGATCTCGATGTTTTCGAGGACGGCAGTGTTGTCGACCTTGCCGCCTTCGGCAAGGCGGGCCTGGTGAAGGAAGTCTTGGATGGGATCAAAGTTCTTGGGGATGGTGAGTTAACCAAGGCCTTGACGGTTCAGGCACATAAATTCAGCAAGTCGGCTCAAGAAAAAATTGAGGCGGCCGGCGGTAAAGTCGAGGTTCTCTAAATTGATAAAAGCCATCCAGAACATATTCAGTATTCCTGAACTCAGGAGACGGGTTCTCTTTACCCTGTGCATGCTGGCTGTTTATCGGGTGGGTTGTCATGTGCCTACTCCTGGGGTTGACGCGCAGGTTCTGGCCAAGTTTTTCGAGGGGACCGAAGGCACTCTTCTGGGTTTGGTCAGTGCCTTTACCGGTGGTGCTCTTGAGCGCATGACGGTATTCGCCTTGGGGATCATGCCTTATATCAGTGCCTCTATTATTCTGCAGTTGCTGGCCGTGGTTTTCGAGCCGGTTGAAAGGTTGAAGAATGAGGGAGAGCAGGGTCGCAAGGTTTTGACTCGCTGGACCCGTTACGGGACAATTCTTCTCTCGATCATTCAGGGTACCGGGATCGCCATTGGTCTGCAAACCATGCGCGGTCCCGCTGGCGAATTTGTTGTTCCTGATCAGGGTATGGGTTTTATTCTGCTGACAGTCATTACCCTGACGGCGGGTACGGCCTTTATCATGTGGTTGGGTGAACAGATTACCGAACGCGGTATCGGAAATGGCATTTCTCTGATCATTTTCGCCGGGATTGTCGCCAATATGCCGGCGGCGATTGTTAACTCGGTACGACTGCTGCGGACCGGTGCCTTGACACCGTTGGTCGGAATTGCGGTTCTTGTTTTGATGATCGCCGTCATCATGGCGATTGTTTTTATGGAGCGCGGACAGCGTCGGTTGCCGATTCACTATGCCAAGCGGGTAGTGGGGATGCGCAATTACGGTGGCCAGACCAGCCATCTGCCGCTGAAAGTCAATATGAGCGGGGTCATCCCGCCGATTTTCGCCAGTTCCATTATCATGTTTCCGGCGACTGTAGCGAATCTGGTTGATGTTACCTGGGTCCAGACCCTAGCATCCATGATGACGCCCGACCACTGGCTTTATAACGTTTTTTTCGTTGCATTAATCATTTTCTTCTGTTACTTCTACACGGCTGTGACTTTCAACCCTGTTGACGTAGCCGAAAATGTGAAAAAGCAGGGGGGCTATATCCCCGGCATACGTCCCGGAAAACCAACGGCGGAATATATCGATGTGGTCCTGGGCCGCCTGACCTTTGCCGGCTCTATTTATATTTCGGCTGTTTGTGTTTTGCCGACCATATTGATCGGCGAGTTCGGCCTGCCTTTCTATTTTGGCGGAACTTCACTTTTGATTGTGGTTGGTGTTGGTATGGACACCGCGTCCCAGATTGAGGCCCACCTGATATCCAGGTCGTATGAGGGTTTCATGAAGGGTGTGACTCTCAAGGGCCGTCATGGTTAGGGAAATCGAAATGAAGCTTATTTTGCTCGGCCCTCCCGGCGCAGGCAAGGGTACGCAGGCCAAAATGCTTATGGATCGCTATGCAATTCCGCAGATTTCCACCGGGGACATTCTTCGAGCCGCGGTCAAGGACGGAACGCCGATGGGTCTAAGGGCCAAGTCCTTCATGGCTGCCGGCGGGCTTGTTCCCGACGAGGTTGTCGTCGGTATTGTGCGTGAGCGTCTTCAGCAAGAAGACTGTAGGGCAGGTTTTATTCTCGATGGTTTTCCTCGGACCGTGGCCCAGGCTGATGCGCTTGCCGAGGCATTGACCGCTCTCGGTCGCCCCCTTGATGCGGTGATTTCCTTGGCTGTCGATGTCGAGGCGCTGGTTGAGCGATTGACTGGTCGTCGCACTTGTCGTGATTGTGGCCGGGGCTATCACGTTACCTTTGCCGCGCCCATGGCGTCGGGGGTCTGCGATGCGTGCGGTGGGGAGTTGCTGCAGCGGGAGGATGACCGAGAGGAAACGATTCGCCGTCGTCTTGAGGTTTATAATGAGCAAACTTCGCCGTTGATTAATTATTATCGTAAGTCCGGACTGCTCTCCGAGGTCGATGGGATGCTCTCCATGGATGCCGTGCAGGACGAGGTGCTCGCTATCCTGCGCAAGGAGTAGTCAGGAAGATGATCGTTCTCAAGTCTCGCGCCGAGCTGATTCTGATGCGTGACGCGGGACGGATTGTCGCGGAAATTCTGCAGCTGCTTCGTGAGCGAATTAAGCCTGGAGTAACGACTCGAGAACTTGACGAATTTGCCGAAGCCGAGTGTAAACGCCGCCGGGTTCGTCCGGCGTTCAAAGGGTACGGTGGTTTTCCCTTCACAATCTGCTCCTCTCCCAACGAAAAAGTGGTTCACGGTTTTGCCGATTCCGAGCCACTGCGTGATGGGGACATTTTGAGTATTGATTTTGGCGTTGTGAAGTCAGGGTTTTATGGGGACTCGGCGATTACGGTTCCTGTTGGACGGATAACGGCTGAAGCGGAAAAGTTGCTGGAGATAACACAGCGCTCCCTTATGCTGGGAGTCGCTGAGGCGACAGTCGGCAATCGTCTTTCCGATATCTCGCATGCAGTCCAGGCTTGTGTCGAAATAGAGGGTTTTAGCGTTGTCCGTGAGTTTGTCGGGCATGGTATTGGTCGGCAATTGCATGAGTTGCCGCAAATTCCTAATTTTGGTGCTCCCGGTCAGGGGCCGCGGTTGCGAGAAGGGATGACCCTGGCGATTGAACCGATGATCAACGCGGGGACGCCGGATGTTCGCATTCTCTCGGATGGCTGGACGGCGGTGACGGCGGATGGTCGGCTGTCGGCTCATTTTGAGCACACGATAGCCGTTACCAGTCATGGGCCTGAGATTTTGACTGCTTTATAGACATAATTTATGGTTGAACGTTGTGATTGGATAACATTCGCTAAGTCGCTTCGGGCGACCAACTTGATGAGTAAAGGAAGAAACAATGAAAGTCCGCGCTTCGGTGAAGACAATCTGCGACAAGTGTAAGGTGATTAAGCGCAAGGGGATTGTCCGGATTATTTGTGAAAACCCCAAGCACAAGCAGAGGCAGGGATAACTGGATTAGGAGGAATGGAAATTGGCACGTATTGCTGGTATCGACTTACCGAGAAATAAACGGATTGAGGTGGCTCTCACCTACATCTACGGCATCGGCCGCTCCTCTTCCCAGGAGATCCTGAGCAAGGCCGGTGTTGGTCTGAACACCCGGACTGATGATCTCACCGAAGCTGAAGTGGCGAAAATTCGCGAAGTCATCGACCGGGAAAGTAAGGTTGAGGGCGATTTGCGGCGAGAGGTTTCGATGAATATCAAACGTCTCATGGACCTGGGTTGTTATCGCGGACTGCGTCATCGTCGTGGCCTCCCCGTGCGTGGGCAGAAGACCAAGACGAATGCCCGCACCCGCAAGGGGCCCCGCAAGACTGTCGCCGGTAAGAAGAAATAACTGGAGGAACCATGGCTAAGCCCGGTAAGAAAGTAGTCAGAAAAAAAGTTGAAAAAAAGAATATCGCCAATGGGGTGGCCCACATCCAGGCGACTTTCAACAATACCATCGTGACCATCACGGATATCAGCGGTAATGTGATTTCCTGGTCTACTGCCGGTGGTCGCGGTTTCAAGGGTTCCCGGAAGAGCACCCCCTTCGCGGCCCAGGTTGCGGCTGAGGACGCTGCAAAAAAAGCCCAGGAGCATGGTCTTCGCAGTGTCGTTGTCAATGTCAAGGGGCCGGGTTCCGGTCGCGAGTCGGCATTGCGTGCCCTGCAAGCGGCGGGCCTCAACATTACTCTGATTAAGGATGTCACCCCAATTCCGCATAATGGGTGCCGTCCTCCCAAGCGCAGAAGAGTCTAAACCTTACAAGGAGGTCGAACGTTGGCTAGATATACCGGCCCCGTCTGTCGCATGTGCAGAAGGGAAAATACGAAATTGTTCCTGAAAGGGGACAGGTGTCATACCGATAAATGTGCCGTTGAGCGTCGTAATTATGCGCCCGGTCAGCATGGTCAGGGACGCATTAAAGTGTCGGATTACGGGACTCAGCTGCGCGAAAAGCAACGGGTCAAACGTACCTATGGCCTTTTGGAGAAGCAGTTCCGTTCCTATTTCGACAAAGCGGATCGCATGAAAGGTGTCACCGGCGAGAATCTGCTGGTTTTGCTGGAACGTCGCATTGACAGCATGGTTTACCGCATGGGCTTCGTTTCTTCCCGTAATGAAGGTCGCTCTCTTGTTCGTCAGGGCCATTTTCTTGTCAATGGCCGGCGAGTTGATATCCCTTCGTACTTGGTTCGCCCCGGTGATGTCGTTGAGCTGCGTGAAAAGAGCCGTCAGGTAGCACGTATCAACGAAGCTCTTGATGGTGTCATGCGTCGTGGTCTTCCTTCCTGGGTCGAGCTGGATCGCGCGGCCTTCAAGGGGATCGTTAAAACCCTGCCTGTTCGTGAAGAGATGACGACTCCTGCATTCCAGGAACATCTCATCGTCGAATTGTACTCCAAGTAGTCCGGTTGGGCTTTAACTGTAACCTCATTAGGGAGGATA
>AMWB02017706.1_pt1 | contig 10299 bp, 5 predicted proteins | sample 200311 | NCBI WGS metagenome assembly AMWB02 (sample SAMN02737377, study PRJNA173069) | bioreactor metagenome | biome: anode biofilm in microbial fuel cells | place: USA: California | collected 2010-12-16 | reverse complement strand
TAGCGCCTGAAGGGGAGTTCGGGTCGGGGTTTTCGATTATAACGGCTTTCATTTCAGGAAGGTCGGTGCTTCTCGGCAGCCTGTAAGAATTGAAGTTCGTGTTTGTTATCACGCCGTCTTTCATTTTTACTTCTTCGTGAAGACCGTACCCAATTCCCATAGCCATACCGCCGTAGAACTGTCCGAGAGTCATTTGAACATTCGCGGCTTTGCCCGCGTCATGCGCGGCGATGGCGTTAAGGAGTTTTACTTTTCCCGATTTTCTGTTCACCGTCAGTTCGATTGCCTGACATCCGTACGTCCAGGAAAAGTAGGCGTCGCCCTGTCCGTTCTCTTCATTCCAGGTCACTTTCGGTCCCCTGAACACTCCGAAGACGTGTGGATATTCCTGATTCCTGTACATCGATGAAATCACATCGTCGAATTTGTATTTGTCCTTTCCGCAGATTATTTCATCGTCTTTAAAGACGGCATTTCCCGCCGCGCTTCCGTAATGTTTGTTTAAGAAACCGGTTATCTTTTCTTTCAACTTTTTAACGGCAAGAGCAACGGCGCCTCCGCCCATCACCGTACCGCGCGAAGCGACAGTCGTACCGCCGTCGGGGATATTCGATGTGGAAGGCCGCCTGTAGCGGATTCTATCAAGGCTCACGCCGAGTTCGCGGGCGAGAATCAGGCACATCGCGCTTTCGGAGCCCTGTCCGTTTTCGTGTATCCCCGTTTCGAGAAGAATCGAGCTGTCGGGCTGGACGTTTATTATTGCGGAATTGAAATCGGTGCCTTCCGCTCCGAGACTCATCCCGCGGTAACTCATCGCTAGTCCCACGCCGTAGAGTTCATCGGCATCCGATTTTCCGAAAGAGCATTTCTTATACTTATTTTCATAATCAAATTCATCGAGCACGGTATTAAGAGTTTCTTCCATCGCCACTTTATGATTGTCGAGTTTTTGTCCTGTGATTGTAATGCTTCCCTGCCTGACCATATTTTTTCTTCTAATCTCAATCGGATTGATATCGAGTTTCGACGCCGCGATGTCAATCATGGATTCGACGACGAAGTTCATCTGAGGAGAGCCGAAACCCCTCATCGCGCCCGTTACGACGTTGTTCGTGTAAACGCCGTAAGTATCGCAGTGAACGTTTTCGACCTGATAAGGACCGCAGCATTGAACAGTGGAGCGCCAGGTCACCCAGGGCGTCACTGAGCAGTACGCTCCTCCGTCGGCTATGATTTTTGTCTTCACTGCTTTTATTTTTCCGTCTTTCGTGAATCCCATCTTATAATAAATTCTGTACGGATGCCTCTTGTAACTTTCACGAATAGACCATTCGCGGGCGTAAGAGCATTTCACGGGTTTGCCCGTCAGTTTAGCGGCGAGGGCTGTTCTCGCTGCAACGATAGAAACCGTATCATCCTTGCCGCCGAATCCGCCGCCCATCGGTGTGCTGATAACTTCCACGTCGGCAAGCCTTCCTCCGAGCACGGCATTAACAAAACGCCGCGTGCTGAACGGATGCTGCATGCTCGCGTAAACCTCAATCACGCCGTCGTGCCTCGGATTGCATATCGCGACTTCGGGCTCCATATAAGCGTGCTCGACGAATTGTGTCTGAAAAACCTCTTCGAGTATCAAGCCGGAATTCTTGAAACCGTCTTCATTGTTTCCTCTTCTCACGCGGTGCTCGTTTATAATGTTGCTTCCGTGCTCTTCGTGAACAAGCGGGCAGTCAGGCTCAAGCGCCTTTTCGGGGTCGAGTATCGAAGGAATCGCTTTCGCTTCGAGTTTAACCAGTCCGGCCGCTTTAATCGCTTTAGCGCGTGTGTCGGCGACAACGAGCGCGACTACGTCGCCGTTGTAAAATATCCTGTTTTCCGCGAATATCCTGAAATCTTTTATTATCTGTCCGAAGCGGTTCGTTCCCGGAACGTCTTTATGGGTCAGCACTTTAACAACGCCTTCGGATTTTTCGGCATCGGATATGTCGATTGAAACAATCTCCGCCGACACGAAATCACTGTAAACGGGTACGGCGTGGAGCATGAACGGAAATTTCACGTCATCCGTATATCTCGCCCTGCCCGTAACTTTCGCGTAAGCGTCGTTTCTCCAGGCTTTTGGATTGTCTTTTTTCATTTCAATAAAATTTGCGTTTCCGTTTCGTCAATGTATCATTTACTTTTTTCAAAAACAACATTTCCTTTTATTAGCGTGTACCTGACATCAAGTTTAGATTTTTTACCGAAATAAGTTTCGTAGCAGAAAGATTTTGTCGAAACAATATCTTTCTCTTCTCCGTCGAAACCAAGTACGGTCAAATCCGCGTCGGAGCCTTCCCGTATAACGCCTTTCATCGGATACAAACCCGTTATGACCGCGGGGTTCGTAGAAAGCCGTCGGGAAATATCGACTGCCGTTTGCGCATTCAATCCTCCGTACAGTTCAAATATTAGTCCTGAAAGCGCTCCTATACCGGGCAGACCGTTCGGGACATCCCGGATATCGGCGAAAAAATTGTCCTTATCTTTTTTTCTGAACGCGCAGTGGTCAGTCGCGAATACGTCGAAATGCCCGCTCAGAGCCAGTCCGCGGAGTTTAGAAACGTTATCTTCCTGACGAAGAGGCGGCGAGCAAATAAACCTGTGGCCGCCAGGCGCCGCGAGTTTATCTTCGTTTAAAAACAAATACTGCGGACAGGTTTCGCAGGTTACGTTGCTGTATTTTTTTCTGTACTCGTTTATCAGTCCTGCGCCTTCTGCTGTAGAAACGTGTACGATGTGAATTTTCGCCTGCGTCTTTTCCGCTATTGAAAGAATTTTTCTTATCGCTATTACTTCCGCTTCGGCAGGGCGGAGCAAAGCGTGCGAAATCGATTTCGTCAAATCGAGTTTTGTGATATCAACGGATTCTATCGTGTCGTTATCTTCGCAGTGCACGAGAATTGTTGCGTCAAGGTTTTTTAATACCGGAATTATTTCGGACAAATCATCGTATGAAGTATAAATTCCCGCGTTTCTGTACGTCGTGTAAAACTTGAAAGTTCTGAAACCTATGCCTGCGAGATACGCGATGTCCTCGCGGTCATTTTCAGTGAAAGTAACAGGCGTGAGATGGAACGCGATGCTGCACAATTCCTTCCCATTATCCGCCGCTGTCTTTTTTCTGTATTCGTACTTCTCGAGCGCGAGTTCGAGTTCTTTAATCAGCGTGTTCCCGTTTTTCTGCGTGATGAAATTAAATAGTGTGGTAATTCCGTTTTCGAGAGCAATTTCGGAAGCGGAATCGTATGTATCCGCGAGATAATATTTACCGATTGTATCGTCGAGGTGCGTGTGCATATCTATGAACCCGGGAAATACATAACATCCGTCCGCGTCAATAATTTCAAAATCATCCTCCTTGATTTTTCCGAATGATTTTATGATTCCTTTTTGTACGAGAATATCCGTCTTTGCAGTTTCCTTCTCGAAGACTACGATTCCGTTCTTAATCAATATGTTTCCGTTACCGCCCATTAACCGTTAAGGTATTTTGCAGTCGCAGCGGTGTCTTTAAGTCCGCTGCCTGTTATAAGCAGGACAACCTGCTTTTTTCTATCGAGTTTAGTTTTTGATTTTAATAGTCCTGCCAGCGCCGCGGCGCTTGAAGGCTCGACGTAAATGCCCGTAAAAGCAGCGAGAGTTTTCTGCGCTTCCATTATTTCTTTATCGCTCACGGTTACGGCGAAACCACCTGATGCAATAACCGCGTTTCGAGCCATATGCGCGTTGCTCGGAGTCTTCACAGAAATCGAATCCGCTACAGTCGCGGGATTCGCCGCGTCCCTGTAAACGCCCGTTTCAATAAAATTCGAAATCGCGTTTGAATTTTCGGATTGCACGCAAATCAGTTCAGGAATTTTTCCAATCAGTCCGCACATTTTCAAATCATAGAAGCCTTTGTAAACTCCCGAAATAATTACGCCGTCACCGACGGGGACAAGCACCGCGTCAGGCGGTTCGAAATTGTTCTGAACGAACATCTCGAGAGCCGACGTTTTTTTCCCTTCGATTGTGAGCGGATGATAAGCCGTATTCCTGTTCAGACCGCCGTTGTCATTCGTGTATTCAATCGACAATTTAAAAGCGTCGTCATAAGTTCCTTTCACTTTAAACACCTCCGCGCCATAAACCTGCATCTGAAGCAGTTTCGCCGCGGGCGCCGATTCGGGAGCGAATATTAAAGCTTTTTTTCCCGCCGAAGCGCAAACTGCAGCGAGCGAACTTGCGGCGTTTCCCGTCGATGCCGTTACGATTTTTTCCTCTCCGATTCTAATCGCTTCAGCGACTACGAGGAAAGAAGCCCTGTCCTTATATGAGCCGCTGGGATTAAGCGTGTCGTTTTTCAGGTAAAGGTTTTCGAATCCCGTCAAACCGCACAGCCGCTCTGATTTATGAAACGGAGTATTGCCGTGAAAAAATCCGGGATAGAATTTCTTTTCAACCGCTGAAAACAAATTCAGGTCGGGATTCTCCCTGTTGAATTTTGATTTTATTAAATCGTAATCGAACTCAACCGTCAGCACTCCTTTAAGAGGCATTCCCGGCTCATAAGACTTCGAGCAATCGGGGCAAAGATATTTCACTTCGTCCCGTTTGTATTCCTTGCCGCATTGTGTGCACTTGTACCTGAACATATTAAGGATTATTCATTTTATAAACCAGAGCCGCGTAAACGGCAGCGCATTCGCTCAGATGTTTCACGGGCGAATTCTCGTCGGGCATATGAGCGAGAACTTCATTTCCGGGTCCGAGACCAATGCAGGGAATGCCGTTCATTCCCGCGATTGCTATTCCGTTTGTGCTGAAAGTCCACTTCCCGATTTCGGGTTTGCGGTTCAATGTCTTTTCGTAAGCGGCGGAGGCGTCTTTCAGATAATCGGAATCTTCAGGTATCTTCCAGGTCGGATAATATTTTTCCGTTGGATAAACCAATCCCGTGTATGCTTTTTCAGCGTAAGTCAGCACTTCGACTTCGGCATCGGGATAACCCGCGAGTTCGGCGGCTTTCTTCACTTCCGCGACCGCGCTTTCTTTCGTTTCGCCGAAAGTCAATCGCCTGTCGAGTTGTATGCTCGCGGCGTCAGGTACGGCGCACTGCGAAGGCGATGAGAAGAAAACCTGCGTCACGCATACGCTTCCTTTTCCAAGAAATTCATCATAAGCGAGGCGCTCGTTGAGTTTCTCGATTTCAAGAGCGATTCTCGAAATCTTGTAAATGGCGTTGTCGCCCCGTTCGGGCGCGGAGCCGTGGCAGGAGAATCCTTTTACCTTAACCATTATTTCCATTCTTCCCCTGTGTCCTCTGTATATGTTCATGTTCGTCGGTTCGGTTATCACGACCAACTCGGGTTTTATTTTATCCTCGTTGATAATGTACTGCCAGCAAAGCCCGTCGCAGTCTTCTTCCATTACGGTACCCGTGAAATAAATCGTGAAGTCTTTATTCAGCCCGAGTTCCTTTATTATTTTTCCCGCGTAAACCATCGAAGCCATGCCGCCTTTCTGGTCAACCGAGCCGCGCCCCCAGATTTTGCCGTCTTCAATTTTCGGCGTGAAGGGGTCGAAACTCCAGAGCGACATTTCTCCGGGATAAACGGTGTCTATATGCGCGTCGAAAGCGATTATTCTTTTACCGTTTCCGATTCTGCCTATCACGTTGCCGAGTCCGTCGATTCTTACTTCGTCGAATCCTGCGGATTCCATTTTACTTTTTATCAGTTCAATAACTTCTTTTTCCTTGCAGGAGAATGAGGGAGTGCGTATTAAATCGCATAAAAATCCCGCGGTTTCGTTTTCGAGTTCTTCCGCTCTTTTGAATATTTTATCGTACATCATTATTTTGTTTTTAAAATCTGTCCCATAATTTTTTCGCCGTCTCGAGGGACTTTCGCGAGACTTCTTCCTCGTCAATGCCGAGTTTCAGTACCTTGTTTTCCATCAGGACTTTTCCGTTTACAATCGTCGTATCGACAATCGAATGCGAAATACCGAAGATTATATGTCCTGTATATGTTGATTCGTCCAGAGGCGTAGGCGGATAATAGTCTATGAGAATTATGTCGGCCGCCGCGCCTTCTTCAATAGCGCCGAGCGGCACATTCCAGTATTTATTCGCTATGACGGCATTATTGCGAAGCAGAGTGTTCGTCGCTTCGATGAATCCGCAGGACGGATTCTGATTCCTTAAATGCTGCGCCCAGAGCGCGACGCGGAGTTCTTCCGGCATTTTAACCGTCATCGCGTCTGTGCCGAGACCGACGAGTATGCCCTTGCTCTGAAGTTTGATTATGTCCGCGATACCGACGGCGTTGTTAAGGTTCGACTGCGGATTGTGAACGACTGTCGTTCCGTTCTCCGCGAGAATGTCCATTTCCTTCCAGTCAACGTGAACGCAGTGCGCGGCGATGCTCTTGTTTCCGAGTATTCCGAATTTATCCAGTCTTTCAACGACGCGCATTCCGTAATTTTTCAGGGAATGCTCTTCATCCGATTCCGCTTCTGCGACGTGCACGTGAAAACCCGCGTTCAAATCATTCCCGATTTTCGACGCCTTCTCGAGAGTACTGTCTTCGAGTGTAAATGCCGCGTGAAGTCCGAACAATGCTTTCAACTGTTCGTCGTTAGTTTCATTGCACTGCTTTATGAATTCCGCGTTCTCTTCTATTCCTTCATCCGAAATTTTTTTACCGTCCCTGTCCGAGAGTTCGTAGCACAGCGAGGCTCTCAATCCGGTTTCCTTAACCGCTTTCGCGATAGTGTTCAGGGAGCCTTTCACGGCGAACGGGCTGGCGTGATGGTCGATTAAAGTCGTCGTGCCGTGTCTTACCGCGTTAAGCGCCATTATCAGCGCGCTGTAATAAGTGTCTTCGTGTCCGAGTTTCCTGTCGAGCCGCCACCACAGGTTTTCGAGAACTTCGCTGAAGTTTGAAGACGGCGCCGCCTTGCCGAGCCCGCGCACCAGCGTGCTGTAAAAATGCATGTGCGCGTTGATGAATCCGGGCATGACGACTTTCCCTTTCGCGTCGATTACCTTGTCGTAAATGCCGGTGAAGGCTTCATTCCTGTCAATTGATTTTATTTTTCCGTCTTCTATGAACACGGAATGATCGTAAAGCACGCGCGGCTCAGAACCGAGCGTGATTATGATTCCGTTTTTTATTAATATATCCATTTATGCTTCATTTAATACGCTCGTTTCTTCGGGCGTTCTTTCTCTCAAATACAATGCGCCCGCGAAACATTTTTGAACGCAAATCGAACAGCCGATGCATTTCGAAGCGTCCGTCACGGGGATTTTTTTATTGTTAAGTTCAATAGCGAGATACGGGCAGCGTGTGCAGTTGCCGCAATGCTCGCAGAGTTCTTCGTTCACCGCTGATATTTTCTTGACGGGCGTGAGTTTCATAAATCCCGTTACGGGATTCGGAAGCGCTCGTCCTATAAGTTCGCCGACCGATTTCAATCCCCGCTCTTTCATAAGGTAACTTAAACCCGAATGGAGTTCATCTATTATTCCGTATCCGTGTTTCATTACAATCGTGCAGAACTGAACCGTCTTCACGCCGAGCGCGAGAAAATCAGCCGCAGATTTATAATCCATCGGACCGCCGTTTCCTGATACTGTTATTCCCATTCCCGAAACATTAGCGAGAGTAAGGTTGCTGATTGGAATTACGCCTTCGCCCGACAAGCCGATAACAACGCCTTCTTCCCAGTTGCTCTTTTTTCCTTTTCTGAAAGACAGCGCGGGGAACGTGTTCGCGAGCGTGACGCCCGCTTTCTTGTGCGGGTATTTCGCGAATACTTCCTTGATGGCGGTTATAATCGGATAGATTGCCGTTACAGCGGCGGTAAGTTTGAATAGTTTAGGAACGCCGGGACTGCCCGCTTCCATAACCCAACCGATAATCTTAGCGGTGAGTTCTGCGTCCTGCGAAACGATGTCGCCCTTCGTGCCGTCGCCGCCCTGCGGGCAGGAAAGCGAATATTCTATACCCATCGCTCCCGCGTTTTCGAGTTTAATTGTATTCGACACCCATACTTTTCTGTCCTCTTCGTCATTGCCCGTAACGGGTCCGCCCGTAGAAGCCATCGTAAGCCTGCCCGGGAATTCCGAAACGAGTTTATTGATTTCCGAACAAACCCTGTCGAGCGGATGTCCCGAAACGTTATCGCAATTGCCGTAAGTGTTCTTCGTAACCGCGAACATGTATTCCGAAGGAATATGTATGTCAACGTTGTCGAAAGCGGTTTTCATCACGCCGCCCGCCCAGCCTGTTTCGTAGGCTTTCTTCATCAGTTCGTAACCGTCGCTCGGAGGAGCGGCTGATAGAATGAAAGGCGAAAGAATTTTCCTTCCGAAGAAATCGGTTTCGAGAGGAACGGGAATCAACTGCCTGCCTTCGAGCACTACGCGGCTCTTGACCTTCTTTTTTATAACGGGTTTCGGCAGGTTGTTAATGTACGCGTCAACTTCCGCGGCGCAGTTCTTTCCCGCGGCTACCGCCTCGACTACAGTAGTCGGTCCGTTCACGATATCACCTGCGTAAAAAATTGATTTCTTCTTTTTAACGTCCAGAGATGACCCGCTTCCAATCGCGATTATAACCGCGTCAAACTGCCTTGTCTGCGGATTTGATTTTTTATCCGTCTTTATTTTTGAGGGATGGAATTTCTCCTTCGGCGGAAGAATAACCTTTGAAGTTACGATTGACTTTATTCTTTTTCCTTCGGGCTTCGAAATCCCGTTAATCGAATCGACATTCACGCGTCCCGATATTTCGATGCCGTGTTTGAGTATAAGGCTTCTTTCAGCGCCGGTTAATGGCATCTCATCGAACTTTTCGAGGCAGAACATTTCGACGTTCGAAGCGCCGTTTAGTTTTGCCGTAACCGCGGCGTCGAGCGCTACCGCTCCGCCGCCTGCAACTGCAACGCGCAGATTCTTAAATTTACTTTTCTTATGATTGCGGAGAAAATCAATCCACGTGTAAGCGAATTCTTCGCCCTTAATGTTCAGGCGGTATTCTCTGTCCCGTCCCGCCGCGGCTATAACCACGTCGTATTCATCGAGAAGGACTTCGGGAGAATATAAATGAACGTCGGAATAAATTTCTATATTTCCGAGCGAGCGGAGAAAATCTATGTCGGTGTCAAGAACGTTCTTGTCGAGTCTTTCATCGGGAATCAGCCTGCACATACCGCCCGGAACGGATTCGGTTTCCAGAATATCCACCTGATAACCTTTCTGCGCGAGAACGGAAGCCGCTCCGAGTCCCGCGGGACCCGCGCCAAGTACTGCGATTTTTTTCCCGTTAGGCTCGGGCTTCCTGAACATAGGCATCTTTCCTGTTTCTTTCGCCTTCCTGATAATCGCCGCCTGCACGGGCGGGATTGAAACAGCGTTGTCGAAAGTTCTGTGAACGCAGGCTTTAACGCAATGATAGTCCGGGCAAACGAAACCGCAGACTTCGCCGAGCGGATTGCTTCCCATAATAATCGCGGCTGAGCGTTCATAATCCTGAGGCAGACCTCTTTTTGCCGCCATAATGAAGTCGGCAGGGGAACAGTCGACAGGACACGCTTCCTTGCAGGGTTTTTCTTCGCAGAATTCGCATTTAGAAAACTCCGCCTGCAATTGAGCGTCAGTCAATGAATTTCGCATTTAGTATATTTTTAAGGAAGTTAATTCATAAGACCGTAAGATTAAATGGAAAAATCGGTCAAAACGGAGGGATTTGTCTTTTTATGACTGTTGTTTGGCAAACAGAAAATTCTTTCCCCCGGAATAAGGTTGATGGATATAATTCCGATGAGATAACACTATTATATTTTTAACTAATCTTTAGACCTTTAAAATAGGTTGTCCATCAATATAAAGAATTTTGTTATTTGTCGGGAATGAAGTAATTGTATGATTTTAAAATTAATAAATATATTTGACGGGATATACCTTGAAATATTATTGATAAGTTAATAACATATATGTACGGAATTTACAAGGGGCAGGAATGAATAAATCAACTTGCGTTACTATCATCAATTTTCTTCGAAAACCGTTTTTAAAATTATCGCTATGAAAAAAATAATATTACCGGTTTTGATTGTAATTGTACATTTTTCATTGAAGATTGCAAGAGCCAGACGGGCTGGTTCTCACAGCCGCTTCCCGTGTCGGGGCAGGTGCAGGATTTGAAGTTCTTTGACGCGAATACGGGATTATCCGGCGGAATATACTTTTACAAACTGGTTTACGTG
>AMWB02026357.1_pt1 | contig 10301 bp, 6 predicted proteins | sample 200311 | NCBI WGS metagenome assembly AMWB02 (sample SAMN02737377, study PRJNA173069) | bioreactor metagenome | biome: anode biofilm in microbial fuel cells | place: USA: California | collected 2010-12-16 | reverse complement strand
CACCGTTAACCCTGAAGGCAGGGAAGTCATCAGTGCCTAAAGTGATCCCGCCCATATCAGGGTGAATATGCCCCGCAAGAATTGGCCCGCGGATAACGTACATCATCGACGGGGGGCCTAAGTCGTCGTGTATCACTGTAGCAGCGCCATTTGATGACGACTCGACGATTTCACGGAGGAGTGCAGGTGGCATCCTTGCTGCAGCTTTATAATCCCAAAGCGCGGTTGCAGCTTCAGCATCTGCAAGCTGTTGTAAGTGCGTATACCCGACGGCAAGTGCACCTTTCTCTGCAGCGGTAACGCGCTTGTAATTCGTACCATCGGCAACGGCATCAAGCGAATATCCTGCGTTAGTAATTTTGCTAATTAGTTTTTCGCCAGTATTGGCGCCAGAAGCAGCCCCGACGTCATCAGCAGCAACCTTACCCGCAACGGTTGGAAGCCTGCCCAACGGTTCAAGAGCCGCAAGGACGTTTGTTTCATCGGTCACATCAGCCAGTGGCTCAATACCATCTAGCTTTGCTATTTGCTCGGCAGTCACTCGTTTATAGGTTGTTCCATCATCGAGGCTATCAAGGTTATACCCACCAGCATCAAGCAATGCGGCAATCTCTGCGCCGGTTGCCCTAGGCACTTTTGTTGCATCCTCAACTCCTGTTTGTGCAAGCTGCACCTTGCCCTTGACGCTCGTTGTGGCATCTGGTAGACGGTTCGCCAATTCGGTAGGCGAATCCAATACGTCTTTCAGAAACTTCGTTCTGTTCGCAAGCGCCTGCGCCTGACTGTTCATCGTGCCACCAGCGCCACCTATTGCCGGAGTTGTCGTCTCGAGTTGTGGTACGCCAGATTCATACACTGACGATTCGGTTAAATTTGCCATTTCATCCTCCTATAGGTTCAATTGGCCATACAATATTGTGCGGGAAACCTTCTTGCTGTGGCACATCTCTTAGCGCTTGTATGTACATAAGCACTGGCGCTATATCCTCTGTTGGGCTAAGCCCTAACTCAAGTTCATCTTTATGCCGGTCAACACGCCAGCGCACCTTCTGTATACGGTAATCTCTTTCTGAACGGACATGTGCCGCTACTTCTTCTTCAGTTGGAACTATCTCCGGCCACTGAGGAAGCTCCATCTCAGGATGCTTTTTTGCATAGGCACGCACATCGTCAAGTTCGTATTTGCCATACGGGTCAAGCCCTTTGGGAACTACATTATAGCCGCTGTCACGCTTATCCGGTTCAACATTGATATCGTATTCCTCGTCGGACCATTTGATAAAATAGCCATAGTCCATTATGATACCCTCCAGTAAATAACAAACGTTGGAGATTGGCCTGAACCGCCTTTATTAACAGAAAATATTTGTGTACCACCACTACCATAACCAGCAGAAACATGGCCAGCTAATTCGTTGGTACTCCCATAATAAGTCGATGAATTATACGCTAAATAATAATATGCTCCACCTGACGGTAACTTTATCGTATATGTTGTATTTGCTTCGGTAACATTTAATCCATAAAATTTTATAGTACCAATATCAGCACTGCCCAATGTCACGCTGGTATCTGTATTCATCGTTGGAAGATTAGCAGGGAAATGATCTAATTCATCATATTCTAATTTAGTAATATGGACTTTTGGGGTAAGAGAAATTGCAGACGAAGTAAAAGATACCGAGATGGTGTTAGATGAACCCTGAGTGAATGATGCAATAAGGTTTTCGCTTGAGTCATATAAACGCAAAACATTATTTAAAATTACCCTTGTTTTTTTTGCATATTTTACGGTATATCCATTGTAACTAAAAGTGGTATTAAATTGATAAAGATAATCTGATATTAAAGAACTGAAATGTAAATATACGCCTGCTTGTGTATCCACTCCCGAAGTCCAAGAACGAGCAGCAATTGAATAATGTTGATATGTTTTTAATACTTCGGTATCAATTTCACCAGTAAAATAGGCGTTTTTAATCACAGATTCAGTAAATCTAGAACCATATGATTTTACTATATTCCCAGCAGCATCTAGATTGAAACCACCAGTAGGATAACCTTCTGCATCTTCGGCATAATTACTTGATTTTAGATAGCCTTTTGCGTCCAGCGTTACGTTTATCGCGTAGAGAAATTTTGTCAGGATAGTTTCGAAACTTACCGAGCTACTTACATAATCCGACGATACTCCATAACCGCGTCGCACCGCATCAAGGACGTAGACAAAGCACAATGAAACTTGATTCGCCGTAGGACTAGGTTGTTTCGTCCATGTTGTGCCGATATAGGCATAGATGCCACGTTCGGCCAATGTTGTGGAATAAAGCACGGCAAGGTCATTCTCGTGCATACCGGTAATTGTGCCAATGTCTGCATATGCAAAGAGTCCAAGACATCTAGGTATCATCTCCTCAACGTCATCTTCGCTAAGTTGAGGCAAACCATCCGCAACCCATGACGTTGTATAAATGTACCATTGCCGAGTATCAAGCTGATACACCGTATCACCTGGAATCATCCCGGTTAACGCCTCGCGATCCGTTGCGTTGGCAACATCTGGGTATCGCCGTGTCGTGATTCTGACCCATGTATTTGGCATTGTCCCGATATAGGTCATGCCTTCATAGATTCCATATTGCCCATCGAAATCTACCACGTCAGAGAGTGTTGCAAGTGCTTTTGTTGCAGGATATGGAATCACATCTTGCGATGGCGGATATACCGGCGTCACTGTAGATGGCGCCGAGGCTTTCGGTCCGAAACTCACCTTGCTATTAAATTCTGGTATTTCCCCAGCGTCGGCATTATGCACGGCTGGAGCCGCTTCAAACAATGTCAATTTCGCCGACAAATCATCGTTCAAATCAATACCAAATACGATACAGTCAATGGTCTCAAGGCCAGCTAGGCCAAAGAAGAACATGTCACCAACGGCTGGCATATCTCCGTTGACAGGCATACCACTTGAAAGTGTGAGCGTATGCGTGTCGCCAGCAACCGTTGCAACCGGCCAATAAATTGAAGCCCCAGTCGAAGTCCTAAAACGTACGGCATAGTCTTTCCCGGCTTCCATAAACACCGCATTGTCGGTTTCTACAGCGAGAATATCGCCATATTCATCGGTAGTTAATCCAGTAAGCCTGCCATCTGCAAGCCCCCACCGTGGCGCTGGATGTGATACTTTCACTAACTCACCGCGCTTCACCGCTAGGTTTTCAGCATCCATGTTGACGGTAAACATCTCTGGACGCAACCGTCTAGTCGCCAGCAAGTATCTGCCAAAGCCAAACACTTGTGCAGGATTCGTCATATACAATGCTTCAATAGTTTCAAATTTTGTCGCTTCGGTGTATGCGCTGTCGCTAGTTCTATCGACGCCCCACGCATCCCGCAGCACGCCATCCTGTTCGGTGTCATACTTGTAGCCATCATCAAGGACTATCCGTTCATCGACAACATATTGCTCGTTGGCATTGATAAATTTAATCCGGTAGCCGTGGATTACTTCTCCAAAAGATTTTGTGCCCCTAAAGCCCCATGAATTATGTGGTCCGATATGCTGTTTCGGTGTTGTTTGCAAAGCATCCCATACAATACCATAGGTTCCGTCAGACCTGGTGAGTGACGCTCGTGCTGGAGCAAGTATTTGCGCAATAAGTTCTGAGAGCTTTGCGCCTTGTGTCACTATTCCGTTTGTTTCTATTCGATATTGACTACCGCTTAAACCTTTCAATGTGTTGCACCATTGAGCGAAAGCGTACACCGAGTTCCAGTCAATCTGCGATGAGGTTCTAGGCCGTGGATTCCCAGCGCCCATCAACGCATGAATAAACGCTAGTGCTGTATTTTGCGGGTCGGTAGCAATGATTGAAGCCCAGTCGTGCCCTGCATCTTTGGATGTAATATATGAATAATCAGCATTAACAATACAATTCAATTTTGTAATGCAATTTTGTACCGCTTCCGAGCTTTTTATCTTAACACCAAGAATCGCAACCTTCTTGCGAGTGTTGGCAGGAATAATGTCCAAATCGGTAAATGATTGTAGGCTTGTCCAAAACACCGCATCCTGAATGTTGCTGTCTGTCGCATCTTCTGTTGCACGCATGACGAAAACTTCATACTGCCCAGCAGGTAGTATTCCACTCGTTGCGACAAAACGCAGGGTTTCAGCTTTGTTGCGTGTAATAGTGTTCGATCCATTATCAAATGTGCCAAGCAACGTCCACGGGTTTGGGGTAGCCCCTGGAGCAGCCTTTAATCGGTAATACGGTTGCACAACGACGGTTGCGTTAGCCCTGTCGCTCGCGGAATATTTGACAAGTTTCGGGAAGGTAATCGTAACAGCAATTTTAGTGGTATGCTTTGCCGTTGTTTGGATATTCGCTGGAACGACGACCGCACGGACTCCAGATTTTGATTCGTTCACCAAGCCTGTTGCTTGATTGCAATATATTGTTGTTGGAGAAACTCCAGTAACAAGACATTGCTTATTATTCCCGGTATTGGCGAAACCTGAAAAGGTAATATAATCACCCACTCGAACGTCGGCTCCCTTCCCATCCGCTGCTGTCCAGTCTCCTGATGAGCGAGTGAAAGTTCTTGAAGCCGCATTAACGGTTACGGTTATGTCGTATAATTCTTTATCAGACTCAAGCACGTGATACCGTGCAAGTGAAGCAGAAAGGTTTTGCTCGATAACTTCTTTGGGATAGAGCGAAAGTCCGGTGCCATTCACGCTGTCCTGCCTTATTTCAGCTTCACAGCCCGGCAAAACACCGTCACAGACGATTGTTCCATTGGTAACATTGCCATTGTTTGTTGCGACTAGCATGTCGCCAAACTGAATATTTGAAATTTTAAGTGGTGCATAGCCTAGGATAAATGCCATATAGAGATATTGATCTTGACCATCAATCCCTGATATTTCGGTATAAGGTGGTGAGAGATATCCCGGCGTCATTAAATGCTTGCCAAGCACAAGCGGTACTTTCCCGTTCGGGTTTGATTGATTTTTTGCACCATTAATTGCCGGATGGTTGATTGTCCCCATCTCGTCGGCATAAGGACCACCGATAACGCCAGCGCTTGTGAGTCCTGCAAGAAATGGCGCAGCAATACCAATAACAAAGCCAGTAACTACCCAACCTACACCGCCGGTAGCAATACCCAACGCAATGAAAGCCAAAGCCGCAAGCGTGCCACCAAATGCTTTTGTCGCCGCTGCAGTTTCTCTATCGGTGTTTCCATTTGCAGGGACTATCCTCACAACTATTTCGTCATCATCTTGAACAACAGTTTCGCTTCTCTCGTCGTTGCTAATAAGTTTCCCATTAACGTAAGTTCTGACCATCAATCCATGTGGGATATCGCTTCGTGCGTTCTTAACAATAGATTCAAGCGTTGCGCCTGATTCTATCGTTTCTTCGCGTCGTTCGCTCGTGAATGGATGCGGAAAGAAATATACTTTAGCTGGCACGATAATATCCCTCCACCTTCAGTCTTAACTGTCTAACACCATCGAGAGATTCAATCACCGCATCGGTGCCTCGGTTGGTATGTAATATCTCCCCATTGCCAATATAGAGTGCGGTATGGCACAATTTCCCACGAATACGAATCAGCACAATGTCCCCTTCTTGCGGTTCATCCACTTTTTTTAGTGGCAACGCTTCCATACCAATCGCTATCTGCCGTTCACTTTCGCTCACTGACGAACGCTCGTAATCATCGAACGCTGGCAGTTCTTTGCCAAACTTTTCACGTAAGACAAGCCTCACAAGCCCCCAGCAATCACAACCTTCTTTTGTCCTTCCAGCATCAACGAAAGGTATACCAACATAGTCGCCGTAGTTCTGGTGAACAATATTATCGTTCATGTGAACAACCCTGGCGCTACTTGTGCCGTCAATTCTATTGGCAAGACTTCATATTCAAGGGCATCATCGATAGCTAGTGAAGCCTGAATTATCTCGTCGTCATAATCAATGCTTTTGACGATATACGAAATTCCTTTTACTGGTTCGAAGACTCCGGCAGTACCATCGAGGCGCTCGCTTCCGTCAAGATGCCAGCTTCCGTTCAGCGTCAAGGTTCCTGATTCGTCATACCAAACAGCTTGCACATTTACGGTGATAAAATCCCCGACGGAACGAAGTGCCGAAATCAATTCGTCGGAATTATAGGTTGTCAATGTTGCCGAAGCGACTTCGCTCGACGTCTCGGCGTGCCAATCAAGCACAAACGGAACAGCGGCATAAGTATGCCCACCATAGGTAAGCGGTACTGTATTATTTGTTATATATATGGTACTTACTGAAGGGTGCGAAATAGTAAGTAGCACTACAGTAGCGCCACTTGTTTCTCGAGCGAATAAAGCAGCTTTGACTTTTGCCGATAATGTAGTGCTCATGCCCATACCTCTAAATCAACAGTTACAATAAACTCATGGTCGTTTGGTATATAACTCGGCGGATTTGCTTCTGGAGAGAATCGCGCCTGAACATAGGCAGGCGTCGCGTCGTTATTAAACAGTCTCCAATCAGGCCAATAAAAGGTGTCCGTTCCATAGTGTAAAATCGTCTGGTAAAACGCCTTGAACGTCGCAAGTTGTGCAGACGTCATTGCATAAGAATATCGATGCGGTTCAGGAGCTGTCGTAGCTTTTAGGCGAATCTTTGCAGGCCCAGCGTCCATTTTTGTAACACGTCTATTGTCTGGTAGTGAGATGCTAGCGCCATCTTGAAGTGGTCGGACCGGTAAAGAAGTCGGCCAGTATTCCATTTAGCTTTTCCTCACGCCACCGGCGTTTGCCGTGGCAATTTCTTGCCGTACTATATCCCGCAATGTCAGGATAATCTTTTTATTTCCAGACGCATCAGTAATCGTTTGCGTCTTGCTTGCAATCGGTGTCGACGAATAATTGTTGATTTGAATATCGATATTGCCTGTTGCTTTGGCGGATACTCCTAGCTTACCTGTCGAATCCCGTGCCAGCGGCATGATAGCTTCAGGCCCACTTTCCGCGAATACACCACCTTTTGCAAAGGTGAATAATTGAGGATTGTCGTAGACGTTATTGGCGTATTGGTGCAAAGATGGAGAAGTATAAACATCCCCAAGCGCATTGCTTTTTAATAGTCCCGCTCCAACACTTCCGACAAGCCCACCACCAATCAATGCAAGGGCCAGCGTATCATTGGATGGATTTACATCGGTCAGCATTTGTAAGCCGGCCTGCACTGCCAGTTTTGGGAGCATGACAAGAATTTTCTCTAGTGTATCGCTCATTGCGTCGCCGAACGAAGTCCACGCATTCGCACCATCGGCGATCGCTTCGCCAAGCTCATAGAATTCATCAGTAAGAGAGCTTACCGTTGTCGTCAGTATCGCTTCTCCAAACTGTTTTGCAAGTTTCGTGCCTGTATCATATTGCTCTGCAAGTTCACGTAGTGCTTGTTTATATCCTTCAGAAGATAGCTCGCCAGCTGTAAAGCGTGTTTCTAGGTCATCAAGTGCCGCTCTGTACTTCTCTGCATCAGTATACGGGGTCGGTGGCATTGAATAGCCTAAAACGTCTCCAGTGTACTGATTGATAGCTATAGGCTTTTGCCGCCAGTTAGTCGTCGGCGCGGCACCCTCAAATGCGCGCATGTTTTCTCTCAGCAAACCTTCTGGTGTATTTATTGCTAAACGAGCTGTTTCTATTGGAGCTTCTGCCTGAGTTAATAATGGTATTCCACCGCCAGGCTTACGTAGCCATCTATCAGGTGGCACACGAGCTGCAGCTTCAGAGAGATACTTCCCAACGCCATACCGTTCTTCAATATCGAGTTTTGCTTGTTGGTAGCCTTCGACAGATATTTCCCCATTGGCAAACCGGATATCCAACTCATCCATCGCCGCTTGAAATTTTTCGGCGTCGGTTACGGCTATTTCCCATTGGACAGTATATCCATTGATATCACCAGTTTCTTCGTTTGTGCCAACTCTGTGATTTCCCCATGTTGCTTTTTCTGCTGGCCCCTCGAATGATGCGCGATTGTAATTAAGCAGAGCCAATGGGCTCGATGTGGCATTTTTATAGATGGCTTCTTCTGGTGTTAAATATTCCTTCCCGTAGCCAGGGAGAAGATCGCCAGCCTGTCGATTCAAATATTTATCAAGCGGATATCTTTTTGCCATCTCGTAGGTTTCATCACTAATATTGGATGCGGCAATCTTCAAATCCATTGCATAGATCTGTGCTTCGGCTTCTGCGGGGGTTAAGTATTCTTTACCATATCCAGGTAGCGCATTGCCTTCCTGCCTGTCAAAGTATTTATCTTTTGGGGCCCTTTTTGCCATTTCATAGGCTTCGTCGGTAATCCCGACATATGACTTGGCCTCGATTTTTTGTATTTCAGCCGCGGCCTCTTCTGGTGTAAGGAATGGAGTTCCACCACCAACTTTATTAAGCCAACGATCCGTAGGTGCGCGTTCGGACATGTTCCACAATTCTGAACGCAAGCCTGATGCAATCGACGCATCAATTTGATCGGTTATTTTTGCCGCTTCTTCTGGCATTAAATACGGAATACCACCACCGGGTTTATTTAACCATCTATCAGTAGGGGCCCTTGCTGCCATATTCCATGCGTCAGAACGCAAGCCGGATGCAATCATCGCATCCATAGTTTCATTTATGCTTTGCGCTTCTTCGGGAGTTTTGAAAGGTATTCCAGCACCGACTTTATTCAAATATTTATCAACAGGATATCCTTGTGCCGATTTCAAAGCAAAATCACTCAGGTAATCGGCAACCATCATATCCATTGCAGAATTTTGTGCCGCGGCCTCTTCTGGTGTAAGGAATGGAGTTCCACCACCAACTTTATTAAGCCAACGATCCGTAGGTGCCCTAGCCGCCATTTTGGACGCATCAATACGATCATCAGAAGCAATTTTTGCATTGATAACATCAATGACAAACTGTGCTTCTTCTTGCGTCATGAAAGCATTTCCGCCACCAATTTTGGTAATCCATTTGTCTGGATATTCGATTGGTGCCTTATATGCTTCTGTCTTTGATTTTTTCTGCGTTCCCCATTCTGCAATAGCATGTTCTACTAATTTTATGGAATTTTCATCGGGAGACCATTGCTTTGATTCAAGCATTGCCTGAAGCAGTGATTTAGCTTTGCTTTCGAATTCTTGTCGCCAATCATCTTCAAGCGAAGAGCCTTTATACTGTGCAAAAGATAATGTATTTTGGTCTATCCATTCATTGATAACCTGTGAACCGGTAGGCTTTTTCCAATCAACAATTTTACCGTTTTCCTTGATTGGCCTTGCATGGGTTGCGTCAATTCCAGTGGCGGTAGTAAGCACTGTTCGCCAATCTGATTGATTATTTGATTCTTCTACCGGAACCCATTTTCTTCCTTCGGCACGATAAAGTTTCCCATTATATGTCGCATATTGGCCGTTATAATCAGACCATTCACTCAAAGAAGAAAGAGTTTTATAGCCACTTGGAGCATTAAGTCTTCCAGCCTCGAGAGAGGTTTGTGCTTGTTCTTTTTGTAGTCCCCTCAAAATGCCTAAGACTTGGTCTTGAAGAGTTATTCCAGTTCTTTGCCCTGTGATATTAGGCGCATATCCTGGCGGTATCACACCTTCGAGTTGAGTAGGATTGGCTTGCGCAAATGCAAGTGCTGTTTGAATGTTTCCACTTGACCCACCGGAAGCAATGACTGTTTTTATATTTGTTCTACCTAACACTTGATCAGAATATTTGTTAAAATCATCAAGCCATGATTTTAGAGAGTCTTGTAAAGACTTCCCCATTTCTGCAAGCATTGCCTTCCAATTATCTTTGGCGATGGATAATTTCCCCTCATAAGTTTGGGCGGTTTTTTCCATCATGCCTTCAAACTGGCCGCCCTGCTCTGTGAGGGATTTTAGAGCCGCTTCTATTTCCGGAAATCCTACCTTGCCATCGGTAACAAGCTGCTGAACTTCCTGCACCGATTTATGCATAACGGTAGCAAGTGCGTCAAAAATAGGGACCCCTGCATTGACGAACTGATAGAGGTCTCGAGTGAGAACCCTTCCCTGCGCAAGCGCCTGCCCATAGGCGAGCGCAAGCCTCTGCATAGTTTCGTCGTTTCCGCGCGCGACATCGCCATGCGTTCAAGCGTGGGAATTAATTCTTGAGTTTGAAGGCCGAATCCCTTCAACATCTGTGCCGCAGATTCTACACCCTGAAACGACAATGGCGTCCGTTGCGCCAGATCGTAAAGCTTGTCAAACATCTG
>AMWB02161463.1_pt1 | contig 10307 bp, 7 predicted proteins | sample 200311 | NCBI WGS metagenome assembly AMWB02 (sample SAMN02737377, study PRJNA173069) | bioreactor metagenome | biome: anode biofilm in microbial fuel cells | place: USA: California | collected 2010-12-16 | reverse complement strand
AGCTGCAAACAGCCAATAACCAGCTTGATCAAAAATTACAAGAGGCTCAAAACAAGATTGCTTCGCAAACCGCACTTCTTTCTGATAAACAAGCGCTGGAGGAGCAATTGCATGTCCGCTTACACCAGCTGCAGGAAGAATTGACGATCAGCCGGGCAGATTTAGAAAAAACCGTAAAGTTTGACCAAAAGCTAAAAATCTTGATCGTAAAACCTCAGCAGGTGTCAATTAAAGATACCGCCGAAGCCATTCGATTGATTAAAAATAAATTTCCCCATTCTTCAATTTACCTGCACGGGAATTTATTAAAACAGGATTTTGATAAGCTCATTAAGTACCAGGTAGAAAAGCGATGGATTAATTATCAGGATGAACGCAAAACAGCCGCTAAACGGATCGAATTATTGTCCCGTTTATTGTTTGTGCGGTTCGACCTGGCGGTAACCTTAGTTACCCGCAAACAGGGCCTAAAATCCGCCGATCATAGAAAAGCCAGGTTAATTACTCTGCTTTCTAACTCGCGGCAGGAACTTATTTTCTATGTCGATTGATCTGGGTGTATAAAGTGATGAAGATAATTTTGATTGATCCTCCAGGGTGGCAGAAGCATAGTTGGAGCTTAGGGTTGGCTTACCTGGCCGGGGCGCTGGCGCGCGCCGATTTCCAAGTCCAAATCCTGGATTTGAACAACCATATTTATTCCGACGCACAGATTAATCAGATTATTGCCGGTTACGCCCCTCAAGTTATCGGCGTTTCGGTGAAGACGGCTACCGCTAATGCCTCGGCACAGATCATCAAGAACCTTAAAAATATTTTCCCTCACATTATTTTTGTTGCCGGTGGACCGCATATCACGCTTTGCGCCCAGGAATTTTTAGAGGAGAACCCGCAAATTGATCTAGGCATTATGGGGGAGGCCGAAGAATCTTTGGTAGAGCTAGCCCAACGGATCCGGGCTGGCAAGCAGGATGTCTCTGGTATCAGCGGGATATGTTACCGGGTCAACGGCCGGGTGGCGGCAGAAGAGGTTTATAAAATACCGGATGTGGCGAGGTTAAACTATCCTATTTTTGATTTTATCCTGGGGATGAATTTTACCGATTTTCGGTATCCGCTGCTTACTTCCCGGGGCTGTCCCCATGCTTGTATTTTTTGCTGCGCCGGGTTGATCGCCGGCAAGAAATGGAGGGCGCGCACTCCGGAAGATATCGTCCAGGAGTTAACCTGGGCCAGCGATCGGTATCAATCCCACTCCTTTGAAATCATGGACGATAATTTTACGCTAGATATCAAACGGGCCAAACAATTTTGCCGGCTGTTGATTAAGCAGAAAATGAAATTAGACTGGTGGTGCCATAACGGTTTACGCGCGGACCGCTTGGATCAAGAGCTGCTTAATTTGATGAAGCAAGCCGGCTGCCAAAGCGTGGCCTTAGGCGTAGAAAGCGGGGACCGGGCGGTTTTTGACAACCTTAATAAAGGGGAAGGTCTTTTGGACATCGTGCGGGCCGTCAAGATGATTAAGCAGGCCAGGATGAGATGCGTCGGGTATTTTATCATCGGTTTACCGGGTGATTCTCTGGAAAGCACCAAAAAGACGGTCCGGTTCCAAAAGGGTCTGGAGCTTTCCGATCATAAATATAATATGTTGATTCCTTATCCTGGCACCAAAATCTGGGATCTCGTGCAAAAAAAAGGGAGGTTATTAACGGACATTAAAGGCGCTTATCATTTTGGCGAACATTTAAAAGTCCCGTTTGAAACGGATGAACTAGACCGGCAGACCCTGCAAGAGTGCATGTATTTGGCGGAAAACCAGGAATGGTTGAGCCTGGAAGATGAGTTGGGTGGTATACAAGAAAACTTTATTTCCCGGTTTGCCCGGCCGCCGCAGAAGATCGCCTTTATCGGCGATGGGGCGCCGGCGGCAGCGAAAAATATCGAAATTGTTCTGCCGGGAACGCGGGTTTTAAGCATTCAAACTGCCGGAATCCCCGGCCAGGGGATAGGCGGATATCGGTTGGAATCCGACGCAGAGGGAAGTTATTTTAACGCCCTTTTTGCACTAATGCAGCAGGGTGACGGCCTTGTGCTTGATTTATCGGCTAAAAAACTTTACCGGCAGCAAAAAAAAGCGCCAGAAATGGAATATGTCCATCAAGAGCTTTTAGCTGAGCCTGCCAGATGGGACCGCTCCGCCAAAAAATACGTAGCTACCCGGCTCAGCAGGCATTCTCCGGATACCTGTTCAGCCAAGAACGGGATTATTTATAAAGACGGCGTCGCTTTGCCCTTTAGCCATTGCCCCCAGTTTGAAAAGATGCCTTGCGGCAAGATCGAAAGCGGCCTGGCTTTTATTTCTAATTCCGCTTTTAGTTTTCAGTCAACCTATACGGCGGATTATTTAACGCAAAAAGAGAATCTGGTAGTTGAAGAACTGATCATGCGCCCTGGCGGTCTCCCGATGATGGAGAAGATTGCGGCTGAAACGGATATTTTATTTTACCCGCAAGAGCTCCAGAAGTGGCCCTTGGCATTTTACCCAGCCAAGATCAATATTGGATACAGCCGGCACGCGGAGAGAATAATTTTATCGCCCAAAGGTTTCCCGGATTACCGCCGGCGTACAAAACAAAGTATATTTTCCCGCAGGATAAGGCAGTTAGCGGTGTTTAAGCGCAGCACCAAGGAATTTTTAGTCCGGCCCTTGACCGTGGCAGTCAAAATAGGCAGGGTTTTGTTTTTGTGGACCCAGATAGTTTTTTTATGGCCCTGGTCCAAGATTAAAGGCGGGTTTGGCGGCAGTCATAAAAAATGAACAGTAATCTCATGGGACAAGATGAAAAAAGCGGCCCCGAAGTGGTGATGGGTAAAAAAATAAAAATTTTGATTACCGACACCGCCCCGCTTTATCCTCCGCAGTGGGGAGGCCCCAAGAGGATTTGGTATCTTTTTAGCAATTTTCCGGATGCGGATTTTGAATTTACCTATGTGGGGGTTACTTTCACAGGGTCCCCAGAATCAAAATCTCAAGATAAACAGATCCGGAATAATTTTGTAGAAAAATTAACGCTTTTTCCGCCCCATTACGCCCTTTGGCATCGGCTGGAACGAATTGTTTTAAAGAACACACATCTTGATATTTTTGTTTATCTGGCGATGAATACGGATTGGCGGTTTAAGCGTTTGCTTAACGCTCAGGCAGCAAAGATCGTTATTTGTTCTCATCCTTGGGCTTGGCCGTGTTTGCGTAGAAAATCAGATCAGTTTCTGATCTATGATGCGCATAATTGTGAATACCTTTTGCTGGCTGAAATATTAAAAAAACGCCTGCTAAAAAATTTAGTTTTAAGGCAAGTAAAAAAAATTGAAGGAGAGCTGTGCCGCCAAAGCGATTTAATCCTGGCCTGTTCCACCAAAGAAAAAGAAGACCTGGTAAAATTATACAAGATAAATCCAGATAAGGTTGCTATTGTGACAAATGGGGCGCAAATAAAAGAAATCACCGGCGCAGCGAGAAAAGAAGGTAGTCGTAAAGCATTAGGCCTCTCTAGTTTTGATAAAGTGGTAGTTTTTGTCGGTATGTATTATAAACCTAATATTGATGCTGCCCAATTTATTATAAGAAAAGTTGCGCCGGCGCTGCCGGATTTTAAATTTCTGCTGGCCGGAGAAATAGCGAGGGCTTTGGTTTCTGTAAATTTACCGCCAAATACTAAATTTTTAGGCAGAGTTACGGAAGAGCAATTAGACACGGTATTAAGGGCGGCGGATTTGGCGATTAATCCGGTCTTTGACGGCGCGGGGATAAATATCAAGATGCTCGATTATCTGGCGTACGGATTGCCGGTTGTCACTACCAGCTGCGGGGCGCGGGGTATTGAAACCGAGGGGCAGAAGGTTATGCTTGAGGCTGGCCCGGATGATTTTGCCGATACCATCAGGCAGCTTAGTGTTGAGGCGGATGTAAAAAAACGCCTGGCAGAAGCCGGCCGGCGCCTGATTGCCAGGCGGTATGATTGGCAATTGATCAGTCGGCAACTCCAAGAGATAATTTTAGCAAGATTGGGGAATTTTCATGGATGCTAAACTGAAAATCCTGCTGGTCTCTCCCTATTTGCCGGCTAGTGATACTACCGGCTGCGCCCACCAGATCCATGATTTTATCCGTGCGCTCAGCCAAAAAGGGCACCAAGTTTATCTTTTATCGTTTTGCAGCCAGGAAGATAAAGGCCGGGTCCCGTTAATCAGCAGGTTTTGCCGTGAAGTGCATTTAGAGTATTTGGATAATTATTACCGTTTTCCGGCGCGCGCGCCGGTTTTTAAAAAAATTATTTCTGAATTGAGCCAATCTAAAACGGTGGATATCGTGCAATGTGAAAATTCTTACCTTAAGCGTTATGTCCCGGCTGGCTTGGGGATCCCGTTGGTTTTAGTAGAGCATGAAATTCTATCCGTTGCCTTTCGCCAACAGGCCGGCTTGCAGGATAACTATTTTGGTAAATTTATTTTATTCAGCCGGGCAATTAAAAAAACATGGCAAGAGCAGCGGTGGTATCGCGGTTTTGACCGGATCATCGTTTTTACGCAAGCAGATCGACAGGCAATTATCTCCCGGATCAAATCCGCCGATCCGGCCGTCATCCCGATCGGGATTAATGCTGCAGAATACCCTCCGGCAGTTTTAACCGCTCCAGCCTTCGACCTGATCTTTGCGGGTAATTTTTCGCACGCCCCGAATATTGATGCCGCGCTGTATTTCTCCAGGCAAATTTTGCCTTTAATTAAACAAAAGCTACCGGAGGTGAAAATATTAATTGCCGGGGCCAATCCTCCTGAGGCAGTCAGAAATTTAGCCAAAATTGATCCATGCGTTACCGTTACCGGATATGTTCCGGATATAAAGAGCCTCTATGCTAAAAGCAAAGTATCTATTGCGCCGCTTCGCTGGGGCAGCGGGATGTGCTTTAAAATTTTAGAGGCCCTGGCTTTGCAAACCGCAGTCGTTGCTACCTCAACGGGAGCCAGAGGCATAACTTTACCCAAAATAATCAAGATTGCCGATGGGGAATTAGCCTTTGCCCAGGCGGCGATTGATCTGCTTAAGGATGACAATTTGCGCCAGGCCCCGGTAGCTGCCGGTAGAGCAGCGGTGGAGGGTTTTTATGATTGGGGCAACCTGACTAGCAAATACGAAGAGGTTTATTCCCGTTTGTTGTATCATTGAGCTTAAACTATGGGCTTAATTTCGGTTATTGTTGTGACGCATAATTCTCAGGCGCATATCGAAGCCTGTTTAGCTTCGGTTCTGGCTCAGCAAAACCAGGCCTGGGAGCTTACCGTTATCGATAATGCTTCGGTTGACCAGACCAGGCAGATTTTAAAAAGTAAATTTCCTCAGGTTAAATTAATCGAGAACCATAAAAATTACGGTTATGCCAGGGCTTTGAATCAGGGGATTGCTGCCTCGCGCGGAGAGTTTATTTTCTGCTTAAATGATGATGTAACCTTGCAAAGCCAAGATTTCCTGGTTTTGGCCAGCCAGGCGCTGGTTAAGCATTCGCGCTGCGGGTCTCTTCAGCCTAAACTGCTTAGGCCCGAAGGGACAATTGATACGACCGGTATTTATCTTTCTTGCTTGCGGCGGTTTTACGATTTAAACTCCGGCCGGCCGGATAGCGCCGGGCTTAACCAAGAAAAATATATTTTTGGTGCTTGCGATGCCGCCGCCCTTTACCGGCGTCAAGCGCTCAAAGACGTTAAGCAAAGCAGCACATATTTTGATGAAGATTTTTTTGGGTTGGTAGAGGATGTGGATATCAGCTGGCGGCTCAATAAAAAAAACTGGTCTTGCCTATATCTGCCCGGTGTCGTTGCCCTGCACCGGCGGGGGCTGTCCAGGCAGCGGGACCGTTTTACCCAGTACCTTAATTTTCGCAACCGCTATTTAATGCTCATTAAAAATGAGACCGGGTGGGGATTTTTAAGGTTGCCGCTGGTGTTTCTGGTCTATGACCTCTGGCGGATTTTGTGGATGCTGTTAACTAATACGCGGTATACGCTCAAAGCCTGTGCTGAAATTGCGGTTTTAACGCCCAGGATGATGCGTAAACGCCAAGAGCATGCTTAAATCGATCAAAATTTTACTTAAGCACGTGGATTTTATAAGCCTGGCCGGTATTTTTCTTTGGATATCATTTTGCCCGGTGCCGCTCCAGGAAAAATTCTATATTTCCGGGAAAGCCGTATTATTGCTGGCTTGGTTGGTATTAGTAGTCTCGCGGATAAAATCGCTCAACTCCATCTTTTCAAGTCAAGATCTGCCCGTTTTGTTTTTTATTGCGGTTTTAAGTGTTAATATATTTTTTGCTCAAAATAAAGCCGTGGCTTGGCGTTCATATTGGGATTTAGCGGTGCCGCTTTTTTTAATTTATTATTTGGCGAAAACAGTAACTTCAAGAGTGAAAAGTATTGTTTATTTATCCAGGGTCATTACTTTAACCGGTATTTTGGTGGCGCTGCTCGGGGTTTATGAATGTTTATTTGCCTTTAATCCGCTCTATGAATATGGGGTAGCAAATCAGTTTTATCACCGCTATATTACAGGTTTTGTCAGGCCGATGTCTACGCAGATGCATACGGTTCCTTTGGGGACCTATCTCTTGGGCTGTTTGCCTTTTAATTTTATTTTACTTAAGCAGGATCGAAGAAACTTTAGGCTTTGGGCAGCTGCCGGTATTATTTTAAGCGTTACGGTGATAATTTTGACATTTTCCCGGGGAGTATTTTTTGCTTTAACTGCCATGCTTTTATTTTATTTGTTTAGCCAGAATAATTACCGCAAAGGGTTTTTATATCTGGTGGGAATTTTGATTTTCATTATTTTTTGCGCTCGTCTTCCTTATCCTTTTAGCAGATTGTCGCCGGAAGGAATTATGTTTGAAGATGGGGGCGCTTGTTCTGCTTATCTGGCTGACCGTTGGCATATTGTCAAACAGATGCTGCATGAGCATCCTTTCGCTGGGGTAGGATTACAGCATTTTAGGCTGCTTTTTGACCGTTATTTTAATGGTACGGTAATGGTGCCTTTGGAATCGGATTCTCCGGGAGCCTTGCAAGTGCCTTTTGAGTTTAAGGTCGCCGACAACATGTATCAAACCCTGTTGGCAGAGACCGGCATTATCGGTTTCGCGGGATTTACGGTGTTGGTAGTGTATTTTTTAATGACTGGCCTTAAAACAGCCAAACAAGTAACTGGCTGGCGGCGTCTGCAGCTGCTGGCAGTGTTATCGGGTTTTATTGGTTTTTTAGTGAACATGGCCGCCTACGATCTGTTTTATTGGCCTAGCCAGTATATTCATTTCTGTATAATGGTAGGGATCTTGGCCGGCTTTTTTATGGATGGCGCTAAAGAGGCTGCATTGGCAAAACCCGGTTAAGGGCGGGCGATATAAAATGAAAATATTGTTTATATTTAAGAATGAAAATTTCTTGGCGCCGACGGGATTATGTTATATTTCGGCGGTTGCCGCCAAAGCCGGGCATGAAAGCTATTTATGCGAAATGAATTCGCAGGACGTTTTGCAAAATATTGCCCGGCTGCGGCCGGAAGTGGTAGCTTACAGTTCTTTAACCGGAGAGTCCAAGCATTATTTAAGGCTCAATCGGTTGATTAAAAAGAACTTTCCGGAGGTTTTTACGCTTATGGGCGGGCCGCACCCCACTTTTTATCCGGAGGTGATTCAGGAAGGAGGGCTCGACGGCATCTGTGTGGGGGAAGGAGAAGGCGCCTTCGCGGATTTGCTTAAAGCGCTTGCGCTAAAAGAGGATTACAGCCATATCTCTAACATCGTCACGCCCAACCGGCCGGGGCAGTTTACCGTTCGTGAACTGATCGAAGATTTAGATACCTTACCTTTTCCGGATTATGCCCTGGTTTATGACCATACGGCAGCGGGCCGCTATCCCTTAAAAAGCTTTATTACTTCCCGGGGTTGCCCTTATGACTGCACCTATTGTTTTAACCATGCCTGGCGTAAAATTTATCAAGGCAAAGGCCAGCCGGTGCGCCGGCACAGTGTTGATTACGTGCTCGATGAAATAAAACAGGTTAAGAGCCGCTGGCCCTTAAGCTTTATTAAGTTTTACGATGATATTTTTACTTATCGCGTGGATGATTGGCTGGAAGAGTTCTGCCGGAAATATAGTAAAACCATAGGACTGCCATTTTTTATTCTGACCCGGGTGGATTTATTGACTGAAGGAATGGCCAAGCTCCTGGCCCAAGCGGGTTGCCATACGATCAGCATGTCTATGGAAAGCGGCAATGAGGCGGTCAGGACCAATTTACTGAACCGCAAAATGAGCGATGCCCAGATAATTCAAGCCTACCAGCTTTGCGAAAAGTACGGCATTCACACCTTTACCAACTGTATCGTTGGGCTGCCCGGAGCAACCGTTACTAACGAGATGGAGTCTTTGGATTTAGCGATTAAAGCTAAAGCGACCTGGGCGGAATTCCCCATTTTTTACCCTTATCCGGGGATTGAGCTTACCGAGTTTGCGGTCAAACACGGATTTTACCGGCCCGACTATGAACACATGCATACTTCTTATATGCACCGTTCCCTGCTGGATTGTTTTAGTCCGCAGGAGAAGAATTGGCAGGTAAATTTTTCGGCGCTGGCTCCCCTCGCCGTGGTTTACCCCAAATTAAAGAAATTCATCGTCCGCTATCTTTTGCCGCTGCCCAACAATATCATCTTTACCTTTCTGTATTATTTGGCTAAAATGCGTGTCTTACGCAAAAAAATATATGTTACGCAAACTAATCTTTACAACTCCATGGGGATTTTTATTAAAAGCTTAAAACAGGAATTCTTTGGCCGGCAGAACAAAAAAGGATGAAAGAGCTGCTGATTATAAAACTGGGTTTTTCAGAAACGCTGGATAATCAGATCAGCCTAGTTACCAGTTTAGGCGATGTTTTGCGCGCCACGGTACTGCTGCATTTTTTTAAAGAATACCGGATCAGCTGGCTAGTGACCGCCCAGGCGCGCCCATTATTAGAAAAAAATAAATACCTTAGCCGAATCTATGATTATAATTCAGATTCGCTGCGCCGGCTTAAAGGTAAAAAGTTCGATTTGGTAATTAATCTGGAGAAGCTGCCGGAAGTTTGTTCATTTGCCGCCGCCATAACGACTAAGCGGTATCTGGGATTTAGGATAAAAAATCCCCAGAGTCGGCTGGTAAGGTTTTTCTCCGAAGCGCAATCGGCAAAGATTGCGCGGTATTTGTCATCTAAACAGCATAACCGGGATTGCTGGCAGAAGGTTATGGCGGAGTCATTAGGGAAACGCTGGTCTAGACAGGGGTACATCCTTGGTTACCATCCCCGCTCGAAGATCAAGTATGATATCGGTTTTAATTGGACGGTAGGCAGTAAATGGCCAAATAAGGCCTGGCCCAGAAAACACTGGGGAGAGCTGGCAGAGATGGTTCATGGGAGATATTCTTTATCCTGGCAGAAGGGGTTAAACAGTCTGGAGGAATATATTGATTGGATCAATTCCTGCCGGCTGGTAGTTACGGCCGATACCCTGGGGCTGCATATTTGCCTGGCCCTGGGCAAAAGAGTTATTGCGTTATTCGGTCCGACATCGCACCGGGAGATCTATTTTTATAATTGCGGCCAGGTAATTTTATCGCCGGCCCCTTATAAATGCCTGCCTTGTTTTAAATCAGCTTGCCGTCAAAAAAGAGGATGCATGGATTTTATCGAACCCAAAAAAGTGTTGCAAAAGATCGACCATGAGCTTAAAACCCTTACGCTTACCCGCTAGCTATAATTATATCGCCTGTTTTTTGACTCTGGGATGTAATCTGAAGTGTAGTTATTGTATCAACAACTTTAGGTCTAGAGGTAAACTTAAAAGAAAATTGATCAGCGGCAAGGAATGGGTAGCTGCTTTAAACCGCCTGGATTGCCCTGCCGATCTACCGGTTACCCTGCAGGGAGGTGAGCCCAGCCTGCATCCGGATTTCATTTGGATAATTACTCATTTGAGAAAAGATTTAAATATCGATATTTTGACAAACTTGAGTTTTGAGGCCAAGCTATTAATTGATAATGTTAACCCGGCGCGGTTAAAGCGCAGTGCCCCTTATCCTAATATCCGGGTAAGTTATCACCCCCAGTATATGGATTTGGACCGTTTAATTGCCAAGACGTTAAAATTACAGCAAGCAGGTTTTTCGATTGGAATCTTTAGCGTGCTCTATCCGCCGCTTTTGGAGAAAAT
>AMWB02134258.1_pt1 | contig 10308 bp, 11 predicted proteins | sample 200311 | NCBI WGS metagenome assembly AMWB02 (sample SAMN02737377, study PRJNA173069) | bioreactor metagenome | biome: anode biofilm in microbial fuel cells | place: USA: California | collected 2010-12-16 | reverse complement strand
TTGAAAACTCAAGAAATTTTCGGGAAGAATTACAATATTCTGATGGTTCATAATGTGCTCCCAGTTTATTATTATGTACTGCCATAGCAATACTGATTTCCCTTTTATTTAGTATAATTCAAAACAATTCCCCATTCCAGCAGTTTATCTTCTGATAAGAATTTGCCCGTAAGGGCGATATTAGTATTAAGAACTATAGTTCCCTTCTCAATTTTACCAATTTCTGAAATACGGTGAGGTTCCGAGATTTTTATTCCATCTAGCGTTTTTTTCTCAACCTTAAATAGTATTTCATTGCCAATATTAGGTATTGAAATTGGTTCGACACTTTGCCATTCATAAATTGGGATATCGACATAACTATTTCTGACAGTATCTTTGTAGTGAAAGTATGTTATTCCAGTAAAATAAAGCTGTCCATTATCTTTATTAGTGCCAAATTTAGTTTTAGTTCGCCAGCAAGCTTCTGGAAAGTTCCAATCCCATGCTCCATTATTATAGGACAATATTTTCTCGGAAATATCCGGTACCATTGTTGGTTTTAAGTTGTAGGAAACGAACGCTATGACAACCCCTATAACTTCCAGTAATAAGACTGTAAAAAGTTGTTTCTGATATTTTTCTGCCATTTTGACTTTGCCAATTAGCGATAATAAAGTTAATATAGCGGCGGCGGCAAATATAGCGAGAAAAATTATAACAGCTGTGATAAGTAAAGGTGACATTTATTTACCTCCCTTAAATTAATAAGAGTGCTATTAATATTTAGAAATCAGTAGTCTGAACTTAAAACTTTAGAAATCACACGGAATATCTTATGATATAGACTTTTCTAAAATCTGCTTAAACATTTCATTTGACGCCCAGTAACCAGAGTGTGCCTTCCCCCACTTCGCATATTCACCTTCAAAGGTCATTTCAATATTCTCTAATCCTTTGTAATAATCCAGATGGCCGCTAACGGGATCTTTGGCGCAATAGAAGTTAAGCCAAAATATGTTCTCCAAATACTTCGTTATTGGATTTTGAATGTTTATTGATTCAGCATTGAAACTATTATTAACTTTAAACGAATGCAGGTGGTTGATAATCTGCCTTCTGATATATTCGTTGGATTTTGTTGTTTCACGGAAAAAGAAAGCAGTTTTGTCTAACGGTGATCCAAAGGTCACAATTCCTTTAATCTTAGATAAGGCCTTTACTTTCAAGTCAGCATTAATATTTATTTCCAAATTTAGCTTATTAAGAGTATCAAAAGCAATTACGCTTCCAAGTGAATGCCCGGCTATTATTAATTCCCCCGAGTTGGCATCTTGAATTATTGTTTTCAATTCATTCAAACTGCCTGATAATATTTTTTTCCGCAGCGTATAGTATTCAGTTTTTTCATCCATTGTCGTATAAATAGCGATATCTCCAACAAAATCTTCGACCATTCTGACGGCAAATCTTTTAAAGGGTGCTTTTAAGAAGGCCAGATATTTAGATGGAATAATTCTGTAGATAATTCCTCCAAAGAATTCTATTGCCTTTAAAAAATATGATAACCACAAGTAGAGTCTGATTTTCCTTATCTTTTTTGAATAGCTGATATTCGGATCGGAAGCGTATGCTTTTTTGACAAAGTTCTTTCTTGTTTGGTCGTTTTCTTTATAGAAATTAATTGTACCGTTTAGAGTATTAATTACCCAGCCCCATATTTGGGGTAAGGTAATTTTCTTTTCGGTAATGTAGGCCCAATAATATTCATAAATGTTGAATGATCTTTCTAATTTTTCAGACTTAATATTGATAAAGTTTACAATAGCTTTTTCTGTATCAATCTTCCGTTCTATTAGTTTATGTGAGATTACTAGATCCGGGTCCTTTACCTTTATCGCATTTATCATTCCGTTGCTGAATCCATCAAGAGTTTCATAAGGAGATTGCTCTCCAATGCCATGAATAATAAGAAATGTAATATTTTTCATTTTTAGTTTATGAGTTTATATCAAATCTTCTTTTCTTTGCAAAAGTATATTTCAAATTTGCAAGTGAAAGTAAGTTTGATCCTTTAAATTCTTTTAACGGCGAATCCAATCCAAAAGCCGCCTCCAACCATAAACCATCTGACATCTTAAACTCCAGTCCTAAGGTTGTTCTTAAATTACGGATTATATCTATGCCACTTTTCTCGGAGTATGAAAATAGCCCCTCAAGCGAACCCCTGAAAGTTCCGTTTCCGACCAGCAGTCTTCCGCCTAACATTGCTTTGTTCTTGAAATCTTCAAGATTGTTCCACGAGGTAATGTACTGTGCTTGTAGCAGTATCTGTCCCCAGTTACTTATATCCTGAGCATACCCAAGAAAAGATGACCATTTCTTGAGTTGGAGTGTCTTGATTGTAGCACTATCAGATGTTGAAATAAGTCCAGTGCTAAATTGCAACGATTTAGCGTTCCATTTACTTTTAAGGTATTCTTCTTTTCTTTCGGATATTAGTTTGTTTGCCTTATCGTAGCTTTTATTTGAGATAATGTCATATACTGTTAGCAGAAATCTCTTAGCATAAGTCATAAGTCCATCCAAAGTTTCTTTGGGATAGTTTGGATTTAACTCGTTGATTGTCTTAATTACATCCTGGAGAAATGCACCTTCAATGGGAATATCTTTTGAGGAATATTTATTGTAGTCGAAAACACCATTAATGAGTGCGTCGTATATCTTTTCATCTTTCAATTCTTTCAGGCAGTAATTCTTGAATTCGTACTGAAAATTACCCTTTTGAATCTCAATACCCGATTCGAACAGCATCAACTTTTGGATATCTTCAATTAATTTATCATCCTTGTATGGATCAGCATCATCGATAAGCGTTACTTTATAGCCGACGGCAAGATCAATCCCATTGCCTTTAGTTTGTTTCGCAGTGGCTATTGAGAATTGCATGCGGTTAAAGATATAATTGTCTTTGTAGGTCTTTAGGTTTTTATTGAATGACATTAGGGGTGACCATTCCAGGGCTAGACCGGTAGAGAGATTGCCGCCTTCTGATACGGTGTTGAGCAATTGAAAGCCAATGTCTTTTACGTTCCCAGGTCGCGAAACCTTATTTGGTGCTATACCTAAGAGCGTGGTTGCGGCGTTATCCGGGATGGCAAAATCAATATAATAATCATCTATGTTATTGCTCTGTGAATAGACACTTAACGCCAGTAAAGACAAAAAGAGTGTAATTATTGATTTCATAACCAATTAATTGTTTAGTTTTACTCTCTTGTTATTTAATCATTATATCACCGCTATCCGAATGTTTATTCATTTTATCCGTTACGGTAAACTCCGGTCCGCCCTTTGGAATCCAAGCATGAACAACGGTACCGTTTTGAATCCATTCTATTAATACTTTGTATTTCTGGGGTGTACTTCCGGGGTTAGTAATTCTGACATCCCAGTTTTCTGTATTGCCGTCAAGATCTTTTGGGTTGCCAATTTCAACAGTATCTTTTGCGGAGGTAATATTGTAAATCTTTGTACCTGTCGCACCTCTGTCATAGTACTTACACACCCAGATAACAAGGTTATCGACGGTAACTTTTACCTTTACGACTCCTGCCGGCTTTATTTTTATCTTTTCCATTATTCAAAGTTTGAATTCAAAAGATGTTAATTGGTCTTTCCCGAATTATTTACAGGCTGTTTGTTTTGTATCGGTTTTGATTCAAAAGCGCTTTCCTCGATTCTCTGTATTACACTGGGTACGAGTCTTTCGCTCGAACCGGCAACTATCGCCAATGCAACATAAACCAGCCAGGAATCATCTTTTGGAATTATTGAACTGGTTATGATTTTAGCCTTGATGATAACGATAATGAAAAACGCGCCAATTACCCCAACAAGTATTTTTAAGAATGAGTCGAGACAATACATCCAGAAATTAGCGGTTGGATCTAATTGAATATCTTTTGACCTTGATACAATAGACAAAAAAGCACCAAGCGCACCATAAAGAGAAAGATTGTATATTTGGTAAATTTCTGGGGATATGTTATCTGAAATACAACCTTGAAACAACCAAAGCAAAAAATCTAGAGCTGTTATCAATAGAAGTATAAATGCTGATGAACCAACCATTCTTTGGTTCGTTTTTTCGTTCACCTTTTGCGTCATGTAGAGTTCTGCCTCATTTAGGAATGACGCAGCCATATTTGCATCTTTGGCATCAAGCAAGGTAGCTACTGCTTCCCCTAGAAGTCTTCTAAAAAAGGGCAGCTGTTTTTTTGAGAATAATTCTTGTGATTTGGTTTCCAATAAGGCAACCCTGTTTAGAATGGTTGAATAGTTTTCCGCCCAACCACGTTTCGTGTCAAAATCGTCAGATGTAATCCATTCTACAAAATAATCTTCATCTAAATATACTATAAAATCTTTGTCACGCATAATCAACGTATCAATTGTATGATTCAAAAATGGGTCATGTTCTCCTTCTTTAAGATTCATAAATAACCGTGGTATGGTCTTTGGCGTTCCATCGCCGTTTGGCATATTGGAATTTTCGTCCTCCATTTTATTTCTCCTTATATTTGTTGTTTTCTATTACATCCTGAACTGACTTACTTACATTACTGAGAAAATCATATCTCGTCGACCACTCGATTCTCCGGATACTTGTCATATAATACTTCCAATCCATATCATCAATTCCGTTCTGGTTCGGCATCACTACAGCTATGACAAGCGTTGTATCGGTTATTTCTTGAACCCCTTCTCCTTTATTCAGAACCACGACTATTTTAAAACAGCTGTCTGGTACGCAAATCTTATTTTTTATTTTGTTCTCTGTGTGAAATATTCCACCGGCGATTATGTACAACTCCTTATTGTCCTGACGGCATAGATCATTGCAATAATCTTCAAACCCGCGCCACAATTTTTGGTTTAAGTCTTCTGTTTGAGGCAGTATGTTCGAAAGATAAAAGGTTGATTTATTGTCCGTCTTAGTCCTTGTTCTTTCCTCACTCATGACCATATGACCGCGGTCATATCCAGAATTCGTATAGTCTGAATGTTTTACTTTATATGCTCCTTTGGGGATCAGAGGATCTTTAAGAAAATTTCCCTTGTATCTTTTTGTTTTACCGAACCATTTTTTATTGAGATTCCAGGATACCCAGTTTGCTACATTCTTATCTGTATTGTAGCTTAAAACGTACTGATTCCTTTTGATAAGGTAGTCGTCTGATTCATCCTGATCCGTTGGTATACCTAATTCGACATGAACTTTCCATTTATTTAATGGCTTAGAACTCTGGTACGAACCGCTGCTCTGAGAATAAAGGTCTCCCGAAACGATGGCGGTGAGAATTAATAAAATGCTCATTAGTAGAACTAATTTTCTCATTGACTATCCCTCGATAATGAACTTTATTTTAAATTTCTTATTATTTGTTCGCCTATAAGCAAGTCTTAAAATTCAATTAATGAAACGGGGCGCAACATAAAGCCCCGTTTCAAAATCCACATTATTTTTTATCCTGCAAACATGGACATAACGTTCCGTCAGGTTGCACATCTATATATACGTCCTGAGCCTCGCCGCCATAGCAATAGAACGATGCTGTACCTGATCTGTTCGGCGGGCAGTTCACACATATAGAATGTAGTCCAACAGAACAGTCGCTCCATCCAAAGCTGCAAGATTGCACAGTATTGGCTTTGCCGCCGTCGATGCAATATGTTATCTTGCATTTGTCACAACCATTTACATGAAATGTTACATAATTGCCCATAGCATCCGGGGTTGCCTGTGTACTTTGAAAATAAATGAGCGAAAACAGAATGACTGCGACCATTAATGACGAAGCCAACAGTGTTGATTTCTTCACTTTATCCTCCATTTTTTGTTTTTTGGTAAAAAACAATTATTGTAATCTACCGGCTTGTTGTCTTTTAAATTCAAATTAGGTTCTAACTGTTTACTGTTTTTATTTTGACGCAAGAAATATTTCAATTCTCTGTAAAATTTTTCCAACGCTTTATTCGATACTTTTTCAAACAGGGTCCAGTTTCTATCAACTATCAAAGTCAATATATTTTTTTCAGATTTTAAAATACCATACCGGTAGAAAAACAATTTCGTCGTTTCTCCATATGTCAGCTCTATGCCCCGAAATCCTACATTAGGAATATTTATTTCTTCGTGCCCAAATTTTGATTTGCACCTGTTGGCAGACCGAAGTATCTTTTCACACATGGTGTCTTCTAATTCAATGGTCAGGTTTTTGTTATACGGGTATATTATAATTCTTAAATTTCCCAAAAGGCTATTTTGATTAATGTATACGAAGGCAGGCATAACGCAAAACTTAAAAGGTGACATAATTTCCAATAAAATGTGAGGAATACACGAGTCGATAACACTCAATATTATGATAATATTATACTTAGAGAGTGCTGAAATTTCTAGAAAATATGCGCTTTTACCATAATACTTAATAAGGAATTTCTAATAATCGGCAGGAATGCAGGAAGATTATCTATCGGATTATCTTGATTCTCCGGCGTACTGATTTGATAAAACAAGAAACTTTTCGGTCAACCATTTTTTTAAAGAGAACATTGGTTCTTTTTTCAGTGATAAAATGATGTACTCGGATTTAATAATTCTCTTTGCTGAATCCGGTTCCTCTGAAATACTAATCAATTGTTTTAAGTAGTTCAACATGGTTAATAACCCGGCTTTGTCAGAAGCCGTTAATTTGTTGTCTTCCAGCACTGTCTTTCTATAATTGTGTATTGTATCGCGAAATGGTTCATTCTTATTAAGTTCGTAATAAATACGAAGTTCAATATTGAGTACGTCGTATTTATAGATGAAATCCTTTATTTGAATGTTGTTTATATGCTTCAATGCCGACCTGTAATTCTTTACCCCCAGGTAATAAAAAGCTAAACCGTAATTCACCATTTTGTCGTACTCGGAAGGATTAAGGGTTGTGGAATTCTTGTCTATGAATGATTTAATCTTTTCGTAATCCTCGACTGAAAAAGCCCTGATAATGAAGTTTGCATATTCAACGTTGTGCAGGTATTCTTTCCCAGCAATAAAAAAGTCCTCGTTGAAATACCTATACAGTAATTCGACGCTTTCCTTGCGGAAGACATCTCTTTCTTCCCCAAGCCTATCCTTTAGTATACAGAAATTGATTAGCATCTGATAATGACATTTAACTAAGTCACGGGAGAAGATATTCTGCATTCTCTCAAATTGTCCCTTACACTCATGATAATAGCTTGTTTCGTCTTTATGGTAATACAAGCAAAACAAGTTTTTGTAAAAACTAAAAACTGATTGTTTTATCCTGTTGTTTGAAAACAGATTTATTTTTTCGGTGTCATCATAGGTTTGTTTCAAATTTATCCGGAACAAATAACGTTTCCTGTTCCCAAAGTTTACATCAAGCGAGAAGTAGTTAATATAAATAATCGTCAACTGCATTAATGTGTGAAGCATTATATCACCGGCTGCTTCATCCAGATAAAAGTTCTTCTTATCGGCGGTTTTATAATCCAACAGTTCTCCGGTCTTAAGCAAGAAATCGTGATTAAGAATGTTGTAATAATACGAATTTATAAAATAATCATTTTCTATCGGATTAAAATTGTTTGTAATGTCTTTCCGAGATGATAATTGTTTTTTTAATATGGATAAGTGTCCCTGATCCAGCAAGTACTGATCGAGCATCAACCCGGAACTCGTTTGGTTCTTTTTTATAGACCTGACTGTGAGAAAATCTAACGTTGCCTTTGATAAAAACGAAAAATGTTTGCTTAATGCACCTGATGTTAGTTTAAATTTCCTGCAAAGCTTTCCTGAAATTTTATCATATGATTTTAAGACTATTAAATTGCGATTTCTAATTATCTCTTTGAATATATAAACCGAGGACTTAACGGTTACGAAGTAAGGAGAGCGGAGATATTTTTCAAAATCCCGTATTTCATCTTCTGAAAAATCACTATACAAATTTAATAATTCTATTGTTCTCATATGATTTTAGGGAAATCGAGGTATTTTCTAACCCATTGTTAAATATAAGATAACATAAAATAAAGTAAAATAAAACGTGCAATTTATTGGAAAACGGTCAACCTTGTAAGTTTTTATGTAATTGTCTTTTAAAATACTTTTCGCAAAAAAATGGAGGGTAGAATGAGAAAAGTATTATCTCTATTGGCTATTGTAGTAGTTTTGTTCGTAGCTTCTTTTAAATCTATTACAACTAACAACGTACTCAGTGACAGTAAGAATTCAGCAACAATCAAAACCGATGATATATTTGTTTTATATGTTGAGTATGTATGTATCAGTGATAATTGGTTCAAATACACTTATTATAGCGATGGTAGCATTGGAATTGAGCCAATTGCTCATCCACCGCTTGACTAAGTTTTATTTGTAGCAGCATAAACAATATAAAATTGGTTGCGCGTTATCCCGCGGCCTGGAATTTTGGTATACGGTTTTCTCCTTTATAATAGTCTTAATTCCGGTATTGAAGTACTGTACGTCCGTATTGAAATCGTGAAGGAAAAGCCTTTAAGGCGTATATAGATCAAGATTTAGGGTCCTATTATTTTAACGATGGGTTTTTAAATAACAATTGGATATTATACCAGGATGTTTTGCAAAATCAGATGCGAGTGACAAATAGAATACCGTTTAAATCCGGGTTTTACTTTGTATGATTTACTTTTATTGACATATTGTATATCGATATACTTCGTTCCCGGTTTGTTGATATTTACAACATATTATTAGGTGAGATAAGTATAATTAATAAATTTAACATTGAACAATTTATGGATCTAGCGCAAGAAAGAAAAAAACCATATACCAAAGGTGTTTACCAAGCGCTTTTCTTGACATCTTACACACCTCTTTTTTTATTTATTATATTGAGACAAATTACCTCAAACGCAAGTAGGTTGTGCTCTCAATCATTCGATTATTTGGACTTCCTAATTTCTTTTGGATTTTCAATCGCTCTAATAATACTAATCGTTTATGGCCTATTGGGTCTGTATTTTTTTATTAAGAACGTAAAGATAAAAAATATTAGTGGTTCAGATATTAAAGTTGTGGATATCGAAAATAAAAACAGTGAAGTATTAAGCTATATAAGCACATATATTATTCCTTTTTTGTTTCAAAGTTATTCTTCTCTTTTTGAGATTATTTCTATCATTTTACTGCTTCTCATAATCTATTATGTATATAAAAATTCTAGCCTAATTCAAATTAATCCCTTGTTAAATTTTTGGTATTCGATTTATGAAATAGAGTATAAAGACGTAGGCGACCATGATGGCTCGAATAACAAAAGAGCCATGGTGCTCATCAAGGAAAGAAACATAGAAGAAAATGATATTCTTAAGTTTAATAAATTAGACAACAAACTTTTTTTTGCAACTTTAAAGGACAAAACCAATGAATGAACTCAAACATTTAGCTGAAATCCTAAATAAAGCTCAACCCGGTGATTTAAGGCTATATATAATATTTAGAAACTTAAAAGATGTGATTGGTTCTAATAAAAAAATGCTAGATAAATATGACTTCTCTTTGAAAAGATTAGATATCGTTGAAGAACTTCAAAAATCGATATTTGATATATCTAAAAATAGTTTGTTGACATTAATTAGTAGTGACAAAGAATTATGCGAATACGATATAAGTGAAAATGAAAAAGATGTAGTGTATTCATATACCTTAAAAAATAAAATAAAATCATTTGAGAAAATATTAGGAAATCTAAAGAAACCTTCTTCAATTGAGAGTTTTGATAATTTATATGAATACTATAACTCGATCTGGGCATATGGTATAAGACTCTTATCGAGTAATGAAGAAATTTACATTTTCAAACGACTTTATAAACAAAAAGTAGCTGTGAATAGTGAGAACCTTGGTGGATTGATAAGACGCGTACGTGCACGTTTTAACACGAAATCAAAGTTGTTTGAATTATTAGAAGGTGATACCATAACTTTCGATACAGATCCAGATTGTATTTATCATAATGATTGTTTTTATATATTCAATAAAAACAATTTTGAAAGTATAGTAAACTTGGAGCAAGAATTCCAAAATAATGCTTTTGAATGTTCGAAAGAACTCGGCAAGGGGGATTATATTATTGGTCTGAATATATTGGACGAAGAGATTAAAACAAACCCCTCGCTTAATAAAAAGTTATCAAAGATTAAAAACAATGGATATCATATAAATATAGATAAAAAGCGAATCAAATCAATGAAGGGGCTTGC
>AMWB02076293.1_pt1 | contig 10311 bp, 11 predicted proteins | sample 200311 | NCBI WGS metagenome assembly AMWB02 (sample SAMN02737377, study PRJNA173069) | bioreactor metagenome | biome: anode biofilm in microbial fuel cells | place: USA: California | collected 2010-12-16 | reverse complement strand
ATCCTCCTTCCGCCTTCCTGATGTCGCCCTTCCAATGCCGACGATGCAGCGCCTGCTGTCGCCAGCCCGGGTTCGTTTACCTTACTCCCCAGGATACCGAATGTTTTGCTACGCGCCTTCAAATGGATATTTATCAATTCGTAGAGGCATATTGTCTTCTCTTGGACAGGAAACATCTAACGCTTAAAAAAAATCCGGATGAAAGTTGCCTTTTTCTTGGGCCGGGAGGTTGTTCGGTCTACGACGAAAGGCCTGCGCAGTGCCGCGATTTTCCTGTCAATTGGAAAACCCAAAGAAGTTTGGATTATTGTGAAGGGCTGAAGGATCTTTAGGCGGTAGGAGGGGGTCTAGAACTAAACTATGGGACTTGCCGCCAAAAGTGCTTCCTCGGATTTTGGAGCTATAGGGACTTGGGGGAGGGTTAAAATGAACCGAGAACCCTTTCCAAGCTCACTTTCAACCCAAAGTTTTCCGCCGTGCATCTCGACAAACTGTTTGCTGATGGCAAGCCCTAACCCGGTCCCCTTCATGTGAGGGGTTGTCGTGCGTCCCGCCTGTTCATAAGGCCTGAAAATCGCCTCCTGATTTTCTTTTGCAATTCCAGGGCCGGAATCCTCAACCACGACCTTCGCCCCACCGTTTATTTCCTTGTTCAGGTTGACATGGATAAAACCGTGCTGGGTGAATTTGAGGGCGTTGGAGAGAAGATTGTAGAGGACTTGGCGCAGCTTGAGCTCGTCGGCCGTGATCTTCAAGCTGGCCGGTTTTTCTGTGAAACCCAAGATCAGTTGTTTATGAATGGCTTCCTCATAAAACATATCGAGGACCGTGTTAACGACCTTGACGAGGTCGATCTCATGAGCCACAAGCTGCATTTTTTTTGCTTCGACCTTGGAAAGATCAAGTACGTCATTAATAAGTTCGCGGAGATGTTGGCCGCTTCGCTCGATGCGCGAAAGAAAATCCTTTTGTTTTTCCGTGGGGGGTTCTGTGGTGCTTTCAAGAAGCAATTGGGAAAAACCAAGGATCGAGTTTAGCGGTGCGCGGATCTCATGGCTCATACGGGCAAAATAGTCGGTTTGCATATGGTAGGAATATTTGACCTTATCACTGGTTTCGCGGAGTTCCCAAAGCAACTCTTCGAGGCGTTCGTCCTTTTTGACAAGGGCCGAGGCCAACGACCTCACAAAGAATGCGATCAAATAAAAGAAGGCGATATGCCGGACCACAATGGCAGTCTCCTGGACCATATTCAATCCCGAACCGAACGAGACCGTTTGAGGGATGATCTTAAAATGTCCGAGTACGATCAGCCCCGCATAAAGCGAGGAGGCCAAAGTGGCCATTTGCATGGTCAGGAAAGTTGGCAAATTGAGAGCGCAATAAACGATCGAAATAAAAAAACAGGAGGAATAAATAAAAAGATCCACATTCCCCAAAAGGTGCAGTGCCGCCGTTTCGGCTAAAAAGTCAATGACGACGGACGCAATCAAAGCTTCCGAGCCTGATTGAGGATCCCGAAAAAACCCCTTATAGGGGCGGTTGACAAAGATCTCGACGAAAATGACGAGAAAAAGAGGCCAGAGGTTCTTAACCGTGAAATCGCCCCATTTACAGGTCAGAATGTAAAGGGGGATCAGGAAAAAGATGGCGAGAATACGGAGCCGGTAAAGCTGATAGGCTTTCTGGTAAATCTCTTCGGCCGAGGTTCTTGCAGTGATTCTCATAAGCGCTTGTATCCTGGGTGAGGGGGTATTTCTCCCAAAGAACGTCCCTATAATAACCAAGCATGCCATAAAAAGGAACCTTATTTTTTGAGGAAGGGGGCAGATAGGTTTGTTGATGGGCTCTCAAGGTGCTGTTAGAATAGGCCGTCATTTATCCGGTAGCCAAAAGCATGAAAGGACCGTCATGGATACGAACGCTTTTTTGAAATCTTGCCTTGAGAAAGTCATCGAACAAAAAGGCCAGGACATTTTCTTTAAAGGCGGTACGCCTCCCCGTATACGTGTTGGCGACCACGTAGTGCCGCTGCCCCTCAAAGGGCTTTCCGGAGAGGAGATCGCCGAACTTACCGATGAGTTGTTGGATTCTCAACAAAAAGAGATGCTTCAAAAAAATAAAAGCGTGGATTTCGGTTTTTCTTTCCATGAAAAGGATTGCCGATTTCGGGCGAATGCTTTCTATCAGCAGGGGGAACTTTCTTTGGTATTTCGTTTGCTCTGGAAAGGAGTTCCGAGTTTCGAAGAGCTTCACTTGCCTTCCATTCTAAAAAAGATCGCACAGGAGAAATGCGGCATCATTTTGATCGGAGGGACAGTTTCCTCCGGGAAGACGACTACCGTGGCGGCGATGCTCCGGGCCATGAATGAAAGTGTTCAGAAGAACATTCTTACGCTCGAAGACCCTGTGGAATATTTGCACGAAGACAAGCTGTGTCTCATCCAGCAGCGCGAGATCGGTCGGGATACAGAAAGTTTTAGTTCAGCTCTGAAGTACGTAGCGCGCCAGTCTCCGGATGTGATCGTGATCGGAGAAATGCGTGATGCGGAATCCTTCAATTTCGCGATCTCCGCGGCCGAGGTCGGGAGACTAGTGATCTCCACGGTCCACGCTCAATCCGCGGACCAGGTTTTCGATCGAATTCTTGGCTTTTTCGAGCCATCGCAACGCGATGCTGTGTTACGTTATTTTGCGGCGAATATGGCATGCATCATGGTCCAAAAACTTCTGGTGGCAAAAGACGGCAAGACCCTTGTGCCGGCGGCCGAGGTGCTCCTGGGGAATTACACGATCAAACAACTTATCCTTGATAAAAAGATCGATAAGCTCGGACAAGCGATCCGCAATGCCCATGATGAGGGTATGCAGACGATGAATCAATCGATCCTGGAGCTTTGGAGGTCAGGAACCATCACCCAGGAAGTTGCAGTAGCCGCAAGCGCGTCCCCGGAAGATCTTCAAGCCTTGATGAAGGGGATTCGTATCGGGCAGGATACAAAGATCCTCGGAAGTTAGACGTATTTCCCGCGATAGATCTTGATCAGCGCAAAGAAAAGAGAGAGTACCACAGGCGCGAGAAAGATTCCCATCAGGCCGTAAAGTTTCATCCCGCCCATGATCCCAAAAAAAAGAAGGAAATAAGGGAGTTTGGTCCTCTCGCCGATGATCGCCGGTTTCATAATGTTGTCAAGCAGGCTGATTCCGAAAAATCCGATCACAAAAAGAATGATCGCCTTAACATAAAGATGCATTGCCAGCAGATAGACCGCGATCGGGAACCATACGCTTGCCGCGCCGAGGACCGGGATAAGGGATGTCAAAAAGATCAGGAATGTGAAGAAAAGCGGGATGGGGACTCCTAATGCGGTGAACAAAATTCCCGCGACGCTCGCCTGCGCAATACTGGTCAAAAGTTGCCCCCGGATCACCGCCACAAAAGTCTCATGGATCTGTTTGAAAAGGGCTTTTTTGGTGTCTTTCTCGAAGGGGGCGATCTCATAGATGAAGTTATAAATCCGCTCTCCGTGCTTGAAAAAGACGAAGGTGAGAAAAGACATAAAGAAAATATTCAGAAGAACAAAAAAGATATTTTTGGTAAAGGTTCCTGCTTGAGTCGCTGCCAGGTGTCCGAGATTTTTGGTGGCTCCAAGGAACCAGGAGGACAGGCTGTCTTTAACAGCCTGGGATGCGAAGACGTGAGCTTGAACATTCTGGAACCAGGGAAGTCTTCGGATCTGTTCGATCTGTTGTTCCAGTTTTCCATCCCGGACATAACTATAGGCCCACTGGGAGAATTCAATGATCTGGGTGGCCATGTTGATCAAGATCATGATGAGCGGCGGAACAACGACCAGGAACACCACCACCGTTGTAAGAAGAGCGATCGAGCTGCTTCGGCTGGGGAACATTTTCCTTAATTTTGCGTAGATCGGATAAAACGCAAACGTAAGAATGGCTGCCCAGAAAATGGCAGTAAAGAACGGAGAAAATATCTTGAAGACTTCGTAGATGATGAAGGCCAGAACGCCGATGAAGAAAAACGAGATGAATTGTTCGCGTTTCATGGGCCTAGTCTAGCGGATTCCTTGATTTTGGCAAGAGGAAGCCCCTTACTTCTTTAAGAGGTAATTCCGGACGTAATCCAGGATGCCTTCGCGTGTTGTATAACGGCAGCGGAAGCCGGTCATTTTCTCGTGATGGCTCATGTCGGCTTGCGTAAAGTTTTGGTAAAAGCTGTAGGGGTTATCGAAATAATCGGGCTTGAGATTTGTACTCAAAGCCTCGTTCAAGGCATCGACGATCTCATTGAAAGAGGTTGCCTGGCCGGTGCCAAGGTTCATGACGGTGCATTCCCTGGCCCTGTGCGCCATAAGAGTGGCTTCGACCACGTCTTTGACGTAAATATGATCGCGTTTTTGTTCACCCCACTTGAAAATACGAGGACGTTTTCCATCTTTCATATGAAGTGCAAGCTGATAAATCATGCTGGCAGCGTGCGCTTTGTAATATTCCCGGGGGCCAAAGACGTTAAAAAAGCGTAATCCGACCACCTTGGTTTTGTTATAATAGTCGCGGGCAAGCTGGTCCATGATCCACTTGGAGTAGCCGTAGATATTGTTCGGGCTCCCCGCGTCGGACTCCTTGATCGGGCGGTCGATCGAACCATAAGTTGCGGCTGAAGAGGCGTAGACCACGGTTGCTTTCTTTTCCACGGCGAGGTCGAGAATGTTACGGAAACCCTCAACGTTGTCATACATCATTTTTTGTTCGTCAAGCAGGGTCGTATCCGTGATGGAGGCCATGTGATAAATGATGTCGAGTTTCCTGCCTTTAGCCCAGCCCATCCAGGCCTTATTCGCGCAGTCATAAGCCAGGAGATCGCCTTTAAATCCGAGGAGGTTCTTGAAACAGGAACTTCGGAAGTCCTCCAGGACCGTGATGAAGGCGTCGGGATAGCGGGATTGGAGTTCCAAGGCGATGTTCGAACCAATAAAGCCCGAACCACCGGTTACGAGGATGTTCTTCATAGCCCCGCTATCATAGCCAAAATTTTCGAAAGTTCAAACCCTAAATGCCGATAATTCCATAGGATATAACCGATGAAAAAACACCATTGTTTTTTAATCCTCATCGTGGCTCTTGCTCTTGGCATTCTCCTGGCTCAGGCACCTGTCTATGCGGGAGTCGGACAGGACACTACCTATGTTGCACGTGGGGCTGGGAAACTTCTTGGGAGCGTATTTGCTATTCCGAAGGCTATGTTGCAGGATTCAGGTCGCGTCATGTTCCCGTTCGGGCTGATAACAGGTGCTGTTCGAGGGACCGTCCAAATGGTTGGTGGAATCGTAGGGGGTGCTACCGATGTCGCGCAAGGTTCAGCGCCCTATGCCAAATACGCAGCTCTCGCCCTCTAACATTTTTTCTCTTTGCGTTCGATCAGAACCCCAACATTTCGAGTGTTGGGGATAGCTCCCGGTTTCGAAACGCATAAAACAATGCTTTTTATCTTAAATTTCAGGATGAGCTTGCACGCAAGCCGTTCAGCCAAGGTTTCGATCAGATAAAAATGACTTTTTGAAACAAACCCCGCAGTATATTCAGCAATCTTCTGGTAATTCAAAGCATCGCGCAGATCATCGCGTTTTGCCGCCTTCTGAACGGGGGCAGGGAATTCCATGTCGATCACAATCCTCTGCTTTTTTTTACGTTCCCGGGGAAGTGTTCCTATGATGCAGGGAACGGTCAATCCTTGAAGAAAGATCTTGTCAGCCATGCGGTTAGTGTAACTTCAAGCACAATCAATTTCAACCCCATCCTAATCATCGATCAAATTCTTTACGGTTGATTCGGACTGTCATGATTGCCCGCTTATTTTTTAATTAATGAGAATCATGGCGTAGCTGGAAATCATTTGGGGCGAAAACAACGCTCGACGGAGTGAAGGCTTGTTCGTAGACTATCCCATCATGTTAACCCCGGTAGCGATATCCACCAATGTAAAACCCCTGTGTCCGCTCTTTGGGACTTGCGGGGGGTGTCAATATCAGGATATTTCCTATGAGGAGGAGCTTTCCAAAAAGGAGAAAATCCTTAGGGATCTTCTCACAAAAGAGTTGCGTCTTCCGGAAGATGTTTTTGAAGCTATCGCTCCTTCGCCGGAACCGTACTATTACCGGAACCGTCTTGATCTTACGTTGCGTAAAAGGAATAATGGGGAGCGTCAGATGGGTTTCATGTTGCCGGGGACCCAGCGGCTGCAAGAGGTCATAGCTTGTCCGATCGCGCGCAAGGAGATCAATGATTTTTTGCCTGCGTTAAAAGAAGAGGCCGTGCGCAGGCTTCCGGAGAATTATAAAGTCGCAAATCTTGTTGTACGCGTGGGTGACGAAGGCAAGGTGTCTTGGGGCGGGATCGGCCGCCGATCGCTCCGTTTGAAAGAAGAAGATTATTTTTGGACCTCCGTCCGGGGGCGGAGGATCTTTTATGCTCTCGATACATTTTTTCAGGCGAATCTCTTAATCCTTGAAAGTGTCGTATCGAAGATCGAAAGCCTTATCGAGTGGCAAAAGGACACGGTTTTACTTGATCTTTATTCCGGCGTCGGGCTTTTTGGTATTGCGCTGGCCGATCGAGCCAAAGAGGTTGTGATGATCGAGGAGGGCTCTGATTCTGTGGATCTTGCGCGCTTCAACGTAAAATATCACCAGTTGGGACATGTGAAAACCCTTGTCGGCAAAGTTGAGACACATCTGCCGGAGGTCTTGAAGGAATTGGGCGGCAAATCGTGCGTAGCTTTGATCGATCCGCCGCGTGGCGGACTCGTAAGTTCAGCCATCGAGGCCTTGGGGCAAGCGAAAGATTTGAGATCCTTGTTCTATCTATCCTGTTCGCCGGAGTCACTTGTCCGCGATCTGAAACATCTAATAACGCAGGTGAATTGGCAAGTCCGGAAGATCATGCCATTTGATTTTTTCCCGCGAACGCGGCATTTGGAGACCCTGGTATGGCTCGTGCGTTCGTAGCGGAAAAATACGACCCCATCGTTTTTGGTGAATTTTTCAGAAACTCTAATCCTGTCGAAATGGAGATCGGATGCGGGAAAGGGAAATTCCTGGTCGCTCGCGCGATCGAAAATCCGAGAACCAATTTCCTCGGGATCGATCGCGTAAGCAAATTCATGAATATCGGGAAGACACGCGCCCAAAAGCGGAAACTTCCAAATATCCGGTTCATCCGGGCTGAGGCGCGGGTATTTTTGGCTGAAGCGATCGCTCCGGGGAGCGTGAGCATCTTTCACGTCTATTTTCCGGACCCTTGGCCCAAGCGCCGGCATCAGAGCCGCCGCGTTTTTACTGCAGAGTTTCTTGCGCTCCTTCATACGCGTCTTGCTCCAGGAGGACTTGTCGAGGTTGCAACGGACGACAAGGATTATTTCGACACGATGAAAAAAACTATAGCGGCTACAGCAGAACTTTGGGAGAATGCCCGCGAAACGGTGAACGAAAGGATCCTGGGCGGTACGATGAAAACGAATTATGAACTAAAATTCGAGGCAGAAGGCCGGCCTCTTTTTTACGCGGAGCTTAGGAAACGATGAGGATCGCACACGCTTTGGCCAGCGCGGGACTCGGATCCAGGAGAAAATGCGAGGTTTTTGTCACGAACGGCGCTATTTCCGTGAACGGAGAGATCGTGCAGGACCTCGGCCGGCAGGTGGATTTTGAAAAAGATACGATCATGTATCGCAACAAGGTCCTTCAGGCAGCGCCCCACGTTTACTATGTCCTAAATAAGCCCGAGGGATATGTCGTGACGGCGCAGGATGCACACGCCAAAAAAACAGTCTTTGATCTCCTGCCGCGACATCTTGTGAATGCGACGCGTCAGTCCGCGACGAACCGAGTTCGCGTATTTCCCGTTGGCCGGCTGGACAAGGATTCCTCGGGATTGCTCCTTATGACGAATGATGGCGAACTTGCGAACCGGTTGATCCATCCGCGTTTTCATGTCGAGAAGTGGTATCAAGTGAAGCTGAACCGTGCCTGGGATGAGCGGGACCGCAATAAAGTGCTCGAGGGTTTTCACTCATACGACGGTTTTCTTAAATTAGAAGAAGTCCGGCCGATATCCCCAAGGATTTTGATGGTGGAGCTTCGCGAGGGGAAAAAACGCCAGATCCGCCGCGTGTTCCAAAGATTCGGTTATGATGTGATTATGCTCAACCGTTATTCTTTCGGTCCTTTGAAGTTGGGGCATCTCGCGCCGGGGCAGGGCCGTTTTCTGACATCCTTTGAAGCCCGGGAACTTCGCAAAGCCGTCAATCTTTGATCGGATGACGGAAAGCGGAGGGCGGATGGCGTCAAGCTATCGGTTTCTTGTTCTTCGATATCCGCCATCCTCCATCCCTGCCTGCCGGAAGGCAGGCGATATCCTGATCTCAATCATTCTTTGATCATCCTTTTTTGAGGATGATAAAAAAGGCATTTTTTCGAATCGGTGTTCTCCATAATGACCACCAAGTGATCATCCACCGAAAAAGCCGGATGCATTCGGATCGATTCGGCCTGGATGCCTTTGCCTTTCAGGAAATCCATAAGAAATTTTTGTTCCGGTTCTTTTAGGGTGCATTTAATCTCCAGAAAATCCTGCACCAGATATTCCCATGTTTGTTTTGTGATGACGCTCATCGCGACACCTCCTTTGATCGATTTCTTGGGCTTAACCTTAGCGGGTATTTGCGATCTTTGAAAGAGAGGAGGGCTGGAACTTTTTTTTGGAATCTATCAATAATAGATTCAAGCGGAATTTGTATTTTCTTTGGGAGGGGGAAGCGCCTGGCCGTTCCGAGCCGAAAAAATTTTAAAATAAATTTGACAAAGGGTATCTTGTAGGTTATATTAAAGCTATTAATCTATGGGGTTAGTAGACTATGATCTCTAAGAAGACAAAATATGCTCTTAAAGCTGTCCTTGCCCTTACAGACAAGTATGCTTCCAAAGAGCCCGTTCTTATTGCTGACATTGCGGAAAAGGAGTCTATCCCAAAGAAATTCCTTGAATCGATCCTTCTAGAACTCAAGAATAAGGGTTTCTTGCAAAGCAAGAAAGGAAAGGGCGGCGGCTATCTTTTGGCTCGCTCACCGAACCAGATCAGTTTTGGGGAAGTGATCGGAATTTTCGAGAACCCTTTTGGCGCATTGCCCTGTCTGGATGGGAAGGCGAACCGAAAGTGTGAAGAGTGTAAAAAGGGAAGTGTTTGCGGCATTCATATGGTGATGCAAGAGATCTATCGAACAACTTCCAGCATCCTGAACATCACAACCTTTCGGGAAGTTCACGATCGAATGCGAAATACGAACCAGGAAGCGATGTACTTCATTTAAATTAAAAAAGGAGAAACCAAGATGAGCAAGATCGATAAGAAATTAAAGATTGAAACGCTGGCACTTCACGGAGGACAGGAGGCCGATCCGACGACCGGTTCCCGGGCTGTGCCCATCTATCAAACAACCTCCTATCAGTTCAAGAATACCGGGCATGCGGCCAATCTTTTCGGGCTGAAGGAGTTCGGGAATATCTACACTCGGCTGATGAATCCGACCACGGATGTCCTGGAAAAAAGGATCGCCCTTTTGGACGGTGGTGTTGGTGCGCTTGCGGTTTCAAGCGGCCAATCTGCGATCAGCCTGGCGCTTCTCAACATCGCGCAGGCGGGGGATGAGATCGTTTCCGCAGACAACCTTTATGGAGGAACTTACAATCTCTTCCATTACACGTTTCCGCGTTTGGGGATCAAGGTCAACTTTATAAAATCAAATGACCTTGATGCTTTTCAAAAAGCTATTACTCCCAAGACCAAGGCGATTTATGCAGAATCGATCGGGAACCCGAAACTCGATGTCGCCGATCTTGAGGGAATCTCGAAGGTAGCGCACAAGAACGGAATTCCGTTCGTGCTGGATAATACGGTCTCGCCGTATCTTCTGCGGCCCTTTGATCACGGCGTGGACATCATCGTGTATTCTGCGACAAAATTCATCGGTGGACACGGGACGTCGCTTGGCGGGCTCATCGTTGATTCCGGGAAGTTTGACTGGACGAACGGGAAATTTCCTTTGATCACGGCGCCCGATCCAAGTTACCACGGAATCAACTTCGTGGAGGCGTTAAAACCGCTCGGAAATATCGCTTACATTATCAAAGCGAGAGTAACCCTGCTTCGGGATCTCGGGAACGCGCTTTCTCCTTTCAACTCGTTCCTGTTCCTGCAGGGGCTCGAGACGCTTCACCTGCGGCTGCCGCGGCATTC
>AMWB02112019.1_pt1 | contig 10314 bp, 9 predicted proteins | sample 200311 | NCBI WGS metagenome assembly AMWB02 (sample SAMN02737377, study PRJNA173069) | bioreactor metagenome | biome: anode biofilm in microbial fuel cells | place: USA: California | collected 2010-12-16 | reverse complement strand
CCATTAGAGGCAGGGTTGGGGAATTTTATAGATTGGAATAAAGAGTTTATCGGCAAGGAGAGCCTTTTAAAACAAAAACAGAACGGAGCCTTCCGCAGGATAATTTGTTTTGCCGCGGATTCCCGGCGTTCACCCCGCCATAATTACCGCATAGTTTATAAAGATAAAGATGTGGGCAGCGTAACCAGTGGTTCATTTTCCCCCAGCCTTGGGTTTGGCATTGGAATGGGGCATGTAAAAGACGGGGTTACTCTTGGGGAACAGATTGCTCTTAGCGACGGCTCAATCTCTATAAACGCGAAAGTTACGGATAAACCTTTCTATAAAAACGGCAGTGCAAAATCAGGAGAAATAAAATGAACATACCGGAAAATCTTCTTTATACCAAGGATCATGAATGGGCGAAAATTGAAGGGGATAAGGCAACCATTGGAATCACTGATTTCGCGCAGCATTCCTTAGGGGATATTACCTTTATTGATCTGCCGAAACCAGGGGCGAAGGTGGAGCAGTCTAAATGGTGCGCCACAGTTGAATCAGTAAAGGCCGCTTCTGATGTTTACGCGCCGCTTTCAGGCGAGGTGCTTAAAGCGAATACGGGATTAACTAATCATCCAGAGCTGGTAAATAAATCTGCTTATGATGCAGGGTGGTTTGCTGAGATTAAGTGCTCTGACTTGGGAGAAAAGAATAAGCTTATGAACTCCGTCCAATATAAAGAATACGTGCAAGGCTTGTCTAAATGAATTATATCCCGCACACAGAATTAGAAAAAAAGGAAATGCTCAAGAGCATCGGCGTTCCAAGCGTCGATGATCTTTTTAAGCATATACCTAAGGAGTTGCGGCCGAAGTCATTTAATATCCCGGAAGGTAAATCTGAATTTGAGGTGGTTGAGTATTTAAAGCTGCTTAGCCGTAAGAATGCCGCCAACCTTATAGATTTTGTGGGCGGAGGTTTTTACGACCACTATATTCCGGCAGCGGTTGATGCTTTGGCCGGACGCTCGGAGTTTTATACCGCATATACTCCCTATCAGCCTGAGTGTTCGCAGGGTTGGCTGCAGGCAATCTATGAATATCAGACAGTAATTTGTGAATTAACCGGCCTGGATGTTTCCAATGCATCTCTCTATGACGGCGGTACCGCGCTTTATGAAGCGGCAATGATGGCAATCAGGCTTACCGGCAGAAAGAAGATAATTGTGGATAGCGGGGTAAATTTAATTTACCGCACTATGCTTTATGCTTATACATCCAATCTTTCCATAGAATTTGTGGAAACTCCGGTAGTGCATGGCCAGGCTTGCCGGGAGGATATTTATAAACATCTGGATGATAAGGCCGCGGCGGTGATTGTGCAGAACCCTAATTTCTTCGGAGCGGTGGATGATTTTTCCGATATTATAGAGCGGGTGCATAAATGCGGTGCGTTGGCTGTTGCCTCGGTTTATCCGGTTTCGTTGGGCATGCTTAAAAGTCCCGGTGAGATGGGCATAGATATCGCAACCGGAGAGGGCCAGAGTTTGGGAATACCTTTATCTTTTGGCGGACCATACCTGGGTTTCATCGCGGTAAAAAAAGAGCATATGCGGCAGCTGCCGGGCAGGATTGCCGGAGCAACAGTGGATAAAGATAACAAGCGGGGTTTTGTTTTGACCCTGCAGGCGCGTGAACAGCATATCCGCAGGGAGAGGGCAACTTCAAATATATGTTCTAATGAGGCGCTTTGCGCGTTACGGGCCCTGATCTATGCTTCACTTTTAGGCAAGGCTGGTTTTGCCGAGTTAGCCGGGTTAAATTATCAGAAGGCGGAGTTTGCCAAGGCAACATTAGATAAGGTGGGCGGGGTAAAGGTTAAACGCAGCGCGCCGACATTTAATGAATTTACAGTTTGCCTGCCTAAAAACGCAGATGAAGTAGTTTGTAAAATGATTAATAAAGGTTTTGCCTGCGGTTTCCCGCTGGGAAGGTTCTATAAGGGGTTAGATAATTATCTTTTGGTTGCGGTTACGGAAAAACGCACTAAAGAAGAGATCGTGCAATTTGCCAACGGCCTGGAGGCAGCGCTATGCAGTTAATTTTTGAAAAAAGCCGCCCCGGCAGAAAAGGGTTTAAGCTGCCCGAATTAGATGTTCCGAGAGCCTCGGGCCTGGCTGAAAAGTATTGCCGTAAGCAAACAGCTTCTTTGCCTGAGGTTTCCGAATTAGATGTGGTTCGCCATTTCACTAATTTAAGCCGCCTGAATTTTTCAGTGGATACAAATTTCTATCCCCTGGGTTCATGTACGATGAAATATAACCCCAAATTTACTGAAGAAGTTTGCAGGCTGGAAGGTTTCAGCGGCCTGCATCCTTTACTGCCCCAGCTTTCAGGAGGAGGGATGCTTGCCCAGGGGTCTTTAGAGGTATTGTATAATACTGAAAGACTACTCAGCGAGATTACCGGGATGTCAGCTTTTACTACCCAACCGCTTGCCGGGGCGCACGGTGAATTAACAGGGGTAATGTTGATTTCCGCATACCATAAAAATAATGGAGAGTGCAGGAAACATGTGATCATCCCGGATTCTGCGCATGGCACTAATCCAGCAAGTGCGGCGATTGCCGGATATAACGTAGTGGTTATTCCTACGGATAAAGATGGTTTCCTGGATATGCAGGCATACAAAAAGGCCTTAAGCCGGGAGACTGCCGCGGTAATGCTTACCTGTCCGGATACGCTCGGGCTTTTTAATCCTAAAATAAAAGAGATCGCGGATTTAGCGCATGGAGTAGGGGCGTTAATGTATTATGACGGAGCGAATCTTAACGCGATATTGGGAAAATGCCGTCCGGGAGATATTGGTTTTGATGTAATACATCTTAACCTGCATAAAACTTTTGCTACCCCGCATGGCGGAGGAGGGCCGGGAGCAGGCCCGGTAGGCGTATGTGAAAAATTAGTGGATTTTCTTCCCATATCCAGAGTTGTCCGTCGGGCCGATGGGACATTTGCTTTAGACTATCATAAGCATAAATCTATTGGTTATATCGCCCCATTTTATGGCAACTTTGGAGTAATTTTAAAGGCATACGCGTATATATTGAGCCTGGGGAGAAGGGGCCTTATTGAAGCCAGCGAAAACGCGGTGTTAAGCGCAAACTATTGCCTTGCCCGCTTGAAAGATTATTATGCGCCGGCTTATGGCAATAGCTGTATGCATGAATGTGTGTTATCGGCGGAAAAACAGTTAGAGCAGGGAGTGCATGCATTAGATATCGCCAAATACTTAATTGATAAAGGATTCCATCCGCCGACAATTTATTTCCCGATGATCGTAAAAGAGGCGATGATGATTGAGCCGACCGAAACTGAAAGCAAAGAAACACTTGATGCTTTTATTGAAGTTATGATTGAAGCGGCAACCCTGACTAAAACCAATCCTGATGCGCTGCATTGCGCTCCACTTTCTATGCCGGTTAAGCGGCTTGATGAAACAAAAGCCGCCCGAGAACCGGACCTGCGCTGGCAGCCAAGTTAAAAATAATGAAAAAATTCAGGCTCATCCGTTCAATGCCGCAAAGCGCCGAATATAATATGGCGCTGGATGAAGAAATATTCTGCCGTTATATTAAAGACGGTATTCCGGTGTTACGGATATATGCATGGCAGGCGCCTTCTATAACCTTCGGTATTTCGCAGCAACCCGAAGAACATATTGATCTGAATAAATGCAGACGTGACGGCATACAGCTATCGCAAAGAATCACCGGCGGCGGAGCGCTCTTTCATAATCACGAAATTACCTATAGCCTTGTTTGTTCAAAAGAGGACATAGGAGAGGATAGGAAGGTTTTTGTTTCCTACCGGCAGGCCTGCGCTTTTCTGATATACTTCTACAAGTTACTTGGCTTAAAGGCAGTTTTTGCCCTTGAGGCGGATAGTTTTAAGCATAAATCCCTGCCGCATCAATTATGCAGCGCTTCGCATGAAAAATATGATATTGTTATCGGCGCCAGAAAAATAGGCGGAAACGCCCAGAAACGCGCTCGTCAGGCAATATTCCAGCATGGCTCTATTCCGCTTAGTGTTGATTGGGATTTTTTACGCCGGTATGTTTATTCTTTACCGGATAATATTTCTTCGGTAGCCACGGCGTTAAATGAGGAGTTAGAGGTCCTTCCACAAAAGCAAATCCTTGAGCAGAATCTTATTGATGCCTTCGCGCATGCATATGGAGCAAGTTTTATAGAAGAGAAAGAGCCGTTGTTTCAACTATTAGTTTAGGCGGGTGTTTTATATGATGAAGCCGGAGTGGCTTAATAAAAAGATTTCACTTAGGGATTGCGGCCAGGTTAAGGGTATGCTTAAGGATTTACGGCTGCATACTGTTTGCGAGGAGGCTCTTTGCCCGAACATGGGGGAGTGTTTTAAGGGCCGCCAGGCGACATTTATTATACTCGGGGCTATTTGCACGCGTGCCTGCCGTTTTTGCGGGGTAGCTAAGGGGAAGCCGCTGGCGCCTGATGCTGATGAGCCAGAGCGTATTGTTGAAGCTGTGAAAAAGCTGGGATTGACGCATGTGGTGATTACCAGCGTTACCCGCGACGACCTGGCCGACGGGGGTGCCTCGGCATTTGCGCAAACTATTCTTTCCCTGCGCGCCATAGGCAGCAGGATTTCCATTGAAACATTGATTCCGGATTTTAATGCTGACCATAAATCTTTACGCCTACTTGCGCATGCCCGGCCGGATATTATCGCCCATAATATAGAGACAGTGCCGAGCCTGTATAAAGAAGTAAGGCCGAACGGGGCTTCTTATGAAAGGTCATTGGAGGTATTGCGCGGTTTAAAAAGCATTGCGCCTAAAATTGCCCTTAAATCCGGGTTAATGCTGGGCTTGGGAGAAAAGAGGGATGATGTTTTTGCGGTATTTGACGATCTTGTCAAAGCAGGTTGTATGTTTTTAAGTATTGGACAGTATCTTGCGCCGAGTGTTAAACATTTTCCGGTGCGGGAATACCTGCATCCGGAGGTTTTTGAGGAATATAAAAAAGAGGCTTTGAAGCGGGGCTTCAGTTATGTAAAAAGCGGCCCCTATGTACGCAGTTCTTATGCCGCTTCCGAATATGGCCTGGCAAGTAATTATATAAAACAAGAGGAGAAGATAAATGCCTAAAGCAACTTTGAATGTTAAATTATTAGAGGTAACGGAGAACGCCCTGGCGCTTATATATTCCGCCTGCCGTCAATGTTACGCGGAGGAGTTTGCCGGGGATATCTATGAGAAGATAAAAGATGACGATGCCAAGCAAGCGGCATTCATCAAGAAGATAATATCTTCAGGCCATGAAAGCCCTTTGGAGCATGTGAAATTTACCTTTGCCATTGAAGGGGTATCCCGCGCGTTGACGCATCAGCTTGTGCGGCACCGCATGGCTTCATATTCCCAGCAGAGCCAGCGTTATGTGAAGGAGAATGATTTTGATTATATTCTTCCTCCGTCTATTGAAGCCAATCCTTTGGCCCGGTCAGAGTTTGAGAAGATAATGGATTTAATCCAGAAGAGCTATACCAGGATATCCGGGTTCCTGGCAGAGAAGGGCATAAGCGGAGAAACAGCGAATCAGGATGCGCGTTTTGTCCTGCCCCAGGCAGCGGAAACAAAAATCATCGTTACCATGAATTGCCGGGAGTTATTGCATTTTTTCAAGCACCGCTGTTGTTCACGCGCGCAATGGGAGATCCGCAAATTAGCGGAAAAGATGCTGGCGGATTGCAAAAAAAGCCTGCCCCTGTTGTTTTCAAAAGCAGGAGCTAAATGCAGTTCTCTCGGGTTTTGCCCTGAAGGAGCGCGTTTTAGCTGCGGCAGGTTTCCGGTGAGAGAAAAAGAGGATGTGAAAACAAGCAAATGAAAGAAAGCGGAGTTTTGCCGTTTCTCAAGCATTCTTTATTCGCCCAGGAGTACGCCTTAAAGCGCGGGTTTATGCAGTCCCTGGACCCGAGAATAAAGATTTTAAGTTTTGCCTTTTTATTAGTAGCTGCCCTGTTTGCAAAAAGTATTCCGGTCGTTTTATCTTTGTATCTGTCATGCTTGTTTCTCGTTTACATATCTAAAGTTGGCCTGTTTTTTTTCTTAAAGCGCACCTGGGTATTCATCCCTTTGTTCGCGTTATTTATCGCGGCCCCTGCGTTATTTAGCAATATTACTCCCGGAGAGGAGTTATTCAGCTTTAAGGCAGCGGGCCTGACGCTGGCAGTTACCCTGCCCGGGGTATTGACATTTTTTTTATTTGTCTTGCGGGTTGCCGCTACTGTGTCTTTTGCGGTGTTGTTAAGTATTACCACGCGGCATTTTGAGTTGTTAAAAGTTTTACGTACTTTTGGCATTCCCCAGGCGTTTGTCATGGTTTTAGGGATCTGCTACCGGTATATCTATCTTTTTTTAGAAAAAATTGAAAATACCTATCTTGCCATTAAAAGCAGGGTGGGCAGGGTGATACATTATAAAAAGGAGCAGCAGATAGTTGGCTGGAATATTGCTTTTCTTTGGGCCCGTTCATGCCAGCTGAATGAAGATGTTTATAAGGCCATGCTTTCCCGGGGGTACAGCGGCGAGCCTCAGGTTTTGTATGATTTCAAGGCAGGTTTAAAGGATTGGTTATGGCTGGTATTTGTGGGAGTTGCAGGAATATGCATAATCCGGTTTTCTCGCTAAAAGAGGTTTGTTTTTCCTATCTTGATAAATTCCCGGCTTTAGTTGCCGTGGATATGGATATCGAGGCCGGCCGGAAGATCAGCGTTATCGGGGCAAACGGTTCGGGTAAATCTACGCTGTTACATTTGCTTGATGGCTTGATATTTGCGGATAAAGGAAGGATGAGTTTTTGCGGCAGGGAAATAAATGAAAGAAGTTTTAATGATCTTGAATTCTCCCGGGATTTCAGGCGCAGGGTAGGGTTTGTTTTTCAGGATCCGGATGTGCAGTTATTCTGCCCGACTGTTAAAGAAGATATTGTTTTTGGGCCGCTGCAACTGGGCCTGGAAAAAAACGAGATCCAGAAACGCCTGGAAAAACTTGTAAATACATTAGCTATCCAAAACCTGCTGGATAGATCGCCAAACCAGTTAAGCATAGGGGAAAAACGCAAAGTAGCCTTAGCTTCCACTTTGATTATCGGGCCGGATATTCTTATTTTAGATGAACCAACCGCCGGGCTTGATCCAACGACTACAAGGCATATTATTGATTTGCTCATAGATGAGAATATTGCCGGCAAGACGATTATTACCTCCACGCATGACTTGCATATTGTAGAAGAGATATCAGATATGGTTTATGTCTTTGGTCAGGAGCGCAGAATCGTTAAATCCGGAAAGCCGGATTCTATCCTGAATGACGCGGCCCTGCTTGCCGCAAATAACCTGGCGCATATTCACAGCCATAGGCATAAAGATAAGGTGCATGTGCATCCGCATGTACATTTGGAGCATCATAAAGAGGAGCATTAAAATGAAGAAAAGTAATTATGCTAAGGGAGCTTTCTGTATACAACTTAAAGGCAGGCAAAGGTTTTTACGTTTGTTCGGGGAATCAAGCAAGCCCTATGGTTTAGCCTCAGGTTTTGTAACTTTAAAAAGTAAGGAGTCGGTAGGCCTGCATAACACTCAAAATAAAGAAGAGGCCTTGATTGTTCTGCAGGGGCAGGCACAGGTTTCTTACGGAAGATTCTCCAGGATTAAAGTCAAAAAGAGTTGCTTCGTTTATATCCCTCCCAAGACGGATCATGATATCAAAAACACAGGCAAGGGTATTTTAAGATACGTTTATGTAACTGCCCGTATTTAAGAATTGTTTTGTAAGCCAAAGAGACCAGGTCGTTTACGTAAAACGTCTTAAGTATTAGCTTGCATTATATCCTCTATAATGTAGAATAAAATACAATAGTAACTTTAGTTTGCTGGAAGGCAAATAGAAAGAGCGGAAAATGAAGGACAAGGCAAAACACAGATTCGGCATTAAGCGGAAGATCACGGTATTTATTCTTATATCTTCTTTTGTCGTCGGGCTTGCAGGGTTAACTTTGGTATATTGGTCGGAATATAATCTTTTGCGCCAGACTATCAGCCAGGATTATATGACGATGTGCAAGCTTTTAGGCAGCGCTATAAATAGAATTATCAGCAGGGAGATAGAAAGCACTAACGTATTCATGACTTCAGGTGAGCGCCTGTTTAAAATCAAAGAACGTAACTTAAAATATTCAGGATTGAGCGATGAAAAGAAAGCAGCATATTTTAAAGAGATGGAAGAGCGCTGGTTGAAGGCCTCTGACAATGACCCGTTGATTGCAGAATATACCAAAAGCCCGCTTGGGATCCGGCTGGCTGAGATAGCGCAGGATGATCCCAGTATTTCAGAGATTTTTATAACGGACAGATACGGCGGATTAGTAGCTGCTTCAAACAGGATAAGTGATTTTTATCAGGCTGATGAAGAATGGTGGCAAAAATCTTTTGATCATGGCAAAGGAGATGTTTTTCTGGATAAAATTGGATTTGATCTATCAAGCAAAACTACGGGCATAGCAATAGCTGTTCCCATTAAGGATGAATTAAAAGAGGTAATCGGCGTTTGCAAGAATCTCCTGGAAATCAACCGCCTGTTTTCGCCTTTGAAAAATTTTAATATCGGCAAGAGCGGGCATGTCGGGCTTATGGATAAAGAGGGTTATTTTATATTCCATCCCGGCATCTGGGCGATGGAAGGCAGGCTCCCGGAGGAAGTTTCTAAAAAAATTATCAGCCAGAATAGCGGATACATGGTGGATTATGAAATAGACCGGATGCACAAGAAAAAGGTGTTTATTTCTTATTTTAAGATTGACCATCCAGAGCTGTTAAAGAGCGGCATAGAGTGGTGGATATGCATATCCCAGGATGTAGAAGAGGTGTTTGCCCCATTGCGAGAGTTGATCTTTAGTTTTATGCTGGTGGCCTTGATTATGTTTGTAATAATTTTAAGCATCGGGTTTTTCTTAGGAGCGATATTGGTAAAACCAATAATAAAACTGCGTGATGCTACTCAGAAGGTAGCTATAGGCGACCTGGATTATAAAGTGGAGATTAAGACAAACGATGAGATTGAGGATTTAGCCGGTTCTTTTAATTCAATGTTAGCCAGCCTCAAGCATACTTTTACTACTGTAGATAAACTTAATAATGAGATTGCCCTGCGCAGGAAAACCGAAGAAATTTTGTACAAGAGCGAGGAACAATACCGCCTGTTATTTACTGAATCAAGGGATGCGGTTATGTTATTAGTGCCTGATAAAGGGTTTATTTCCGGAAATCCCGCGGCAGTCAAGATGTTCGGCTGTCAGAGCGAAGAAGATTTTAAGAAGAGGACGCCGGAAGAATTGTCTCCGGAATTCCAGCCTGATGGTTCCCGGTCACTGGATAAGTCCCGGGAGATGATCATGCTGGCGATAGAAAAAGGCTCAAACCTGTTTGAATGGATGCATAAGCGCATAGACGGAGGCGAGTTTGCAGCGACAGTCCTTCTTTCCAGGCTGGAGATCAGCGGCAAGACCCTGTTGCAGGCAACCGTGCGCGATATTACCGAACAGAAGCGCGCGGAGTTAGCATTAAAGAAGAGTGAGGCGTGGTTTTCTACTACCTTGAGTAGCATTGGAGACGCAGTAATTACTGTTGATACAGCAGGTAAGATAACTTTTATTAATCCTGTGGCCCAAAAACTAACCGGTTGGTTAGGACCGTCAGCCATAGGCAGGCATATAGATGATGTGTTTGTGATCAGGAAAGAAGGTACGGATGAAAAAGTCGATAACCCTGTTTTGAAAGTTTTAAATAATGGCCAGGTGGTCAATTTAGCCAATCATACTATTTTGATATCCCGGGATGGCACTATGCGCGCGATTGACGATAGTGCAGCTCCTATCAGGGGCGAGGGTAATAAAGAAACTATAGGAGTAGTTTTAGTTTTTCGTGATGTTACCCAGCGGAATAAGGCAGAAGAAGAGTTGCGCAAACTTTCTATCGCTGTTGAACAAAGCCCGGTTTGCGTAGTTATTACTGATTTAAAGGGGCTGATCCAGTATGTCAACCCTAAATTTGTCCAGATTACCGGTTATGCCTCCGAAGAAGCCATAGGGCAAAATCCGCGCATATTAAAATCAGATGACCAGACAGCTGATTTTTACAGAAACCTTTGGGATACAATTACCGCGGGCCATGAATGGCAGGGAGAATTCCATAATAAGAAAAAAAACGGCGAGTTTTATTGGGAGAGCGCATCCATATCCCCTAT
>AMWB02005228.1_pt2 | contig 10318 bp, 8 predicted proteins | sample 200311 | NCBI WGS metagenome assembly AMWB02 (sample SAMN02737377, study PRJNA173069) | bioreactor metagenome | biome: anode biofilm in microbial fuel cells | place: USA: California | collected 2010-12-16 | reverse complement strand
AGCCTGTGGGGGGCCGCCCGCTGGCCAAAGCCAGTGCGCGCGGACGAATACATCCTGCGCCTCAGGTGAAAGCAGCCAACGGCTGAAAAGCCAGCTGGCAAGTTGCTGGCTATAGCTGCCCGCCCGGATGGCAGCCGAGAGTGTCTCAAAAGCCAAGCTGCCGCTGCCTGACGGATTCGGATAAGGGATGGTGACCCACTGATCTGCATATGGGCTTTGCGAAGAATACGCTTCCTGCAACTGCAGGTCGCTCAGATCGCCTTCATATGCCAGGGCAAAACGGTCGGCAAAATAGCCATACGGGGTGTTAAGCGCACCAACCCAAGACGCGTCAGTCTCATACAACGTTTTAAGGTATTGAAACGCAGCGTCAAGTGCCTCAGGCTGAAATACCGGCAGCCCATCCTCAGCCTTAGGCTTTCCGCCAAAAGCACTGTACCAGCTAAGCGCGGAAAGTGGGGTTTTGGAGAGCCACAAACCGCCAGTGCCATTATTATTGAGATTCTCGTCCGCCAAAAGTGCCTGCAATGCGGCGGAAAGTTGTTCCTGCAGCTCTTCTGGGGTGGCAGGGGCGTTCTCAAAGCCCAGTTCGCGCGCCCAGGTTTGGTTGTAATAAAGCAGCCCAGGGTTAATGGCCAATGGTAGCGTCCAGCTTGGCCCGGCCTGACTGAGTGGATTGACCAGACCCTCCGCCGAGTACAGACCCGAAACACCCAGCGCCGTGTCCGTTATAAATGGCGCCAGGTTTACCCAGGCGCCGTTGCTGCTCAAGCCCTCCAGGTCTGCGGTCCAACACAACGCGGCATCCTCGCTGACACCGAACTCACGGTAGGCCTCGGCCATCTCCGTGCAGCTGGGATAGCGCACCGGCTGCACTTCAAAGCCCCAGGGATTGGTTAACGAGAATGTATCGGCCAGGGCTTCAAAGGCCAGAGCCTGTTCATCAATCCAGGCATATGCCACCCGGATCACCAGCCCGTTTAGATTTGCCGCCGGCAGCGTTCCGACCGGGGTGGCGGTCACAGTTGCCTCAGCCGGCGGGGTGTTGGTTGGCTGCAGCTTGGTTTCAGTCGGCGAAGTCTGGGCGGGCGGAGTGAAATAATGCACCTGGCAGCCGGCTAAAGTGACCGCCAATAGCAGCACGACGACTTTCACTTTTTTAGATCGCAAATTGATCAAAACTGGCTCCTTAGAAAAAAAAGCGGGAATGGATGGGAGTCGAACCCACGACGGCTCTCTGCGACCCGACACTGATTTTGAAGACCAGGAGGCCCACCGGGACCTTACCATTCCCGTAAACAAGGATAATTCAGACGGCGCGTGCTTGTCAACCCAAAAGGCGAAAGGGTTTGGGGCGCAAACCGGGTGTGCCAGCTAAGGCCAGCTGGCCTACGCGCAGCAGCAGCTTGCCCCTTGCAGCACACTTTGGATACAAAAATTGGCTTATATGTTGTATACTTTTTTAGCTACCTAACCTTCCGCAAATACTTTTTAGAAAGAGCCACTATGAGTGAACCATCCGCGTCTACGCCCGATTGGGTAAAAAAAGCTGTTTTCTACCAAATTTTTCCGGACCGTTTTGCCTGGAGCCCGCACGTCACCAAGCCGGGTAATTTTGAAGCCTGGGATTCTGCCCCAACGCCAAAAGGCTTTAAAGGCGGCGATCTGCTGGGTGTCTATGAAAAGCTCGACTATCTGGAAGACCTCGGAATTGACGCCATCTACTTTAATCCGATTTTTCAATCCGCTTCCAATCACCGCTACCACACCCATGACTACTATCAGGTAGACCCGCTTTTGGGTGGCAACGCTGCCTTCCGCACCCTTCTGGATGAAGCCCATAAGCGTGGCATTCGCGTGGTTTTAGATGGTGTATTTAATCATTCCAGCCGCGGATTTTTTCAATTCAACCATATCCTCGAAACGGAAGAGAAATCACCCTACCTCGACTGGTTTTTTATTCATGGTTTTCCGCTGAATGCATACAACGGCGTGCCCAACTATGACTGTTGGTGGGCGCTGCCCGGTTTACCCAAATTTAATACAGGCAACCCTCAGGTGCGCAAGTTCATTATGGATGTCGCCCGCTACTGGATCGACCAGGGCGCTGATGGCTGGCGTCTGGACGTCCCTTTTGAGATTGATGACGACAGCTTTTGGCAGGAATTCCGGGCGGTCGTTAAAGACGCCAATCCTGAAGCCTACATCGTCGGCGAAATCCCCTCCGAAGCCCAGCGTTGGCTGCGCGGTGACCAGTTCGACGGGGTCATGAACTACCAGCTCACCCTGGCCTGCCTGTCCTTTTTTGGCGGAGCCTGTATCGATAAACCGCTGGCCGAAGGCATGATGGGCCTTGAGCTACCAGGCTCTACCGACGCAGCGCATTTCATGGAGCGTGTCAGCCATCTGTTGACGATTTACCCGCACGAAAACGCACTGGCTCAGCTCAATCTGCTTAGCAGTCATGACATGCCACGTTTTCTCAGCCTGGTTTCGAACGAGACCAACCGCCTGTGGTTGGCATACCTTTTCGTGCTCACCTACCCAGGTGCACCCTGCATTTACTATGGCGACGAAATTGGCCTGACTGGCGGAAAGGACCCCGACTGCCGTAAGGCCTTCCCCTGGGATAAGGCGGATTGGAACCAGGATTTGCGCACCAAGCTGCGCGAGCTGGTGCTCGTGCGGCATGCCCTACCCGCCCTGCAGACCGGAAGCTTTGAGCCGCTATTTACGGAAGGGAATGTGTTGGCTTACGTGCGCGCTGATGCCGAGGAGCATGTCTTGGTGGTGATCAATGCCTCCGAGACAAGCCACACGCTGAACCTGCCCGTCGCCAGCTGGTTCGCTCCGGGCACAGAGCTGCAAGATCAACTGAGCAGCCAGCATGTCACAGTGCAAGACGGGTCGATCGCAGAATTGAAGTTGCCACCGCTTAGTGCTTACATCTTTGCCTGAAGCCGAAGGAACTGACCGCAAGAAAGCTGCCGAATCTCGGCAGCTTTTTTATTGCAGGGCGGCTTGAAAGAAATAGGCCGCACTCTGGCGCTTGCGTCTGTTTAGTGGATCAAAAAACGGACAACTTCCGGGAAAAGGCGGCTGATCCATGGCTCTACGCTTAGAGCTGCCAGACCGGTCAGCAAGCCAATCAGCCAACCCACCAAAACATCCGAAAAGTAATGCACTTTTACTGCCAGCCGGGAAAAACCAACCAGGAGCGCCCACCCCAGCAGAAGCGGCCAGGCCCAAGCTGGCAGGCTCGGGTAAAGCAGCAGCGCCAAAGCCGCTGCCCGCGCCGCATGACCGGAAGGGAATGAGTGTGGGTCTGCCACCCGGTAGATGTAACCCCAATCGCCTTCTGGCCGCGGCCGCCGGATTAAATATTTAATGGCGAGAACTGCTGCCGCCAGGGCAGCCACCACCAGCGCGATGAAAAAGCTCCTCCAGCGCCACTCGGCCGGTCCAAAAAGCCAGACTGCCAGCAAACCTGCCAGCCAGAACCATGAATCGCAGGTATGCCCGATCAGCAATGCCACATTCTTCCTGATTGAAGAATCTTCAGGAAGGGCCAGCCGCGCTGATATTTTTTCATCCCAGCTGAGCAGGCGATCAAGGGCGGAGCGGGGTTTGGTGATGACCGGTTCTGTTTGCACGCTGCGATTTTATCACAGCCACCCTTGTCCGTTTTTGCGCAAAAAAGACCATTTCAGCCAGGGCCGGGTATAATCTGCTGCAAAACAGCCCATCCAAGCCTTGTCTGCGCCATGCTGGCGCAACTTAAGGGTAAACAACGCAGTTGCCGCTACAGCCGTCATATTCGGCTGAATGAAGGCGACCGGCTGGGATGCGCTGAATAATTACGGAGGCAGCAGTTTTGGCAAATAATACAATTACGGTCATTTGGGACCTGGATGGAACCCTGTTAGACACTTACGAATGGCATTTTCAGACCTGGAATCAGGTGCTCTCCAAGAGGGAGAACCAGTTTAACCGGACCGTTTTTGAGCGCTTTTTCGGCAGCACCAACGAAAACAGTGTCAAACACTTTCTCGGGTATGACCCAGATCCGGCTGAATTTGAGCATCTGGTCAGGACGAAGGAAGCGCTCTTTTGCGAAGGGCTGACCCAACATACGCGCCTCTTCCCGGGCGTACTGGCCTGGCTGGAATTCATCAGTTCCAGCGGAATGAAACAAGCCATCGCCTCTTCGGCGCAAATGGAGAATATCAACCGTTCGGTTGATGGTTTTGGCATACGCCACTTCTTCACCAGCCTGATCTCTGGGGCGGATTTGCCCTCCAAACCGGCCCCGGATGTCTTTTTGGAGGCCGCCCGTCAATGCAGCAGCGCGCCCGCGCAGTGTGTCGTTATGGAAGACTCGTACCACGGCTTGCAGGCGGCGCGTGCTGCCGGCATGTTATGTGTCGGCAAGCGCGGCACTTTCAACCTGCAGCCTGGCGATGCAGACTTCATCCTGGATGACTACCTGCACGACCCGCGGGATTTCTTCCAGCGGGTCGCCAGCCTTTTGGCTCAGCGCCTNNNGATCCAATCGCTTATCTAAAAAAGGGAATAGCGGCCATCAGGCTAAAGCCGATAAATACAAGAATTGCGCCGATCCATTTATCCTGAGCTGGCCGATCGTCTTTAACAACAATTTCATTCTCGTCACGGCCCAGCTTCCAAACCGGCCCGGCCATGCCGGCAAAAATGAACCCGGCAAAAATCCCGCCCAGGTGACCGAAATTGTCGATATTGGAACCCGGAGTCATCCCGATCATCAGGTTGACCCCCAAGACGACGCCCAGATTGATCAACATGCCGCGTGCGCGCCCGCCGAAAAATTGGCGGTTCTGCCAAATCAGCATGCCTTCCGCTGCCAGGAGTGCAAAAATTGCAGTCGATGAACCCAATGATGGGTTTGGCGTCAGGACGAAAGATAAAACATTCCCGCCAAAGGCGCCCAGCAGATACAGCATCAGGAATCGTGCGTGCCCATAGACTGGTTCAAGGCGCGTGCCAAAAATATACAAAGCGTACATATTGAAAGCGATATGCAGAATGTTGGAATGTAGCAAAGCCGGTGTGAACAGGCGCCATAGCTGCCCCTGCAGGATCAATTCATTAATTTTTCCGAGCAGCACGAAAGGATAGTCAACGTTGGCAATTTGCAATGAAAGCTGCTGCGCGGCAAACATCAAAACCGTCAGCCCCAGCAAGATATAAGTAACCAGCGGAGTCTTGGCCAGAGGCTTCAGGGTTACCCGGCGGGAAGTTTGGTTCTCGGCTTGTAATTCTTCTTCGGGCATGCTTGGGGGAAGCTGCTCACCCGGCTGTGAAGGGTCTGGCATTGATGGGTTGGTTGGGTTCATAAAGTCACCTGACGCGGGTGAACACGCAAGTGCTCAGCTTTAATGATGGCTTGAATATCTGCAATGGTGCAGTCGAGCTGTTGGTCAGAATTGACCACCACATAATCAAACAAATCAATCTGGGCGTATTCCTTTTTGGCGGTTTCAATCCGGATGGCAATTTCCTCTGGGGTATCACTGCGGCGGGCTTCCAGGCGTGCGATCCATTCCTCCTGTGAGCTGGCAGTCAGGAAGATTAAAAGCGCTTCGGGGCAAAGTGAGCGGATGGTCATCGCCCCCTGCACATCGAGCCGCATGATGACATCCTTGCCGGTGGCAAAAGCTTCGCGCACCTGCGACTTGGGAATGCCCTTGTAATCGGAATACACTTTGGCATGTTCCAGCAGTTCGCCCGCGGCAATCATGCGCTCAAATTCCTCACGGCTCACGAAAAAGTAATCGCGCCCATTCACTTCTTCCGGTCGAGGGGGACGGCTGTTCATGGTGATCACGAAGTGCGTGTTGGGGTTGGTTTTCCGCAGCAGCCCAACAACGGCATCTTTTCCAATCCCTGAGGGACCAGAAATGACAATTAACAAAGGGGTCCGTGGCAGCGCGCCAAATTGCAAACAGGAAGTGTTCATACAGTTTTCCATACGTTTTACCTGCCCCTCATTATAAACGAGCAAGGCCTGTACATGGCCAGGTTTGTGAAGCGTATCATCAACGCGCAAGGCCACCGCCCCTTTTTATTCCGTCCGGTCTAACACGTTCAGCAGCCCTTCAAAACTGGTGATATTTTCCACCGCCCGCAGGAAGCTGTAAAGGTCACTGAACTTCGCCCGCAGTGCCTGCACCGCTGGCCCGACCGGATCGCTGCCGGAGGCCCCGCCTCCGGGCGTGTCATTGTAAGAACCATAGAATGCGAAGTATGCCTGGTTAATCTTTCGCAGGCGATAGCCATTCTCCCAAAAAAAGACGCGACGCTCTTCCATGTAACGCTCAGCTTCTGCTACCCGGCCTTGAGCCAAAAGTTCATCTACGCGCACACGGGTCTTGCGCATTTCGCTCCGAAAATCAAATTCTTCACCGGCTGTTAACCCCTCCCGCCGGACGGTGCGCGCCTCCCTCAGCGCCAGGGTTGGCAGCGTCTGCCACTTTGGGTGGTAAACCCGAATCACCTTCCGGCTGATCTCTTTGCCGGCTAAAGAAGCCACGGTCTCATTGATTGTGCGCATTTCAGCGCTGACGCCATAGCGCATCCCCAAGGGGCGTAAAGTCAGATAGTTGTGGATCCATTCATGAGCCACCGTCTCAGCCAGCCAGTTGAGGCTGGTCGAACGCATAACCATGGTTGGATAGGCTCCAAGCCCGCCCACGGGTTCCACTAGCGCTGCATGATCAAATTCGGAAAAGATACCTGATTCAATCCGTTCCTTTTCCACTGCATCCAGCCCGGGGATCAGGCTGATGTCGAGAACGGTTTTGATCTCAATCCGGGGAGAAACAATCAAGTTCAAAGGCAAATCGGAAACCTGAAACATTACCGGCGGAATCACTTGACCGCCAACACCGAAACCGAGCGAATTCAGCGTCTGCTCCGTCTGGGTCTGCAGAATAGCTTCCTCCAACAGCCCCAGCTTTGCCAGCTGCTCCTCCTGCCGCGCCAGATTTCGTTCCACAACCCGTGTCAGCTTTTGTCGGTCAGCCTGATGCGGGCTGGAGACTATCGCGGTCAATTCAGCCTGCAGAGCCTGCACGTGGCTTAGCTGCGCCAGATATTGGTTGGTAACCTGCCCCTGTTGTTCCGTGGTTAAGAACTTTTCCGCTTTGAGCGCTGCCGAGACTGCCTTTTGAAACAACGCCCGCACCGTCCAGGAACTGAAATCGAATTCGACTGCCCTCGAAAATTTTCGCATGGCTTCATACGGATCATTGGACTGCATCGCGGAACCGCCCAAAAGGATCAGTGCCACTCCCAGGCCCAGCAGGAGGTTCAACATCCGCCTCCATTGATTCGCAGCCGACTCCCATTTTTGCATGGCCCCATTTTAGCATCGCGGCCAGGCTTTTCCAACCGGGCAGCTTAAACCTTCACGCTTCCTCCCGCAGCCCAGCCCAGACGGTCTATAATATCGATCAATATCAAAAGGAGCCACCATGGATAAAACAAAATGCCTCGCTCAAATTGATCAGGGCTGGAATGCCTTTCAGGATGCCATACGTAGATTGGACGCGGAATCTTTTTCAGTCAGCGGAGTGGTCGGCGAGTGGACGGTGAAGGATATCATTGCCCACGTGGCCACATGGGAAGAAGAATGCCTCAGGCACCTTCCGCAAATCCTGGATGGCATTCGCCCAGCCAAATATTCGCAAACCTATGGCGGCATTGATGCTTTCAATGCGCTTAAGACCAGTGAATCGCGCGGGCTTTCTCTGGCAGATGTGCAGGCCTGGGCAATTACTACCCACCAACGCCTGATCAGCTACCTGCAGACCGTACCGGAAGATGTTTTCGCAACCCATCGGGCTTTTTTACGCCGCATCAAGCTGGATACGATCAACCATTACCCTGAACACACGCAGGCGATTCTTACCTGGCGCGCGGCGCGCGAAGGGAGCCCTGCCGCATGAAAACAGCCATCCAGCCCGAGAGCGCCCTGCTCGACCCGCAGGTGAGCGCGTATATCGCCAGCTTCCCAGACGAGAAGCGCACAGTGCTGACCCTGCTTCGGGAAGCAATCCGCCAGGCTGCACCTCAGGCTGTAGAAAAGATGTCATACCGCATGCCGTCGTACCATCTGAATGGCCCGCTGGTTTATTTCGCCATGGCAAGGAACCATATCGGCCTTTACCCGACCCCCTCCGCAGTAGCCCACTTTCGGGAGGAATTAAGCAGCTACAAGACCAGCAAAGGCGCAATCCAATTTCCCCTCGGCCAGCAGCTGCCCCTCGAGCTCATCTGCAGGATAGTTGCTTTCAAATTGGAAGAGAACCAAACCCAGCCCCGCAACCCCTCCAGCGGAACGCCTCAGGTATAGGGACCGGATGTTTTTCGCCGATTTTGCAGGTACACTTGGGATGTTTCCGGCAGCGCTTTGAAAGGCCAGCCGGCAGTTACCAAACAATTATCAGGGATAGGATGCTCATGAATAGAAACCAAAACACACCAGCCATTATTTTGCTGCTGATCATACTGGCTCTGCTGCTCGCGTGCTGCTGCCTGGTACTTCTGGGTGGTGCGGCCTGGTTTGGCCAGAACCTGCTGCGAACCACCACCGAAAGTTACCCAGGCACGGCGCTGCCACTTGACCCTACCGCAACCCCCAAGGTCTTCAGCACACCTGAAGCCTTAAACTCGCAATCCTTTGAGCAAGCTGAGCAGACGCTGTCTGAGTTGACCGCCAAGCTTGTTCCAGTCAACGACCCGATTGACCTGGCAGAAAGGTTGGGGGGCAAACAAAATGTTCCAAACACCCTCCCCGACCCAGATGCGCCTTATGAGGCTGGAGACCGCAAAGATTTTTGGGCGACCAACACGGACACAAATGAAAATTTCAAGGTTTCCGCAGTTTTGCGCTATGTGGGCGATAACATCTACTTCTGGATTGAGGATGGCGTAGATTACAACCAGCGCGACCTGCAGCAGCTGGCAGAGACCTTCGACCAATCCATCATTCCGACTGACCGGGAGTTTTTCGGCAGTGAATGGAACCCGGGCGTGGATGGTGACCCGCGCTTTTTCGTCCTATACGCCAGCGGCTTGGGTTCATCGATCGCTGGTTATTTTTCTTCGGCTGACGAACTGCACCCAGACGCACACCCCTACTCCAATGCCCATGAAATGTTTATGATCAATTCGGATTCGGTTGCACTGAATGATGACTATATCTACGGCACAATGGCGCACGAATTCCAGCATATGATCCATTGGTATCAGGATAAAAATGAAGAAACTTGGGTAAACGAAGGTTTCTCCATGTTGGCGGAGCAAGTCAACGGATATGACGCTGGCGGTTTTGACTATGATTACATGCTCAATTCCGACCTCCAACTCAATGATTGGGGCAGCGATCCGGCTGAAAACACGGCGCACTACGGTGCCAGCTATCTCTTCATGTCATATTTTCTGGACCGCTTCGGAGAAGATGCTACCAAAGCTTTGGTTGCCCACAAAGAAAATGGTTTCGTCAGCATTGGCGAAGTGGCCCAGGAACTCAACCTGATCAACCCAGATACCGGTCAACCGTATACTTCGGACGAAATTTTTGCCGATTGGGCCGTTTCAAACTATCTGCAGAATAGCGGCATTGAAGAAGGCCGCTTCGATTACCAGTCGTATTCCCCTTACCGGATGAGCGCTTCCCAAACCGTGAGCAGCTGCCCGGCTGATTTATCGCGGGAAGTGTTCCAATATGGGGTAAACTATATTGAAATAGATTGCCCAGGAACGTATACCCTCAGCTTTACTGGCCTTCAATCCGTTAAATTACTGCCGTTTGACGGCCCAACCTCCGGCGATTATTTCTTCTGGTCAAATACCGGCGATGAATCCAATATGTCGCTCAGCCACAGCTTTGACCTGAGCTCAATAAGCGGCCCTGTCCGCTTCAACTTTAATACCTGGTATGACCTGGAAACCGATTATGACTATGTCTTCATCTCGGCCAGCACAGATGGCCAACATTGGGATATTCTGCAATCGGAAACCTGCACGGAATCGAACCCTTCCGGCAATTCTTACGGCTGCGGCTGGAACGGCCAAAGTGACGGCTGGATTGCAGAAAGTGTAGACCTGAGCGCGTATGCCGGCCAAACGGTGACCGTTCGTTTTGACTACGTCACCGACGCAGCGGTCAACGGTAAAGGCTTCGCTTTGGATGATCTTGAAATTCAGGGGGTCGGCTACGCCAGCGACCTCGAAGCAGACGGCGGTGGCTGGGATGCTGCCGGTTTCGTTCGTGTGC
>AMWB02164210.1_pt2 | contig 10325 bp, 8 predicted proteins | sample 200311 | NCBI WGS metagenome assembly AMWB02 (sample SAMN02737377, study PRJNA173069) | bioreactor metagenome | biome: anode biofilm in microbial fuel cells | place: USA: California | collected 2010-12-16 | reverse complement strand
CCGGAGCCAACATCGCTTCATCGACCAGGGCCGATACCGCCTATTACAACCCCGCCAATATGGCCTGGATGGCCGATACCTGGCATCTGGAGGCTGATGCGACCTGGATTCATCTTACCGAGATTGATTATAGCGATTCCCGTCGTGCAAGTTTAAGTGGGAGCTCAGAGTCAGAGAATTTTTTTGTGCCCACCGGTTTTGTTGTTACCCCCTCCTATGGAGGCGCACGTTTTGGTCTTGCCATAACCGCACCGGCTGGTTTGTCTAAACAATGGAAAGATCCCTATCCGAAAACATTCGCCGAAGAATTCACACTCGAGGTGATTGAGGTGAATCCCACCGTTTCCTATAGTTTTGGCGATATGGTATCTATTGCAGCTGGTCCGCGGATGCTCTATGCCAAGGCGACGGTAACAAGTGATGGAATGGTTCAGGTCGCACCCGGTGTTTATAGGGAACTGGCACGTGATATGGATGGCGATACAACGGAATGGGGTTGGAATGTGGCCCTTGCAGTGAAACCGGTTGAGAAATTAAACATCAGCGCTACGTATCGTTCCAAGGTTGATCTTGATTTTGAAGACGAGGCTACATTAATCCAGCCTGGCAGAGTAACAGGCACTTTCCCCGCTGCAGTCTCTGTTCCCGTTCCGGCAGTTTTTGCTCTGTCAGTAGCTTACGATGTGTTGCCCAAACTCAATGTGGAGCTTACCTGGGACAGAACTTTCTGGTCAACGTATGATAAGCTTGATTTTAATTTTACTCCACCCGCCGTTGCTCCATTTGAGGCTCCTGTACCTAAAGACTGGGATGACAGTAATGCCTTTCGTATCGGCCTGACTTATGCTGTTGCCGATTATCTGACCCTGATGGGCGGTTTTACCTATGATCAGACTCCGGTCCCGACAGAAAATATTGGTTTTGAACTGCCCGACTCCAATGCCTGGATCTATTCCCTTGGTGCGCAGTATGCGGTAACTGACAAGATGGATGTCGGTATTGCCGCTCTCTACGATTATAAACAGTCTCGTACGGCAAAGAGCGCTGATGGCAAAATCGACGGAGAATTTACCGACGCCGCGGCGTTTCTTATTACTGTCGGTTTGAATTACCGTTTTTAAAAGCCTTGATAGAAGCTGACATGAACCCCTTGTTGCACTTGTCAGCAAGGGGTTTTGTTTTTTCGTTAGAAAATAATCGCTCTAAAGGTACTTATCCTGGCCTTCATAGCGTTTACCGGGGTTGGAAACCAACTATAAGCCGCGCAGATATTCCGGCTTCAAGCTGACTTTGCCGTGCAGGGCCCGGTCAATAAGCTTGAGGGTGGCCGGTTTATCTTGCGGCAAATGGGCTTTAATAGGCAGATAGTTTGAGGCATGATTGGCATGGAAATAGCCGTTTGACAGTTCGGTGTTGGTCAGCATGATGGCGAGTTCCTCAAGCATCTCGTGGGGTGATGGCAGGATGAATTCTCCCCTGTCGGCGGCATCGAAGAGGGGGGTGCCGGGAGTGAGCATAAGGCTGAGAGCGCCGACATATTCCGGATCGATTGCACTGAGTACGCGGCCGGTCTCTCGGGCATGGATATGGGAACGCTCTTTTCCGGCAATGCCGAGCAGGACGGTGATCGACAGTTTGATCCCGGAGGCGCGCAGCTTTTTGCCCATGTCGATCATCCGCGCTGCATCGGCACCTTTGTTGATCGCATGCAGGGTGACGTCATCGCCGGATTCCAGACCCATATAGGCGATTTGCAGCCCGTTGTCAAAAAGCTCGCGGAGCTGTTCCGGGCTTTTGCGTCTGATGCTCTTCGTGTTGGCATAGGTGCCGATTCTGGTCACCCAGGGGAGTTTGGTGCGGATGACGGACAGGGTGTTTACCAGACGATCCTGCGAGATAATGAGAGCGTCTCCGTCACAGAGAAAAAGCCGGTTCTGGCGTCGGCAGTGGGCGGCGGCAAAATCGATATCCGCCATGATGGTCCGATCGTCTTTTATGGAAAACCGGCTTCCTTTATACATGCCGCAGAAGGTGCATTTGTTATGGGAACAGCCGGTCGTTATCTGTAATAGAATGGAGTTCGCCTCACTGGGTGGGCGAAAAATATTTCCCTGATAATGCATAGTAGTATGAGAATATTGGCAGAATAATAAAGAGAGCCTGTTTTTTATGCAATTGACAGGCGATGCTAATAAAACTTTATCAATCCAGAATACTCAATAACGGGTTCATTTGAAATGAAAGATTCACATTCGTTGTTTCCATATCTGCTCCAGCCCCTCGACCTGGGGTTTACTACCCTGAAAAATCGAGTCCTGATGGGATCCATGCACACGGGGCTTGAGGAAGAAAAAAACGGTTTCCACCGCATGGCCGCCTACTTTGCGGCCCGTGCTGCCGGAGGTGTCGGCTTGATGGTCACCGGAGGGGTGGCCCCGAACAGGGCCGGGTGGGTATCCCCCTTCTCCATTCGTCTGGCCAGTCGTTCTCAGGTGAACGATCATAAGATCGTAACCGATGCGGTCCATGGGGCAGATGGCAAGATCTGCATGCAGATCTTGCATACGGGACGATACGGGTATCACCCTCTATGCGTTGCCCCGACCTCCATCAAGGCACCGATCAACCGATTTAAGCCGCGGGAACTCAGCAGGCGGGGTATCCGTTCGACCATCAACGATTTCGTCAAATGTGCCGGTCTTGCCCAGGAAGCAGGTTATGACGGGGTAGAGATAATGGGTTCAGAAGGCTATCTCATTAACCAGTTTATCGCCCGGAAAACCAATCATCGGCAGGACGAATGGGGTGGTTCTTTTACCAATAGAATCAGATTTCCTCTGACCATAGTAAGAGAAGTTCGCCAGGCAGTCGGGGCAAATTTTATTATCATCTTCCGGCTTTCCATGCTTGATCTGGTCAAGGGGGGCTCGACCTGGGATGAAATAGTCCAGCTTGCGCAGGAGATTGAACAGGCGGGAGCGACCATTATTAATACCGGTATCGGCTGGCACGAGGCGAGGGTGCCGACCATTGCCACCATGGTGCCGAGGGCTGGATTTGCCTGGGTGACCAAACGGTTGATGGGCAAGGTAAGCCTGCCGCTGATAACCACCAATCGAATCAATATGCCCCAGGTGGCCGAATCTGTTCTGGCCGAAGGATGTTGTGATATGGTCAGTATGGCCAGGCCATTTCTTGCCGATCCCGACTGGGTGAAGAAAGCAGAAGAAGGACGAGTCGAAGAAATCAATACCTGCATCGGCTGCAACCAGGCCTGCCTGGACCAGATCTTTGCCCGGCAGACGGCAACGTGTCTGGTAAATCCTAGAGCCTGCAATGAAACGATAAAACCATTTGTCAAAGCGGAACATAAAAAGAGGGTTGCCGTAGTCGGCGGTGGTCCGGCGGGGCTTGCCTGTGCCACAACGGCTGCTGCAAGAGGGCATGCAGTGACCCTTTTTGAAGCCAACGGGGAGATCGGCGGTCAGTTTCGGCTGGCGAGACAGATCCCCGGTAAAGATGAATTCGAAGAGACCCTCAGATATTACCAGAATCAACTGCAGCGGCATGGCGTTGATGTGCGGCTGAAAACGAAGCCGCAACCGTCGGAATTGCGCGATTTTGATGAGATTGTGCTCAGCACCGGAGTGGTGCCGAGAAAAATTCAGATCGAAGGGAGTGACAGGGATAACGTTGCCATCTATAATGAAGTTCTTACCGGCAAGAAACAGATCGGGAAAAGAGTCGCCATCATCGGGGCCGGCGGCATCGGTTTCGACATGGCCACCTACCTGCTGCATGGCACGTCCGGGCCTGACAGTGTTGAAAAATTTATGGCGGAGTGGGGCGTTGATATGGATTACGCCGCCGATGGCGGGCTGGGTGAAATGCAGATGGCGGTCCCGGCAAGACAGATATACCTTCTCCAGCGTAAGAAAACCAAGCCCGGCGAGGGCTTAGGCAAAACGACCGGGTGGATCCATCGGTCGATACTGAAAAAAAACAACGTCAAAATGTTGAACGGGGTCGAATATCTCGCGATAAACGATACCGGCCTGCTCATCCGGCATAACGGGCAGGAGCAATTACTGGAGGTGGACAATGTGGTTGTCTGCGCCGGTCAGCTTTCAGAGCTGGGCTTAGCGGGTGAGCTTGATACGCTGGGTATCCCTTATCACCTGATCGGGGGTGCTTTAAAAGCGGGCGAACTGGACGCGAAGCGGGCTATTGCGCAGGGCACGGAGGTGGCTGACAAGATCTAGTCAAGCTGATAGGAGCTTTCGAGGGTATGCAGCGCGCCCTTTTGTGTCAGCTTGCTGCTGTAGAGGTGGAAGCTGTCGATGGCAAATTCCGAGCTCTGGAAAAAGGCATTCCCCGCGAGAAACTGGTGCAGGCGGGTGACGGAGCAGTGATTCAGCCTGGCCAGGGTTAAATGGGGAATGAATTTTTTTCTATCCCTTGGGACTTCGATTGCGGCCAATGTTCTTTCGATAGCATTCCGCAGGGTAACTACCGGTTGTACTGGCTCTATTCCTGCCCAGAGGATACGCGGTATATCACGAGGTGCAAAGATGCCGACACCTTTCAACGTCAGCACAAATCTCGGTACACGGATATCTTGCAGTGCATCCTGAATATCAAGGAATCTCGCGCCGTCGACGTCACCGATGAATTTTAAGGTGAGGTGGAGCTGGTCGGCCGGCACAGCTCTTGCGTTGGGGATTGATCTGCCCATGCCTTCCACCTCCCTTCTTACAGTCTCAGCGATGTCTATGGCGATGAATAAGCGAATCATTGATAGCCGGTTTCTCTTAAACGGTAAATTCATCCCGAAGCACACGAACGAAAAAACGGGAAGCATTGTTGGTGAAAAGATACTCTGCAAGGTACTAAAGTTTTAGGGATGCTTTATCTTCTCTCACTGGAAATGTAACTCTCGCAGAACAGTTTGCCAACGAGGAAGGAACTATGGAACTGAAAAAGAGTCGGACTATAATTCTCAATGAAGGCAGTGCAGAGGCAAAACGACAGGAGATACTGCAATATTTTTATACGACCTTTGATCTTGATGGGCAATTGTACGAGCATCTGGCCCGTAATGCGGCCTTTTATCTGCGGCCTGAGCCCCTCAGGCATCCGCTGATCTTTTATCTCGGCCATACCGCTGCTTTTTATCTCAATAAATTAAACACAGCCCGGCTTATCGAACGACGGATCAATCCTGTTTTTGAGTCGATGTTCGCAATCGGGGTGGATGAAATGTCTTGGGATGATCTGGATGAACGTAACTACGACTGGCCGACGGTTGATGAGGTTCGGGCGTATCGACAGGAAGTGCGGGAATATGTGAGTCAGGTGATCGCCGAGCTGCCTCTTGCCATGCCGATAACCTGGGACAGCCCATTCTGGGTGATCATGATGGGCATTGAGCACCAGCGGATTCATTTCGAGACCTCTTCGGTTATTATTCGCCGACTGCCGATTGGTGAGGTGCGCTCTCTGCATGGTTGGGACATCTGTACGCTTCGCGGGGAAGCCCCGGGAAATATGTTGCTTCCTGTGGCGGGTGGAAAGGTCGACCTGGGCAAGACAAAAGATCATCCGCTGTATGGCTGGGATAATGAATTCGGCCATCATCAATTCAAGGTAAAGGATTTTAAAGCGGCAAAATATCTTGTTTCCAATGGCGAATTCCTGGAATTCGTTGAAGACAACGGTTACCAGAAGGAGCAATACTGGACGGAAGAGGGGCGGAAATGGGTAGCCTTCAGCAAGGCGCAGCATCCGTTATTCTGGTTGCAAGAGTCCGGCGGTTACCAACTCAGAACAGTTTCCGCTCATATCGATATGCCTTGGAACTGGCCGGTTGAGGTCAATTATCTGGAGGCGAAGGCGTTCTGCAACTGGCTGGCGGAGAAAAAAGCGGCGCCTATCCGACTGCCGACCGAAGATGAATGGTACCGGCTGCACGAATTGCATAGCATTCCGGATCAACCCTACTGGTCACAGGCGCCTGGCAATATCAACCTGGAACACTGGGCCTCCTCCTGCCCGGTCGATCACTTCCGGTTTGGCGAATTCTACGATATTATCGGCAATGTCTGGCAGTGGACGGAGACACCTATCAACGGTTTTGACGGCTTTGAGGTGCATCCCTGTTATGATGATTTTTCTACCCCCACCTTTGATACCCAGCATAATCTTATCAAAGGTGGCTCGTGGATTTCCACCGGGAACGAGGCGACCCGTGATGCCCGCTATGCCTTTCGGCGCCATTTTTTCCAGCACGCCGGGTTTCGCTACGTTGAAGCCAGGCAACCGTTGGAGATTGCGCAGGCGATGTACGAGACCGATAGCGCGGTTTCGCAGTATTGCGAGGCGCATTATGGCCGGACATTTTTCAATGTGGACAATTTTGCTGCTGCATGCGCGGCTATCTGTCTTTCGCATATGCAGGGCAGACCGAAAAACAGAGCGCTTGACCTGGGATGTTCGGTAGGGCGTGCCAGCTTTGAACTGGCCAGGGAATTTGGCCTGGTCCATGGCCTGGATTTTTCCGCCAGATTCATCCGGATTGCCTATCAGATGCAGGAAAAAGGAGTTTTGCGCTACGAGTTGCCTGAGGAAGGTGACATTGTTTCCTACCATGAGAGAAAGCTTGCCGATCTGGGTCTTGCGGAAAACGCAAGTCGGGTGGAATTTTACCAGGGCGATGCGCAGAATCTGAAGTCGCAGTTTACCGGATACGATTTGATACTCGCTGCAAATCTGCTCGACCGTCTGTCGAACCCTGCCAGATTCCTCTCCACTATCCATAAACGTCTGGCCAGTGGCGGTATTCTGATACTCACCTCCCCGTATACCTGGCTGGAAGAATTCACCCGCCGGGAAAACTGGATAGGGGGATATAGAAAGGACGGCGAACCGTATACAACGCTTGAAGGTTTGCGGGATTATCTGCAACCGCATTTTACGATGGTCGCGGATCCGGAAGACGTGGAATTCGTCATCCGGGAGACGAGTCGAAAATTTCAACATTCCATCAGCCAGGTGACAGTCTGGCAAAAAATCACCCCAAACAAGTAGGCAGGGGAAAAACATATTATGACCTGGAAGTCGGCACCACGCCGCTATAAGCTCATCCTCGAATATGATGGGACCAATTTCAGCGGCTGGCAGAAACAAAATGATGCCCGGACCATCCAGGGTGATCTGTTAAAGGGTGCCGAGCGGGTTTTTGGTCCGGTGCCCATGGATGTGCAGGGCTGTGGCCGCACCGACAGCGGCGTCCATGCCCTGGCCTATGCCACCCACCTAGAGGTGGCAAGTGAGTTGGAACCGGAGACGGTGCTGGTGATGCTCAACGATACTCTGCCCAAAGATATAGCGGTACTTTCGGTGGAATCGGTTGATCCGCGCTTTCATGCCAGGCATGCCTGTGTCGCCAGAAGTTATATTTATCAGCTGAAAAGGCGCAAGTCGGCCTTTGCCAAACGCTATAACTGGTGGATACGGGAAGAGCTTGATGCCACTGCCATGCAGGATGCTGCCGGGATAATGGTCGGGATGCACGATTTTGCTTCTTTTGCCGAAAAACAGGAACTGAAAAAATCGACCAAGGTCCTTGTCCATGCGGTGCAGCTGGTTGCATCAGAGGATGGGCTGATGCTGAGAGTCGTCGGCTCGCATTTTCTTTGGCACATGGTGCGCCGAATGGTCGGGGTGCTGGTTGAAGTCGGTTGCCACAGACTGACGGGCGATGACATCCGCCGCGTGTTGCACAGTTCGGTAGCATTGCCGTTTAATCATACCGCACCGGCGGCGGGTCTGTTTTTTGAGAGGGCTTTTTACGATAAAGAGGAGTTGGCTGATTTCCTTGGCAACGAGTTGCAATCCTAGGAGGTAATTTTTTTTGCCACCAGGTGGATACCCAGCAGGACTCCCCCAACTGCCAGGCCAATTGCCAGATTGACGAGCAGCGACGGAAAATTGCCAACAGCGTGATGTATCACCTTTAGGTTGTGGGTGAAGATGCCGCCTCCGACCAGGAGCATGGCTATCGTGCCGATGACACCAAGCGCCCGGATAATTTTAGGCAGAGCGGCAACCAGCAGCGACCCTGTCGACTGGAACAGTTTCGCCGGCCAACCGCGCATCTTTCCGCCACGGGTAATGAGATAAAATCCGGCATCGTCCATCCGCACCAGAATGGCCACCACCCCGTAGACACCAATTGTGGCGAGCATCGCAATCAGGCTGACCACTATTATCTGCAGGAGCAGTTGTTGTTCCATCACTGTGCCAAGGGCAATCATGACAATTTCGATTGAGAGGATAAAGTCGGTAAGGACCGCTGATTTTATCTTGGTTTTTTCAACCCTGAGCAGCTCGGCTTTATCGCTGATTTTTTCTGCCGCCGGTGCCTGTGTTGTGCTATGGGCGAAAGCGTGATAGATTTTTTCAACGCCTTCGTAACTCAAATATGCCCCACCCAGCAGCAGGATCGGCACGATGAGCCATGATGCATAGGCGCTCAGCAGAAATGCTATCGGCAGAATGATCAGCTTGTTGATAAACGAGCCTTTGGTGATCGCCCAGAGCACCGGCAGTTCCCGGGAGGCGAGGAAGCCCGTGGCCTTTTCCGCATTGACTGCCAGGTCATCGCCCAATATTCCTGCCGTCTTTTTTGCCGCCAGTTTGCTCATTACGGCTGCATCGTCGAGGAGTGCTGCTATATCATCGAGTATGGCAAAAAATCCGCCAGTCATAGCCTATTCCTTTTCCTGGGAAAGTCGCATAATAGCCTGGTTGGCAATGGTCAGGCCAAAAATTCCGGTAATGGTCGGCAGACTGCCCAGCACGTTTCGTGGTCTGCCTCTTTCAGCGGTGGACGCATCGTCCGGAGGAACTTGATCTTCTGCTGCCAGAAAATCAAAATCAATTTTTTCAATCGAATAGACGCAGGAAATACCCTCGCCGACGCCTCTTCTCCTGAGTCGCTTGCGCAGATGCCGGGCCAGGGGGCAGCTGGAAGTGGCAAAGATATCGCCGGACCGAATAAGCGTCGGGTCGGTGTGCAGGGCAGCCCCCATCGAACTGATGACCGGAATCTTCCGTCGATACGCTTCTTGTAAAAGCTGGGTTTTGGGGTTGAGCGAGTCGATGGCGTCGATCAGCAGGTCCGGCTCAGGATCCAGGATCCGGTCAAGGGTCTCGTCCGCGGCAAACAGCTGTAAAGCCTCGACTCGACAGTCGGAGTTGATGGCCAGCACCCGCTCCCTGGCAACCTCGGCTTTAGGTCTGCCAAGAGTCGTTTCCAGAGCGAAAATCTGCCGGTTCAAATTACTCGGTTCAATAATGTCGTGGTCAACCAGTCGCAGGTGGCTGATTCCGGCCCGCACCAGTCCTTCCACCACATAACCTCCCACTGCCCCAAGGCCTACTACGGTTACCATTTTTGTCTGCAGGCGGTGGAATCGTTCTTCGCCGAGCAATCGTACTGTTCTGGTAAATCGGTCCATGTCAACTCTGATAATCTCGTATAAACCTGGAATCGTTGATAGCTAAAGGAGAAAATAGTGGTTCTTTTCCTTCACACTGAATACCTGATGGTACATGAAGACGCAATACTATTGCATTGTGTTGTCTCCGGGTTTGTTTTTTTTGAGGGGGGAAAAAGTTCGCACTCCGATTGGACTTATGGTAAATATCGGCCATTTTTTTTCAAGCCGGAGTGCTTTCTCATGATTCAGTTGCCCGCGATGCAGGCAGATGTCGACAATACCGCTACCTGGGCTAAATATAGCAAAAACCTGTGTGAGCATTGCGCTGCTTCCTGTTGCAGTCTGCCGGTGGAGGTGAAGCCGTCGGATCTGGTCCGCATGGAATTGATGGACGAATTCGAGCTGCAGGCCGAACTCAAGCAGGTTGCCAGAAGGTTGATGAAACTACATATGATCGACCATTTTCATTCGAAAAGCGAGACGTTTACCCTGGCCAGGATGGCCAATGGCGACTGCATCTTTTTAGAACGCCGGACCAGGCGCTGTACTATTTATTCCCAGCGGCCGGAGACGTGCCGGAATCATCCGCTGGTGGGACCTCGTTCGGGGTATTGTGCTTTTAAGCGGAAGGTTTTGGGTTAGGTTTGGTAAACGGCAGGAAAATCGGGTGTATTTTAATCCTCCTTGTAGGGGGTGTGTTTCTTCAAAGCGTCTTTCACTAATCCCGCCTAAAAGCATTGCGGGACTCTTTTTAGTACCCCCTTGAGGGGTGTAAGTTCCTTCACGAAATAATTATCTTGTAAACAGGACAAGACGTCTGGG
>AMWB02107802.1_pt1 | contig 10325 bp, 6 predicted proteins | sample 200311 | NCBI WGS metagenome assembly AMWB02 (sample SAMN02737377, study PRJNA173069) | bioreactor metagenome | biome: anode biofilm in microbial fuel cells | place: USA: California | collected 2010-12-16 | reverse complement strand
AAGCCGTTTTCCAGAAAAAATGCCGATCACCTGATATGGAATCCCCCAGATCTGAACAACCGCCGGTTCCGGTTGATCACAGGAAATCCCCAGTTCCTTGGCCATGCGATCGGAAATCATGGCAACATCCCGCTCTTCGGGCTTGAACCACCTGCCGCCAACCAGAATTTTATCTAGCCCCGTAACACCGGGTTCATCGGCGGAGAGTCCGATCATGCCCTGAGCTTCAAACCTGCGGCTGCCATACCGCAGGGGGACTTCATCGGATCGGGTTCGATCTTCGTCATCCTGCCAGACCCGGGGGGCTATGATGCCGGAAGCATCGAAGGCATGGGTCAGAACCGGGAGCGCTTCCTGGGGAATATCCTGCCAGTTCACGTTTTTTAACATGAAACCGGCATAAGGGGCATGAACCTGATATTGGATTCTGGAATGAAGGCGCATGCTCTTCACCGATGTGAAGCTCATGATGGTAAAGGTCAGGATGATCAATGTCGCGCAAGTCAGGGCTGTTCGAATCCTTCGACGCCGAAGATTGCTGACACCCAGGAAAAAAGATGCCGTAAAGGCTTTCCACCGGGTGATATCCCCGGTGGATGCAGGTCTTGCCCGGTTCTGAAGCCGGTTCATTTCCGCTTCAAACCGCAGAAATATGATCATCGTCACCATGAAGGACAGGCCGATGATGAAAAAAGCCAGAATCACGACAAGTGGACTGTATGCCAGTTGAAAGGCCGGGTGAACCTGGTAAATAATCAGAATCACCAGGGTCAGAATGGTGCTGAAGGCAATGATCCGCTTGTAGATGTTGGAAAATGAGAACAGGAGACGCTCCATGCAGAAGGCAAACGGAACAAACAATGCGATATAAAACAGGACCCCGAACAGCACGTCTTTCTGCGTCTGTTCAACATCGTCATAGACCCGGCTGGCAAGCGCCCATGAAGCCGATGATGATTCAATGAACTGGTCATACGTTCTCTCGGAGAGGGCTTTTTCGGCTGTTTTCAGGGCGGATTGCCCTTCCTGCTGAAGCCTTCGGATCTGTTCGTTGAAAATGCCGTGTTTTTCAAGATTGGTGATCCGCGGGTTTAACAGTTCCCACATGTCCCTGGCTGCCAGGTATTCGGTTCGGTGAAGGATCGGCCAGTCGTCGATCCGATATCCCGTACCTTCGGGATGATCAGGGTCTGCGTGGGTCAAAATCATTTTTTTGTGAAGCACCGAATCCGAGAGTGTCAGCTTCAGGCGGGTTTCGGGTTCCAGAAAAACGGATACAAGCACTGAATCCCGGGTATCGATCCGGCTGTACCAGTATTTGAGGGGAGCAGCCTCCCGCCGGCCGTCTATCAGGTTGATCTTGGTCATGTACTTGAAACTGCGCGGTTCCATCAAATTGAACAAGGTGGTGCCTTTGCAGGCAAACATGATCAGGTCGGTCTGCATGGCGGTGCGCTGCATTTTCAGGCGGTAGGCCTCTTTTCCGGTCTGCTCCTTGTCAATGGCCCACAAGACATTGCCGGTATCCGGGTCAAACCGGTATCCTTCCAGGATCAATTTTTCCAGCACATGTCTTTTGTCGGCAACTCCCTTGATCTGAAACGTTCCCAGATCGTTGACCATCGTATAATACCTGGCGTTTCCCTGGTAAGCGAGGATGACGGTTCCCGGAGCCGGTTGGTCGGCAAACAATTCTCCGTGCCGGATAAAACTGGCCCTGCCGCCGACCGTTGAAAACCCGTTTTGCGGCAGGTTCTCATTGTAAAGCTCGGGTGCGGAAGCCACACCGCTCAGCAGGCTGCATACCTGACGGCTTTGTTCCGCTGCAAACGCCCAGTCGATGGCATCCGGCACATCATAGGGTGTTCCCCAGAGATTTCGGGCATCATAAACAGTTGCCAGGCTGGTGCCGATGTAACCGGAAAGCGCACTGACTTCTCCGCCCAAAAATGGGCGATCCGTAAAATAACTCTGCCAGGTTCTCAGTTTGTTGGGTCTTAACGTGTCCCGGAAAAGCGGACCATAAGAACTTTTGGCCGCATCATCCGGATGTGCTGCCCGATGCATGGCCCCATCCAGAAGGGTATAGGCAGAGGAACGGTTTGCGGTAGGCTTTAAGGGATACATCCACCCATGGCTGAAAGCACCGAAACCATCCCCGTGGCTGGACAGATGCAGTGAAATAGTCACCATCAACTCTCTGCTTTTTATCAGGGATCTGAAGCCGATGGCATTGTCGAGAAGCTTGGTCCGGCTGGAGACATCCCGAAGGATGGCTTTCTGGTGCAGGATGACGGAAGGCAGGAGCCGATCCAGGACCGTTTGCTCTTCGGCAGGGAGGGCCTTGAAAGACGATTGCCAGCCCAATTGCCGAAGCACGAGCCTGTCTTTGGCAAGCTTCTGGATTTTTTCCTGCCAGATTAAACTCTGGTCCGGTTGCGGTTGCTCAAGCCGCAACCGCATCAATTCCCGGGATATTTCATCGACCTGGGTCTTGATTTCATCAATGATGGCTTTATTGACAAGGGTTTCCAGCGGCGAATCTTCAGCGTCGGCATTATCACCCGGTTCTTCCTGCAACTCCGGATTCAGGGCATTGAGTACTTTCCGCGTATCCTTGACCAGATCCCGAAGAGATTTCTTCTGTTTGCGAAGGTCCTTGGGGGATGTCCGGAGGCTCCAGACCAGGTCCCTGAGACCGGCCAGGCTCTGGGCATGCCCGCTGGTGGCGACCAGCAGAACGGCGCGTTCCGGCGGCGCATCCTTGAACTTGCGGGCAAGTTCAAGCAGGGTGGCGATGCTGACGGCTTCGTCCGCACCCGGAGACAGTCCCGGTACATAGGCGGTGCTGTCGTAAAAAGCCTCGATCATCATCAGTTCTTCCTGAAGACCGGCAGCTCGGCCGGGGATCAGGCAATAGATATTCTCACCGACAACCTCTTTCCATCGGACTTCCGAATTCAACCGGATTTCGGGAAAAATCATACCGTTTGAAGCGGTTTCGAATGCTCCGAAATGTTTGCGGGCATCCTCGATAGAGATCCGGAAGCGGGGGAACTGAACGGGTGTCAGTTCGTACTTGTCTTCATACAGTGCTTTTGAAGGCAGGCCCCTGTCCACGTAAATCAGAGCCCTGGCGCCCAGCGAGGCTGCCTGGATCCAGTTTTCCCCTGAATCCAGTTCCATCAGCAAAATGGCATCCTTAATGGATTTGCCGTTAAATTCCGTCAAGGCGCCGGCCCCTGTGTAAATGAGCGGTCCTTTCAGCCCCAGGGGATCTATGGCCTGGGGAGAAATGGCGTTTCCCAGAACCGGATGGAGGGAAAGCGTTATGCCGCGATCGGGGATCGTCATTTGACTTTTCCCCTGCTGAAGGATCGGCAATGCATACCGATGCACGCCGACCTCGGAAAAGCCGGCTTCCTGAAATTGTTTCTGGATGTATCTGGCGGCGGACTGACAGCCTGTCGTTCCCGTGCTTCTGTCTCCAAATGCGGACAAAGCCCGAATGTCCCTTTCAAAATCTCCGGCGCCGGCACGAGGAAGCCATATCAGTAGCATGGCCGTCATCAGCAATACCCCGAGTATCACCAGCCGAAACCCGGATGGCAGAAGTATCGCAGGGACGTGTCCGAGCCGATTCTTCAAGATTCCAAGCCGCACAACCATGCCGGAATGTTTGGAAAAGTGCTTCATACGGTCAACATTCGCTCAATGTGTCATGTCCGGGTTTGGTGCCGATCTGTCCAATCGAAATGGACAGCTCGTCCCGGTCTTCGATTTTATCGATCCGGCCGTCCCGAATCCAGACAACCTGATCCGATACGTTCAGCATTTTGATGTCATGGGTTGCCGAGATGATGGTGACACCCCGCTCTCGGCTGAGCTGCTTCAGCAGGTAAATGATTTCCTCACCCGTATTCAGATCCAGGTTTCCCGTTGGCTCATCCGCCAGAATAATGGCCGGGTCATTGGCCAGAGCCCGCGCAATGGCCACCCGCTGCTGCTGCCCTCCGGACAGTTCAAATGGCTTGTGCTGAAAGCGATCCCCCAGCCCCACCATTTCCAGCAGTTTGATGCCTTTTTCGGCGGCCGCATCATCGGCCATGCCGGCGAACGTCATGGGAAGGGTGACGTTTTCAAGGGCGGTCATGACCTGAATGATGTTGAAAGTTTGAAAGATATAACCGATTTTCCGGCATCTTAACCAGGCCAGTTCGTAGGCATCCAGCTGGGCGATATCCACTTCGTCAATAAATACTTTTCCGGTCGTAGGCTTGTCCAATCCGCCGATCATGTTAAAAAGCGTGCTCTTGCCGGATCCCGACGGACCCATGATGGAAATGTAATTTCCGGCGGTGATTTCAAGGTCGACCCCTTTGAGCGCCAGCACATCCAATTTGCCCAGCTTAAAGGATTTGGTTACATGGGTAACCCGGACGATTTTTCTGGAATCAGTCATGACAGTTCCTGTGGATAACGTTACTGTTCAACCCGCATGGCTTCAACCGGTTGCATGCGGGCCGCAACCATTGCCGGATACATCACGCCGATAAGGCTGAGCACACATCCGGTAAGGGTTGCGCCCGCAACGGACAGACCGGCCTGGGTCCAGGACAAGGTGGCCAGGGATACGGTCCCAAATCGAAGAAAAAAATTAACCAGGGCAAAAACGCCGCCAATCATCGCGCCCGCGCCGGACCCGATCAGCCCCTGAATACCCGCCTCGAGAAGAAAGAGCCTGAGTATGAAGCTATCCAGCGCACCCAGGCACTTCATGGTGCCGATTTCCCGGAATCGTTCGGTAACGGCCATGAGCTGGGCATTGACAATGCCCACCACGCAGACCAGGAGCGAGAGCACAATGATCCACTGCTGTTTGGGGCTGTTTCCCACGGATAAGTCCTCCGGCCGCAGGTCGTATCCGGAGCGAATCAGGGCCTGGCGGAGTGCGGGGTCTCCGGTGGACAGCAGTCCGTTGGCCAAATCGGAGCCCACATGGGTAAAGCTCAGAAACGACACGGCCAGAACCAGGCTGATGGTGGTAATCAGAGACCTGAAAAAACGGACACGAATACTTTTTACCGCAATTTCCACGGATTTCATAAAGGGCAGGACGATAAGCCTTCTAATTTTGTCTGATTCAAGGCCGGCAGAATGGAATATCGTATGATTTTGCATGGTAAAGCCTTTAAGGAGTCAGGAATCCATCGTCAAACGGTTCCTGTGTGATTTGTCCGGCAACGGATTGCTGATCGCCTGGAATGTCATTTTTGATTCTGCTGCCTCTGACCCGGTTGAACCGGAACGGATAAGGACGCACCGGAATATTGTGGTTTCGAAGCTGTCCGCTGGTATACATTTCCGCACTGACAGCCAGCGCATCGCCGCGGTACTTGAACCAGTCCATGACATAATCATGGAATTCGTCCAGTTTGTTCATGTAAATATTCATGTGTTCCGTGCAGCCGATGGCGAATCGATCGTTGATGCCGTCAAACGCATGAAAATCCGGAACATGGATATAGGATAAATCCAGTTGGGATAATTTATCAAGCGGTTTTATAAACATCAGATCCGGGCGGCAGCGAATAATGCAGTCATAGCGGATGCCGCGCTCTTTTTCATGTGCCATGCGCATCCGGTTACACCGTTTTAAACCGTAAAGCTGCTGCAGATAAGGCTGAATCCCGGTTTTTAAACGGCAGTTGACGCCGTTGATCAAAGACCCTTCATCCAGCAGGAGATCATCTTCAACCTGAATCGCGGTCGGATTCAGCAGCGCCGCCAGGTGACTGTCCGCGTCCCGCGGGACATACATGAACAGGTCAAAGTCTCCGATCGAATTCAGAAGACAGTCCCGGATCGCTTGATGGGTTTGATCCAGGCCGGTACATCGGCCGGACATGCAGACGGCGGTCCGGAGATGCCTGCTGCCGGTTTTATATACGGCAGGCTGTATTTCGTCAACCGGTTGATCCAGACGGCGATACCGGATCAACGGATGATTTGCGTCGAAGTGCTGCCGCAGAAACATTTCCGAAATCCGATAGGAGCCCGATTTTTTTTTCGGTTTTCCCGGCAGGGGATGGATGGAATTGGGGTCCTGAATTTTCATCCGGTGTTTCAGATCCGATGAAATGGCATTCATCAGAAACGTTGTGGGAAGGGTCCAGTATTTCTTCCGGTGTGCGTAGGATTTGCGGTTGATATTGCGGGTGGTGATGACATTGAACTGGATTCTGTGGGAATTGTACAGAATCGCGGTCAGGTGATTTAAAATATGCTGGGAATACAGCCAGGACTCGCAATCGAAGCCCGTATAATACGGAAGCAGAAAAGGAACGGCCTCGCGGTGAAACGCATTAAAAAGTGCGTCAAAATTATACCCGAGATTCACCTCGGCGCCGGATTCTTCATACTGCCAGGAATAGCGGGAATACCCGACAGCCGGCTCCCATTCCAGAAGATATTTTTCAAATGTCCGAAACGGGTTGCCGCAAAGCTTAACGTTTAGGGTTCGGGCCAGTTCCGCATCTTCCCGGACGATGCAGTCTCCGTCCAGGAAAATATAATACAGATAATCGGCGTTTCGGGATACGGCTTCCTTCAGCAGACGGTTTCTTCCTTCATTCCAGGTGCTTTTCGGAAAATAAATGGCGTCTTTTCGCTCGGAAGGGACCTTCCATGTCAGCAGAATGATATCATTATGTTCGTCCGGCAGATCCGCATAAGGCATGTCGGATTCGGATTGAATCAGGTAAACAAAAGGCTTCATATCCGGCGCCTAACGCTTTCTCGTTTCGGATTCCCGTTCCTTGAGCGAATGCCGTTTTTTGGCATCTTTCAGCAGGATTTCAATTTCAGCTTTCCGCTGGGAATCCGTGGTCGACTCCATGGCCTTTTCAAGCTGAACAGCTGCGTTTTTATAATCCCCGCGGATATAGTAATAACGGCCAAGATAGTAACAGGCATCCGATATTCTGCCCAAAGATCCGTAGGTGCTGCCCAGATAGAACATGGCATCGGGATAATCCGGAGTGTCGCGCAGCAAGGATTCCAGAAAACGGGATGCTTCCTGAAATTTTCCCGTCTCGATATAACAGCGCCCGGTGTAGAAAAGGGCCTCCGTTTCGTCGGGAGAGATGTCCAGGGCACCCTGCAGAATGCCGAGCGCTTCGGCATATCGGCCATCCAGAAAATATGTCTTTCCCAGTTCAGTCAGAAGGACCGGATCAAAAGCCCGTTGGGTCAGAGCCGCCCGGAACTGATCCATTGCCGCGTTGCGATTTCCCTTTCGGGTCAGGATCAGCCCGTAGCCGTAATGGTCCATGGCATTGTCAGGATTTTGTTCAGCCCGAGTTTTGAACGCCTTCATGGCGTCGTTTTCAGGTCCGAACATGGCGACCAGCCGGGTGTGAACCCATTCATAAGCGAGATTCGAACGGCGGGGGAGCTGGCTGATTCTGGCACCGTTTGTATCGATCCAGGTGGATAAATATCCGATCCGGTCTTCGACGGCCGGATGGGTCATCATGTAGGTGGGGATTTGATCCTTTCCATACCACTGTTTGCTGCGGATCTTGGTCAGTGCGGTCAGAAGTCCCTTGGGGCTGTAGCCGGCCCGGGTCAGAAAATCGACGCCTCTTTGATCCGCCTGCATCTCGTCTTCCCGGCTGTGAGCCAGAATGATGGATTGTGAAGCCGCAAGTGAACCGATTGCCGTGGCGCTGGCCGCAGCACCGCCTGCACCTGCCGCCCCCATCAAAACGCCTGCAGCGATGCCGGCCAGGGCACCCATACCCACTTTTTTGGATTGTTCGATTTGCTGAGAAATGTGCCGGCAGACGACATGAGAAATTTCATGCGCGATAATGCCGGCCAGTTCATCTTCACTCTCCAGGGCCTCAAACAGTCCGCTGTTGATAAACACCTGGCCGCCCGGGCCTGCAAACGCATTGTAAACATCTTCCTTGACAACATAAAAATGGTACTGAAACGTCTGAGGCGGTACAACCGACAGGATTTTATCTCCTATATAATTGATATAATTTGATATAATTGAGTCATGGATGATTTCATAATGGGCATTGATTTCAATCATGAATTTCTGCGACAGTTCTTCTTCTTCCTGGATGGTAATGCCTCTGGCGATTCCCGGAAAAATCATCAGCAAAACCGCCAGCCAGACCCGGATAATATTTTTGGCACTCATTTCCGTTAAGACCTCCTTGATGCGCGAATACCTGTATTACAATGACATATTCGGTTGGACTTTTCAAATACCAATTTTTGTGATACCGTTTCTATTATGGCTATCACAATTTGTATCGCGAATCAGAAAGGCGGGGTAGGAAAAACAACCACCGCAATCAATCTGTCGGCAGCCCTTGCGGTGTCTGAAAAGAAAATCCTTCTGGTGGATTGTGATCCCCAGGGCAATGCCACAACTGGCGTCGGGATAGACAAGGCCGCCCTGACGCGGACCCTGTATCACGGAATGATCGGTGAGGCATCCGCTGAAGCTGTTATTCAGAACAGCGGGATTGATTTATTGAAGGTGATTCCCGCACGCGTGGAGTTGATCGGTTTTGAAGTCGAAATGCTGTCCAGCGCCAACCGGGAAAACATCCTGAAGGCGTTTTTATCCGGATTGACCGGCACCTATGATTACATTATACTGGATTGTCCGCCCTCTCTCAGCCTGCTGACGGTCAATGCCATGACGGCTGCCGATGCGCTGCTCATTCCCCTACAATGCGAGTTTTATGCGCTGGAAGGTCTGGGCCAGCTCCTTCAGACCATGAAACGGATCAAACGGGGGCTGAATCCGCATCTCAAGCTTGGCGGGATTCTGCTGACCATGTTCGACAAACGCACCAACCTTTCGGGCCAGGTGGCCGATGAAGCCAAAAAATATTTTAAGGATCTGGTCTTTAAAACCATCATTCCCCGCAATGTCCGGCTGGGGGAGGCGCCTAGTTTCGGAAAACCTATTCTGCTCTATGACGCCGTCTCGGCAGGGGCGGTCAGCTATATGGATCTGGCCAAGGAAATTATGGATCAGCCTTCCGGCCTTGGTCTGAAACCCTGATTCGATACACCGGGCTTTGAATACATGACAACAGAACAGTTTCAAAACGAGGGCGGGACCATCAAACGAAAGAAAATGGCCCTGGGAAGGGGTATTGAAGCCCTGATTCCGGACATCGATCCTGCCCGCAGCGATGCTTCCGGGGAATATTTTACCTGCGATGTGCGGTTGATTCGTCCGAATCCGTTTCAGCCCCGCATTCATTTTTCTCAGGAAGAGCTCGAAGAACTGAGTCGATCCATTCTGGAGCAGGGTATTCTTCAGCCCCTGATGGTGCGAAAGGCGGAAACCGGTTATGAACTGATCGCCGGCGAAAGACGCCTTCGGGCTGCCAGAATCGCAGGCATGAACGCGGTGCCGGTTGTTGTCAAAAACGTTTCCGATGGTCAGCTGCTGGAGATTTCGATCATCGAGAACATCCAGCGCCAGGATCTCAATGCCCTGGAAGAAGCCGAGGCCTATCACCGGTTGATGGACGAATTCCATCTGACCCAGGAAGAGGTTGCGGTCCGGGTGGGAAAAAGCCGTCCGGCTGTCGCCAATTTATTACGACTTCGCCAGCTTCCGGAACCGATCAAGGCCAGCATCGTGGATGGGACATTGACCATGGGCCATGCCCGCGCCCTTCTGGGTGCGGATACGCCTGCCCAGCAGCATGCCGTCTGGAATGCCGTTATCTCCAAAGGTCTTTCCGTGCGGGAAACCGAAGCCCTGGTCAAACGCCTCAAGAACCAGAAACCCGAAGACCGGAAGCCGCCGGCCAAATCCTTTGATATCTATCTGGACAGTCTGGCCAATGACCTGTCGCAGGATTTCGGAACGCGTGTCAAAATCAAGCGCAAGGGCCGAAAGGGCAGTGTAGTGATAGAATTTTACAGCAATGACGATCTGGATCGGTTAATCGGTCTATTGAAACGTACCTGAAGCAGCCACTGATGTCTATCCATGTCATTATTGACGGGTATAACCTGATCCGCCAGTCCGGATATCTCGGCAGTCTGGACAGTCGGAACATTCAGGCGGGCAGGGATGCGCTTGTGGAGATGCTGGCAGCGTACCGAAGGATCAAGCACTATCCGATCACCGTTGTCTTTGACGGTTCCCGTGCCACCTGTGATTGCCCGTCCCGGGACCGTATTCAAGGCGTCGGCATCATTTTTTCAAGATACGGCGAACTGGCAGATGCGGTCATCAAGAGAATGGCGGCCAAAGAAAAGGAAAAAGCCATTGT
>AMWB02030317.1_pt2 | contig 10332 bp, 9 predicted proteins | sample 200311 | NCBI WGS metagenome assembly AMWB02 (sample SAMN02737377, study PRJNA173069) | bioreactor metagenome | biome: anode biofilm in microbial fuel cells | place: USA: California | collected 2010-12-16 | reverse complement strand
GGGGCGGGGAGGCGGGCGGCCCCGCCGCGATGATTGTTTCCCGGACGGCCGCGATGCCGGGATGCTCCCGGTCCGCCGCTGCAAGCGCCGCCGCCGACACGGGCGCCGCCATGCCGGTCCGGTCCGGCGGCGGCGGCATGCGGTGCGCGTTGATGTTGTCCCGGAAGAGTTCGGTCCACCGCCCATGGAGGGGCTGATCTCCGGCGAGCCGGGATTTGAGATAGATGAACGGGGTGAACGCCGCGGCCCGCCGGACCTTTTCGGCGCGCAGGGTGGCTCTGAGCGGCGCGAAATGCGCGTACAGCACCGCCGCTTCGTAAAAGAGCGCCCGGAGAAAGGTGTCGGCCGCCGGCACGGCCCGGAGGCGCCGTTCGAGCCGGGCCGGCTCCCACCGGCTGATTTGCCGCAGCACCGCGCGGCGCATGAAGGCATCGTTGGGACGCCGCCTGAGAACGTCCAGGCAGGCGGCATCATCCATCTCCGCCGGCGGCACGCAGGAGAAATAACCGGTGCCGGCATCGGTTTCCATCAAGGCGAGCGCATAGTCGACGGCGCCGCTGAAAGCGTCTTTGCGCCCGGTCATTTTTCGGCTGAGCCTTCCGGCTGCTCGGCATCGTCCGGTGGGTCGGATTCATCCGCATCAGACGGCCGCGGCGAAAATATCCGGGCGCCGATGATGCTGATCTCGTAGAGCACGATCAGGGGGAACGCCATCAGGATCTGGCTCACGACATCCGGCGGCGTAAGGATGGCCGAAGCGATAAAAATCAAAAGAATCGCGTATTTCCGGTTCTTCTTCAAAAATCCGACGGTCACGAGCCCCATCCGGGCCATCGCCGTCAGCACCAGCGGCAGCTCGAAGGCCAGGCCGAAGGCGATGAGGAGCTTGGAGGAAAAGGAAAGGTATTCCCGCATCGACGGCAGGGCCTGAATCTTGTCGTTGGCAAACCCCAGGAAGTATTTGAAGCCGATGGGAAAAACATAAAAATACCCGAACAGCGCCCCGCCGACGAAAAAGAAGGTGGAGAGAAAGACGATGGGCAGCAGCAGCCTGCGTTCCTTCCGGTAGAGGCCGGGCGCCACGAACATCCAGAACTGGTAGATCATCACCGGCGACGCCGCCATGAGGCCCGCCAGGAAGGCCACCTTGAGATAGGTGAAAAAGGCCTCGGGAAGCCCCGTGAAGATCAGGGTATCCCCCTTGCCCATCACCCTGACAAGGGGGTAAATGAGAACCTCGAACAGCTTCTCCTTGAAACCGTAAGCGACCAAAAACCCCACCCCCACGGCGATGAAAGACTTGATCAGGCGGCTTCTGAGCTCCTCGAGATGGGCGGTGAAAGGCATTTTATCGTCATCGCCGTCGCGGCCGTCGTCATCGATATTCCCGTCTTCCATATGATCATCATCATGATCTTCATCGATGCTCTCGCCGCTATGATCATCATCGACATGATCACGATCGGCGTTCTCGTCTTGGGCGCCCGCTTTGGGCTGATCTTCTTCAGAAACCCCGGCCTCACCGGCATCGTCATGCGTCATTGTTGACCGCCCCTTCCCCGACCCGCTTTTCCTTGCGTGGTTCGCCGGGGTCTTTTTCGTCCATCCGATTCGTCTCGACATCATCCAAGGGAATGGTTGCGGCGGCCGGTTCCGCCGGCGCGGATTTCTCCACCATGCCCGGCGCCGGCGGCTCGACGGTCGGCAACGTCTCTTCCTTCGGAATCAGGGCCTTGGATCGGGAGGGTGCGGGGCCGCCGATGTCGACCGGCGTTTTGACCGGTTTTCGAATGCTCTGGTCCATATCCCTGAAGGTCTTTTTCACGTCGGTGACGTCGGCGTCGTCTTCCAGGGAGGCTTTGAGCTCGGAGGTCGCCTTTTTGAACTCCACCATGGCCCGCCCCAGCGACTTGGCCAGGTCGGGCAGTTTCTTGGGACCGATCACGATGAGCGCGATGGCCAGAATCAACAGAACCTCAGGCATTCCCATGCCGAACATAATATGTACCTCTCTTGCAATATCGTTGTTTTTCGCAGAAAACATCCGCCCGAAGGCGCTCAAGTTGTACTGATTTTGGCAGGGGGTGTCAAGAGGAGGGAAGGACCCAGGACCCAGGGCCGAGGTCCAAGGTTCAAGAAATATCGCTTCACACGCCCCCATCCCCTTTCCTTGTCCCAGGGCCCTCGGCCCTTGTTCCTTCTCTCCCCCCTCCCATAAAAAATATTATATCCTTACCCTAAAGTAATTCCCATCCCTGCCGATAACCTAAACCATAGGGAAACAATCCCTCACGACACGGCAAGAATTGCCTTACCCACTTCCAGAAAGGAACGACACCATGGCACTCAGCAACATTTCACTATCGTCAGGCATGAGAAACAACCTGCTCGGCATGCAGAGCACGGCGAAGATGTTGAACACCACCTCCGAACGCCTCGGCACCGGCCGGAAGGTCAACTCCGCCCTCGACAACGCCTCTTCGTTTTTCGCCGCCCAGAGCCACATGCAGCGGGCCAACGACCTGGCCGCCCGCAAAGACGGCATGAGCGAAGCGATCCAGACGATCAAGGCCGCCGACGCCGGCATCAAGGGCATCACCACGATGGTCGAACAGATCAAGGGTCTGGTCAACGATTCGGCGGGCGCAAGCGACGAGGTCAAGGCGGCAAACCAGAAAGCCATCGCAGAGCTGGCCTCTCAGATCGACGATCTGGTTGCCGACTCCAACTACAAAGGAACCAACCTCCTCACCAGCGGATCCACAACCTACTCCAGCGATCTCAACGTCTATTTCAACGAATCCGGCAGCAGAAGTATGACGGTTTCCGGTGTCGCTTCGGATGCGACCACCCTCGGCAAGGCCGCTGATGGAACGGGTTTTTCTCTATCTCAAATTGACATATCGAAAGCCTCTATTCAAGATGGGCAAGACGTCAAGCAAGATGGTACCTTGACTACGCTGACGAAGGGTGACGGTACCACATTGACATTGGATGCAGGCGTGACGCTTAAAAACCTTGATGGCAGTGACCTAAAATACGGGGATCAGTTTGTAGATGGTGATGGCAAATATTATAAACTTGCAAAAGGAAAAGGTCTTGGCGACGCCTATGCCGCCGATGGAACTGTCACGCTAGCCGGTAATTTTGTAGAAATTAAGCCTGAAGATATGGCGGGTGGTGAAATTCCACCTGTCGCCTTCGAGGCATCAGCCTCCATCGATGAAGCGCTGTCCTCCATCCAGAACGCGCTCGGCAGCCTCCGCGCCACCTCTACGCAGCTCTCCGCCAATATGGGGGTCATCACGGCCCGCCAGGAGTTTACCAGCAACATCATGAACACCCTCCAGATCGGCTCCGACAATCTCATCCTGGCCGATCTGAACGAAGAAGGGGCCAACATGCTGGCCCTTCAGACGCAGCAACAACTGAGCACCTCTGCCCTGAGCCTCGCTTCCCAGGCCAACCAGGCCGTTCTCCGACTGTTCTAGAACCTCTGCTCAGCGGGGGGCCTCGTTCGGGGCCCCCCATTTTTACCACTGAAGGGACCAGCAACGTCTATGGCGCTTAAAATCACACTCAACCCCCGTGAGCGGATGATCATCGGCGGGACGGTCATCACCAACGGCGACAAGGCCGCGGAATTCATGATCGAAAACCGGGTGCCGATCCTCCGGCAGAAGGACGTCATGACCGAGGAAGAGGCCAATTCACCGTGCCGCCGCATCTATTTCGCCATACAGCTCATGTACGTCGACACCGCAAACCTTGCCGAATACTGGCGGCTTTACCTCCAGCTTGCCCGCGAGGTCGCGGCGGCGGCGCCGTCCACCATGCCGATTTTAGACGGCATCAGCGAAGAGATCGCGAGTGCCAGGTATTACCGGGCGCTCAAGAAAAGCAAGATTCTCATCACCTATGAAAAGGAACTGATGGACCATGTACGCAAATCCGCTTAACGTCTACCATAAAACCGCGAAAAACACGATGTCGGGCCGCGAGCTCGAAGCCGACGCGCTGACCGGCGCCGCCATGAAACTGAGGAAGGTCCAGGCAGACTGGGATCTGGAATGTGACGACGGATACACGGCGCTGGCAGGGGCGGTGCAGCACAACCAGCGGCTCTGGAGCATCTTTCAGGCGGACCTCGCAAAGAAGGAAAATGCCCTGCCGGTGAAACTCCGGGAGCAGCTCCTGTCGATCAGCCTCTATATCGACCGGCAGTCCATCGACATTCTGGCGTATCCGGCGCCGGACAAGATCACATCCCTCATCGATATCAACCTCGCCATCGCCGCAGGCCTCAGAGGTGTGTCCGGCCGCCCCGCCTGAAAGAGATCTCTCGGGCCGCCGGCATTCTCCCGGCGGCGGCCTGTTCCGCATCACCTTCCGTATTCATCCAACGCCGCACACCCCATACAACACCCATCGCATCGTTTTCATCGGGCGGCCACGTCAGCCGACGGCCGTCGGTGCGTTGCCGCCCGCGGCCAGAAGGTCGAGCGACTGCCGCTTTTCCTCCCGAAACCGGTTCCGCAGGGCCGATGCGAGGGCGGGATCGTGCCCGGCGGCCGTATCGGCCCGCAACGCATAGATCTGCTCGATGATCGCGGCGTCCGACACGTCCCCTCCCCCGGCCCGAAGCCGCTCCACGGCCGTCTGAAATATCCGGGCGGCGCCGTCGGGGCCGTGCTGCACCGCGGTGCTCCACACCACCTCCCGCAGGGCTTCGGACCGATCCGCCGGCATCAGGCCTGTGTTTTCCGCGATCTTCCGTTCGGCCGGGCGATAATGGGTGGCTTCGATGAAGGCGTGCTGCAACCCGGTGAACCCGGCCGGATCCTCCGATGCGATCGCTTTCCATACCCGGGGCATCTCGCCGGTTGTTCCGCCGGTATCGGGATCGCCGGCGGCCCGGAGCCTTTCCGCCCAGGCCGGTGCCTCCGCGTCCAGAAAATCGATGAACCGCGCCATCGTGCCGGGCCGGGAGGCGATCTGGTACACACCGTAGGATGTGCCGCCGCCGGGGTCGTAACCGACGGCGTCCGTCCCGGCGGCACCCGATTCAAAGGCCGCGGAAAGAGCGCCGATGGCGGCGCCCCCGCGGTTTGCGGAACCGGCGGATAATTTCCTCCCGGTTGTGCAGATCCCATCCGTTTGATCGAGAACCGCTTTGGCTCCCCTTGTCGCCTGCAGGAGAGCGCCGATGGCCGCCGATCCCATGCCGACCGATCTATCGGATAACGACGCTTGCCCGGACAGGCCCGTTTTCAGATATCCGGAAAGCAGGGTGCTCCACAGCCCGCCCGACGGCGCAGGCTGCATGCCGGCGGTTTCGCCGCTGTGCGCAGCACCCTGATTTCCGACCGCGGTTAAAAGGGTTTCAAACCGACCTTCCACGCCGGCATCGGTTTTCGGCCCGCGGGCGTGAACCGTGGTGCCGGTCTTGTTGAACATGGCCTGGGCCATCGTTGGAATCACCGAGTATGACATGCCCGTTTCTCCATAACATCATTCTTTTACGGCGTTTTCGTCTTATGTGTCTTATTCGTCTAGGACGTGCGCAAGCCCCTTCACGACGGCATACATGAACCCCGCCGTACCGCCGACGAGAAGAGCGCCCGCCTTGCAGAACGCGAGGTCGTCCCCGCTCAATCCCGCCGTGAAACAGCGCGCCGTCAGCGGAAGGACCATGAGGCCGACCAGAAAATTGATCGACTGAAAAATCAAGCTGACCTTGAAAAAGGTCACGATGAAATTCCGCAGGAGCCGGCGGTTTTTCCGCCGCTCCAACCGCGACCCGGCCTTGTCCATCTTCCCTGTCATCCGCCTGACCGTATCGAGGACGACGGCCATGGCGCCGTCGGTTTCGAGGCGGATATCCTTGCGGACGGCATCGATCGTTTCCCGGATCGATCGCAGTTCGGCGTGCAGTTCCGCAGGCGCGGCGAGGCTCCTTGCGCCGACCAGCAGTGCAAAAGCGCGTTCATCCAGATTTGCCAGGAGCTGAAAAATTTTCTCCTGCCGTCGGCCGATCTCACGTCGGGCGCCGGCAACCATTGTCCGCGCCGCATGCGCCGCGTCAAGGTAGCCGAAATAGCTTTCCGCGGCAATCAGACCGCGCGCTTTTTGCGCCATTGACGCCATCGCCCTCGTAAACCGGTCATCTTCTCCCAGAAGTTTTTTCAATCGGTCCATCTCGGTCTCGGCCGTCCGCATGCCTTCGGCGGCGATATCGCGCGCCTGTTCATAAATTTTACCGAGCCGCGGGCCGATCATGCATTGATACGGCGCCAGCTCCGGGGCGATCAGCGCCCGGATGAAATAGCGCCTGTCGTGATGGATCAGCGGGATGATATTTTCCAAGGACCTGCGCGCGTCTCCCCGGCTGAAGCCTAAAACCGCCTGAAAGTAAACGGCGTCACGGCAGGCGGGTTCGATCGCCAGAATCTCGTCGAGATGCTTCTCGGCATCGATGCGGCTTCCCCCTACCGCACCTATGCGAAAGAGCATGAAATGGATGAATATGCGCTGGGGATTCGTCTGCGCCAGCGCCAGCGCCCGGCCGAAAGCATCGGCCGCCCGGTCCGGACGATCGCGCTCGATATGCAGATATCCCAGAACGCAGTAAAGTCTGAAATCGTGCGGCGTCGTCGCCAGGGCTTCTCCGATGATGGCTTCCGCCTGGGCATGATTGACGCTCCGGACGCAGTCGAACGCGAGCCAGGCGGGCCCCCCTTTCGCGCCGGTCGATCCCGATCCGCCGGCGGCGGCCTTGTCCCAGTTTTCCTCCAGGGGAGCGCCCCAGAGCAGGGCGAAAAACCGGAGCTGATGGATATAGAGAAGCTCCATAGCCGCGTCGGCCGCCGTATCATACGTTACCTTTACATAGGCCGTATCGGGGTGCGGCTGCTCTTTTTTCTTTCCCATCAGATAGCCGAAAAACAGGTCGTTCAAACCGGCAGGCGACAGGTATCCGAGACTGTCGACGGCACCCGGCTGTCGGTCCGGCATCTTGGAAGGGCAGCGCTCGCTTGCATGACCTCTGAGGCCGCAGTAAAAACAGGGCGGCCGGGAACCTTGGAACATGGCGGCGGCGAATGAAAACGATACCGGGCCCGCAGGCGGCGGCCGCCTTTTATCGATAAACCGGTAGAATTTTTCCGTGGCGTGGGAGGTGAAGGTTAAATTTTCAGTGCCGCGCAGAAGGCGGTATGCGGCAGGCGTGAGATAGATCACGCCGGGCGCCATCTCCGGCCACGCGATGTCGGATTCCCGGCTCACCGCCCCGTCAACGGTGGTATAGGTACCGGCATCGATGATCATCTGGACGGGAACGAGCGGCATCCGGCCGTCGCCCGTCCGGCCGGTGATGAAGGCCGTGACGTGCCGGGCTTTGTTGATGGACCGAAGAACGCCGTTGGTGGCGAAAACGACGGACCCGTCGGCAAGCCGCCGGTGATGCGGCAGGGAGCTGCGGCCCATCTTACGCTTCTGTGCGATCAGCTCTTCCCAGACATCCCTGAATCCGGGTTCGACCATGTGCCACAGCGGTCGGACGTAGAGGGTTGTGGGAAAGGATATCTCCCGCGGGGGCAATGGTGGGGTGCCGTTTTGAATGATGTCGTTCACCCTGAACCCATCGGCGGCCCTTGACCGTCATGCCCGCGGGCGCGTTCCACGGGGGCCGATACGATCGGATCGGCGTTTGTCCGGCCGCAAGTCACGCTATTTGAGAAAATCGAGAAGCGTCGGCTGAATCACCCGGGCGGCGGTGTTGAGAGCGGTCTGGTAAGCCGTCTCCTGCAGTTTCATCTCGACGATCGCTTCGGTCATGTCGGCCTCCTCGGCAGCGGCGAGCATCGCCGCCAGTTTGGGTCGGATGCTCTCGAGGAAATCCCAGGCGGATCCCAGACGGCCGATACGGGCCGAACCTTCGGCGCGGGCCTCCTTTACCCCGTCGATCGCCGCTTTCACGTCGGCGGCCATCTCGTCGGTCACGGCCGACGGATCAAAAGGCGCGTCGCCGTAAGCGGCTTCCAGGGCGTCGAGGGTTTCGAACAGGGCCACCCGGCCATCCGGCCCGACGGGAAAAAGCGCGTCGCCGGTCGTGTTGATGTTCATCTCCATGCCGTTTCCGATCATGACCGGTATCTCGCCGGCGTCGCCGGCGTAGGTGTTGTCACCCGGAAACGGCATCTCGTCGGTGAGATGTCCGGCAAAAAGGTAACGCCCATCGTGCTTGGTATTGGCCAGATCCCGGATCTGCTCCTTGAGGGTCTTGATGTCGCCGGCCGCGACCGACCGCTCCTCCGGCGTCAGGCTCCCGGTGTCTCCCACGTACCCCCACAATGTCTTCAGAAATCCGTCCATGGTTTCCAGAACATTCTCGGTCAGTTCGATCCGGGTTTTGGCATGGGTGATATTGGTGAGGGACTGGTCGGCAGCCGAGAGCTCCGCCCGGTATCCCATGATCCGGCCGGCGGCCACGGGGTCGTCGGAGGGACGCACGATCTTCTTGCCCGACGACGCCGTCTCTTCCAAGCCCATCAGACGCTCGCTCTGTTTGAACAGGTTTGCGTTGACGGCATCCGTCATCATTCGATTCGTTACCCGCATGCGCTTAGCTCCTATACCATGTTAATGACCGTATCCAGAAGCTCATCCGCCACGGTAATCAGTTTCGACGCCGCCTGGTAGGCATTCTGGAACTGGATCAGGTTGATCATTTCTTCATCGACGGAAACGCCGGAGATCGATTCCCGGTGGGTTTCCAGTTGCGCCATCATGTCGGTCTGATGGGCGGCTTCCCGGGCGGCGGCCTGGGAGGCGGCGCCGACCATGCCGACCAGGGTGCCGCAGAACTCCTCGAAGGTCGACCGTCCGCCCTCCATCACAAGGTCGTTTTGCAGACCCGCGATGGCCACGGCGTTGCCGTTTCCGCCGGGGACGTTTTCGCCGGGGCCCGCGGCGGCGATAAGATCGAGATCGTCCACGAGGTCGGGATTGACGGCGATATCCGCGGCGGACGTCCCGGTGAAAAAATCGACCTCCGCGGCGCCGCCCGGCCCGGTGCCGCGCCGGTGCAAGGCATTGACGCGTTCCATGAGGGATGCGGCGAGGGCGTCGAGATTGGTGATGTATCCCTTGACGTTTGTGTCGCGGACGTCGATCAGCCCCTTCAGTTTTCCGTCCGCGACGGCGACGGCATTGCCTTCGGCGTCAACGACGCCGCCGGTGGCGGTATCCAGCCGCAGCGGGATGCCGTCGCCCGCAACGGCGGTATCGGTCACCAGCGGTACCCCCCGTTCGCCGACGCCGACCGAGACCATGCCGTCCTCCTTTTCAAACGTCTTGATATCGACGAGTTTCGCGAGCGACTTGAGCGCAAGATCCCGCTGGTCCCGGAATTCGTGAGCACTTCCGCCGCCGCCCTCGATATGGTTGATCTTACCGTTCAGATCCGCAATGTGGTCTGCAAGGTCCGTGATTTCACCGATGGTGTCGCCGACGCCGCGCGTGATATCCCGTTCGATATCGGCCAGGCTGCCGCGGACGTTTCTGAAATAGCCGGCCATGGTCTGGCTTCTGGATGCAAGCACCGTCCGTTCCGTCACACCGGCCGGCGCATTGGAAAGATCCTGCCAGGCGTTCCAGAATTCGCTCATCGACGCTCCCAGCCCCGTGCCGGTCGATTCGTTGAAAACGATCTCGACACGGCTCAACATCGTTTGACGGGCCTCCGCGTTTCCCAGAGTCTGGTTTTCCCGGTTGATCTGTCCGGTGATGTACCGGTCATAGATCCTGTCGGTGCCGTCCGCCCTGACGCCCGTCCCGATGGCCCCCGAAGCGGCATTGTAAGGCACGTTCGTCTCGAGGTTGAGCCGCTGCCGGGAATAGCCCGGCGTGTTCGCGTTGGAGATATTGTGGGCCGTGAGATTCACCCCCTGCTGCTGGGTGAGCAGGGCGCTTCTGCCGATCTCGAAGATATTGCCGATGGTTGTCATGACGTCTCCCGAAAATTCACGCTGCCGAAAAAGAGCGATCGAACCTACGGCCAAGCGGTGAATCCGTATGCTGCCGCGGCTCAGATTTTACCGGAAAAGACCTTTCCCGCCGGTCGCAGCGGCCTCAGTTCTCCGGTCCGATGGTAGACATGAGCGGGCTTCCGGTTCTTCTCGCAAAAAGCGATGGCCCCCTTCACGAGCTGCAGATGATGTTCGAGGAGCCCCTTGTTCCGCCTGCCGTCATCCTGGATGCGGCGGATCAGCAGGGAAAGATTCCGGCCGGCGGCCCTGATGCGGGCGGCATGGGGTTCGTCCACCAGCTCGG
>AMWB02080554.1_pt1 | contig 10335 bp, 9 predicted proteins | sample 200311 | NCBI WGS metagenome assembly AMWB02 (sample SAMN02737377, study PRJNA173069) | bioreactor metagenome | biome: anode biofilm in microbial fuel cells | place: USA: California | collected 2010-12-16 | reverse complement strand
CCATTCATGGCCATTGTATCGGCGGCGGCCTCGACCTGATCAGCGCCTGCGATATCCGGATCGCTGCAAATGACGCCATATTCAGCATTCGCGAAACCCGCATCGCCATAATCGCGGATCTGGGAACCCTTCAGCGGCTGCCGCTCATCATCGGACAGGGCTGGTTCGCGGAACTGGCCCTGACGGGCCGGGATTTTACCGCGGAAGAAGCCCTGAAAACAGGGTTGATTACCCGGGTGTGTGACTCCCATCCTGCGCTGATGAATGAAGCCCGTCAGCTGGCGCTTCAAATCGCTGCCCTGCCCCCGCTGACGGTTCAGGGCGTCAAGGATGTCATGCTTTATAACCGGGATCACGGGGTGTATTCGGGTCTGAAATATGTGGCCCAGAAAAATGCTGCATCCCTGCCTTCCAACGATTTGATTGAGGCGATAACTGCGTTTATGGAAAAACGATCCCCTGTATTCAAGGGAAATTGACAACCGGAGGATTTATGCTGGAAAAAGGGGCATTGACCGGAATTACCGTCCTGGATCTCTCAAGACTTCTGCCCGGACCGTTTGGTTCGATGATTTTGGCGGACCATGGCGCACGGGTGATTTCCATTGAAGACAAGCGATTTATCGCGGATGGTTTATTTATCACATCCGTAAACCGGAACAAGGAGCACATTTCCCTGGATTTGAAGACCCCGGAGGGAAAGGAAATTTTCTTCCGCCTGGTGAAAACCGCAGATGTCGTGATGGAAGGGTTCCGGCCTGGGGTCGTCAAGAGACTGGGTGTGGATTACGAAACGGTTTCCGGGGTCAATCCTGGCATCATTTACTGCTCCATCACCGGCTATGGACAGACAGGGCCCTATGTGAACAGGGTCGGCCACGATGTCAATTATCTGAGCGCTGCGGGAATCCTTGATTTGATCGGCCAGGCGGATGCTTCTCCTGCCATTCCCGGCGTTCAGATCGCGGATATCGCGGGCGGCGGAATGAATGCGGCCATCGGCATTCTTCTGGCGCTCATTGCCAGGAATCAGACCGGCCAGGGGCAGTATATCGATATATCCATGACCGACGGCATGCTGGGGTTTCTTTCCATCCCGCTTTTTTTTCATCAACTGACCCGCAAGATCCCCACACGCTCGGATGCCGTTTTGTCTCACCGGTATGCCTGTTACAATACTTACGAAACCGCAGACGGCCGATTTCTATCCATTGGGGCTGTGGAACACCGCTTCTGGAAAAAACTTTGCGAGCATCTGGAACTTCCGGAATTTATCGACCTGCAGTATGAAGACAGCATGCGGATGGAAATCATCGACACCCTGCGCGCTGTTTTTCGCCGGAAAACGCTCAGCCAGTGGGACAGCGATCTGGCAGATCTGGATATCTGCTGGGGCAAGGTGCAGCACCTGGACGAAGTACTGAAGGACCCCTTGTTCCGGGAAAGGGAAATGGTCGTTGACCTTGAGGGAAAAGATGGCCAAAAACATCCGGTTTTTGGCGTTTCCGCCAAGCTGAGCCAGACTCCCGGCAAGGTGCGCACCCCGGCCGTCGGTTTTGGAGAAAGCACGGTTTCCATTCTAAGAGAAATCGGATATACTGAAAGCGAGATTACCGCATTCCAGAAAAACGGGATCGTATAATATCGGAGGCTGTTGCAGTGACAATCGGCAAGGTAATCAGAGACAGACTGGAAGTTCAGCAGGGTGACATTACCCGGATGAAGGTGGATGCCATTGTCAATGCCGCCAATAGTTCACTTCTTGGAGGCGGCGGCGTTGACGGCGCCATTCACCGCGCTGCCGGCAAAGACCTCCTGGCGGAATGCCGATCCCTCGGCGGGTGCCCGGTCGGAGAGGCCAGGATTACCCGGGGATACCTTCTGCCGGCGCGATATGTCATTCACACGGTTGGACCGGTTTACCAAGGAACCGTTTCGGATGCGGTGCTGCTTTCCCGATGCTATGAGAACAGCCTGAAACTGGCAGCGGCATATCACCTTGCCACCATCGCCTTTCCGGCCATCAGCTGCGGTGCTTACGGATATCCGATTGAAAAAGCCTGCAGGATTGCGATAGATACCTGCCGTAAGTCCCTGGATGTTTCTTCTGAAATTCAAAAAATCATTTTCGTCCTGTTTTCAGACAAGGATTACGCCATTTACAAAAGCGCCCTGACGGACGGAACCGCCTAAAGGAAGTTTTTCCATGGATCTTAATATCCTGCAAACAGGGTTATTGATTTTTTTTGCCAGGGTTTGTGATGTATCGTTCGGTACCCTTCGAACCATCCTGACGGTTCAGGGACGATCCGTGCTGGCATTTTTTTTCGGACTGTTCGAAGTGCTTATCTGGATCACCATCGTCAGCACCGTTGTGCTGCACATCAAGGAATCCCCGGTCCTGGCGCTCTTTTATGGTTTCGGATATGCCACCGGAAACGTGGTGGGAATCCAGGTGGAGCGCAAACTGGCCTTCGGGCTGATGGTCCTGCGGGTCATCACCGCCGACGCCGGCCGGAAAATGGCGGAACGGCTGAGAAACAAGGGCCTGGCCGTGACCCTGTTTTTCGGGGAAGGGATGAACGGGACCGTTACGGAGCTTTACATGGCAATCCGCCGCAAGGACCTGCCCTGGATACTGTCCCTGGTCAAAGAAGAAGATCCGGATGCATTTTATATCACCGAGCATGCCAGAGACGTCAGCAAATCCCTGAAGCCCATTTCCGCCACCTGTAATGACGGATGGTCTCTGCTGAAGAAGTAACCCCGGTTTTTCTCAATTTTACGAGACTATCATTCATGAAAATCGCTTATTTTGACTGTTTTGCCGGCGCCAGCGGGGATATGATCCTCGGGGCGATGGTGGATGCCGGGCTGGAACCGGACCTGCTGAACTGTGAACTGGCAAAGCTTCATCTGGATCACTTTTCCCTCAGCTTCGAGCCGTCGGTCAAAAGAGGCATCGGCGGCTGCCAGGCAGTGGTCGATATCGACACGCATGGGCATCATCCGCAACGGCATCTTCAGGACATCCTCGGCATGATCGAGGGCAGCACACTCTCTGCGGACATCCGGCAAAAAAGCATGGCGATATTCACCCGACTGGCCATGGCCGAAGCCAGGGTTCACCGGACTGCGGTCGAGGCGGTTCATTTTCATGAAGTCGGGGCGATCGATGCCATCGTTGACGTAGTGGGAGCGGTTGCAGGTCTGTCGCTTCTGGGGATTGAAGCCGTCTATTGCTCTGCCCTGCATCTGGGTTCAGGAACCGTTACCTGCGCGCACGGCATTTTACCGGTACCGGCGCCGGCCACGCTTGAGCTTGTCAAAGGACTGCCCGTCTATGCCACGAAAGTTTCAGGAGAGCTGTTGACCCCCACCGGCGCCGCCATCCTGACCACACTGGCCCGGGGATTCGGCCCCCTGCCGGCGATGACGGTTGAAAAATCCGGCTTCGGCTCCGGCATGGCGGGCCCTGAAATCCCCAATCTGCTTCGGGTGATTATCGGCAATGCGGCTTCGGATATTCAGGACTGCGAAACGGATCAAATCGCAGTCCTGGAAACCGCCATTGATGACATGAACCCTCAGATATATGACCATGTGATGCAGCAGGCCTTGAACCTGGGCGCCCTGGATATCTTTCTGAAACCCATTCAGATGAAAAAAAACCGCCCGGGCGTTCTGCTGACCCTGTCATGCAGACCCGATGACCTGCAGCGGTTTGCGCGGTTTATCCTGAAAGAAACCACTTCCATCGGTCTGCGATGGCGGTTCGAAAACCGGATCAAGGCCAGAAGGGAAATCCGGGAAATATCGACTTCCCTGGGAACTGTCCGGGTCAAGACGGCCCGTTTTCAGAACGACATCATCCATCAATATCCGGAATTCGAGGACTGTAAAAAAATTGCTCTATCCCGAAACATCCCTTTGAAAACGGTCATCACCATGGTGTGCCGAGAGATTTTTCCTCACCATGAAATGGATTCCAGCATGCCGGGCGACACACATGAAACAACTTTATTATAGGCCCGCTTTTCCGCCGAAACCGGCTTTTACCATCGGCGATGGCCTGATTTTGCTCGGACTTACGGCAATCCTTTATGGCGGCATCCGGCTTGCCTTTGACGCGCCTTCGGTTCCTTCCGGACCGGAAATTTCCCTGTCTCCCGGCGCGCTTCCCTGGTATGCCCTGCTTTCGGTGGGCCGGATGGCAATCGCCTATTTTCTATCGCTGGTCTTCAGCCTGGTTTACGGATACGCGGCTGCCCGCAACCCTTCAGCCCGAAAAGTGCTGATGCCGGTTCTGGATGTTTTGCAAAGTGTTCCGATTCTCTCTTTTCTACCCGTGGTGCTGCTCAGCCTGAGCAGCATTTTCCCGGAACATTTTGCCACGGAGATATCTGCCATCGTGCTGATATTCACTTCTCAGGCATGGAACATCACCTTCAGTTTTTACCAGTCCATCACCACCATCCCCACCGAATTGCAGGAAGCTTCCGCCATTTTTCGTTTTTCTTCCTGGCTGCGTTTCAAGGAACTGGAGCTTCCCTTTGCCGCCATCGGTCTGATATGGAACAGCATGATGAGCTGGTCCGGGGGCTGGTTTTTTTTAATGGCGGCTGAAATTTTTCATGTCGGGTCCCACGATTTTCGCCTGCCGGGGCTGGGGTCTTATTTGAAAACCGCAGCCGATCAGGGGGATCTCATGGCTGTTCTGGCAGGCACAGGGGTTCTGATTCTGGTTGTTGTGCTTCTGGATCAGTTTATCTGGCGGCCGCTTCTGGCCTGGGCAGACAAATTCAAGGTTGAAATGGTGGAAGGCGATGATGCGCCTTCATCCTGGTTTCTGGATATTCTTTCCCGGTCCTGGCTGATGGATTTTTTCCAGCAGCGGGTGGAACTGCTGAATGAGCGGATGGGCCAGCCCTTTCAAGAAAATGAAACCTCCCGCATCACACCGGTCACCGCACCGGGCAATAGATCGGCCTGGCGCATCGCCCTGACGATCATCGGCCTCATCGCGCTGATTTATGGCGGGTTCATGGCCATTGCCCTGATGGCAACCCTTCCGCTCCATGATTGGATGGAACTGGGAGTCGGGCTGCTGGCCACGCTTGCCCGTGTTTTCGCATCCCTTGTAATCGCCATGCTATGGACCATCCCGGTCGGGGTTGCCATCGGCACCAATCGTCGGCTTGCCATACTGCTTCAGCCATTGGTTCAGGTGGTTGCGGCCATACCGGCAACCGCGCTCTTTCCCATGTTGTTATTGGTGCTTCTGCGCGTATACGGCGGCCTGAATATCGCCGCAATTGCCCTGATGCTGATGGGCACACAGTGGTATCTGCTGTTCAATGTCATTGCCGGCGCCGCCGCCATCCCGCAGGATCTTCGATTTACAACCGATCTGCTGGGGCTGTCTGTGCTGGACCGCTGGCGGACTTTGATTATTCCGGGTATCTTCCCTTACATCATCACCGGATCGATTACAGCCAGCGGCGGTGCATGGAACGCCAGCATCGTGGCGGAGTATGTTGAATTCAGCGGCAAGACTTATGCCACTACCGGCATCGGGGCAACGATTGCCCGCGCCACAGGTAACGGCAATTATGCGCTTTTGCTGGCCGGAACATTGATTCTGGTCGTCAGCGTCATATTAATCAACCGGCTTTTCTGGCAACGACTCTACCGCCTGGCAGAAGAACGGTATCGCATGGAGTAACGGTTGTAGACGGTTGAAAATCTTTGTCGTTATCAACTTCAGCAACCGATTGAAAGTGAGACAAATCAAGTGTCAACAATAACCGGAATCAAATCTGCCGAAACACTGTTGAATCTGGAGCATGTCTGCAAGGGTTACGGAAGCAACCCCAAACAGCTCCTGGCAGTCAAGGATGTGTGTCTCACCCTGAAAGTGGGTGAATTCGTATCGCTTCTGGGGCCATCCGGTTGTGGGAAATCGACGCTGCTTCGCATCGTTACCGGCTTAAATACCGCCACATCCGGAACCGTGGAATATCGGGGCGAAGCACTGAAAGGCGTCAATCCGCATGCCACCATCGTTTTCCAAACATTTGCGCTGTATCCCTGGTTGACCGTTGAAGAAAACGTTGAAATCGCGCTGAAGGCACGGGGCGTCCCTTCAGCCGTCCGGCAGGAAAAAGCCCGCAAACTGATTGACACCATTGGCCTGGACGGATTCGAATCCGCCTATCCCCGCGAACTTTCCGGCGGAATGCGCCAGAAGGTCGGATTTGCCAGAGCACTGGCTGTGGAGCCGGAACTGCTGTGTCTGGATGAGCCGTTCTCGGCCCTGGACGTCCTGTCGGCGGAATCACTGCGGGGGGAACTGATGGAACTGTGGCTGAACAAATCCATCCCTACCCAGGCGATTTTAATGGTCACCCACAATATTGAAGAGGCGGTTCTGATGGCGGACCGAATCGTCGTCATGGGAAAAGATCCGGGCCGAATCGTCTCCGAGATTCAGGTACCCCTTCGCCACCCGCGACATCGAAAAGAGGTTTCGTTTCAAAACCTGGTGGACAGCGTGTATGCCGCAGTTGCCGGCCAAACCCGGCCGGAAACCGAATCTCTGGGTACGGCACCCGGTCAGCCGGGGGCCACCCGGCGGCTTCCCCGCGCACTGCTGAATCAGTTGGCAGGCCTTGTTGAAAAACTCTCTGATGAAGGCGGCCGGGCGGATCTTTACCGGATCGGCGGCGAGCTGTCCCTGGAATTGGATGATTTATTGCCGATTGTCGAAGCAGGGGTCCTCCTGGGGTTTCTTTCAGTTCAGGAAGGGGATTTGCTTCTGGCGCTTCTGGGACAGACTTATGCCGAGGCCAGCATTCTTGCCCGAAAGGAAATGCTGGCGGGCCGGGTTCTGAGGATGCCGGTAATTGCCTGGATTTATGAATCCCTGCGAAGGGATGACAACCACAGGCTGTCCTGGGAGTATTTTCTGAACAAACTTCAGGCCGATTTTGGAAACCGGGCGGAAGACCAGCTCGATATTGCCATCAGTTGGGGCCGACATGCCGAGCTGTTTGCCTATGATGACGACACCGGAGAATTGTATCTGGAATAAGGGATCGGATATGATTCATATGGTTTTCGGAAAACCGCCGACAAATACCGTCCAAAACTCCTTGAACTAGCCGGCCATCTTTGCTACAAGAGATGGTTGTATGAAAACAATCATGAGGAGAATCTAAATATGATCCGCGCGGGTATCGTTGGGGCAACAGGTTACGCCGGTGCTGAACTGGTCCGGCTGATAGCCGGCCATCCGGATGTTGAATTAGCGCTGCTGACTTCCCGCCAGTATGCGGGCACGCGGTTTGATGCGGTTTTTCCGTCCATGGCCGGCGTCGTGGATCTGGTATGCCGGGACTATTCCCTGGATGCGGCCTGCTCCCGGACCGACATCGTTTTCATGGCGCTGCCGCACCAGCTCCCCATGTCTTTCGTTCCGGCGCTGCTGGAAAACGGCAAGCGGGTGATCGACCTTTCGGCGGATTTCCGGTTTCGGAATGTTGCGGTTTATGAACGGCACTATCAGCCGCACAAGGCCGCACACCTGATTGACGAATCGGTTTACGGCCTGAGCGAGGTTTACGGAGAGCGGATCAAAAAAACCCGCCTGATCGGAAATCCAGGCTGTTATCCCACCAGCGTCCTGCTGCCGCTGATCCCTCTATTGAAAAACGGACTGATCTCACCGGATGCGATTATCGCTGATTCCAAATCCGGTGTCAGCGGCGCGGGCCGTTCCCTTTCCCTGACGGCTCACTACTGTGAAGTTCAGGAATCCTTTAAAGCCTATAAAGTCGGCCAGCACCGCCACAACCCGGAAATGGATGAAGTTTTGAGTATCGAATCCAACAAGCCGGTGTCGATCACCTTTGTTCCCCACCTGATTCCCCTGAGCCGGGGGATGCTGACCACGCTTTATACCACGCCGGAAAAATCCGTCACTTCCGATGATATCCGGAACTGTCTGGCTTCTTTTTATGCCGGACGTCATTTTGTCCGGTTGTGTCCGGACAATAAACTGCCGGACACCCGCAATGTTCGCGGCACCAATTTTTGTGACATCGGATTTAAACTGGATGTTCCCCGAAACCGCCTGATCCTGATTTCCGCAATCGACAATCTGGTGAAGGGCGCGGCCGGACAGGCCGTCCAAAACATGAATTTGATGCTGGGGCTGGATGAAACGACAGGGCTCCGGCAGGTTCCATATCCGGTTTAATTTCCGGAAAAAGATTGACTGGTTTGAGTAGAATCAGGTTGACAAGATAGATACTGGAAGCACCCACCATTTACCCAAAAAAAGGAGATCCAACATGACAGCAAAGTTAATCCTGGGCACTGAAATCCGCGAGCAAATCCTGGAAGAAATTACGGCCGAAGTCAAGGAAATCAAGGCAAAATACGGCGTGGTACCGGGACTGGTGACCATCCTGATCGGCGCAAATCCGGCTTCAATGTCTTACGTCACCTTGAAGATTCAAACCGCGCATCGGGTCGGTTTTAACGAAGTTCAGGATTCCCAGCCGGTGGACATTTCAGAGGCGGACCTTCTGGCGCTCATTGACAAGTATAACAAGGACGACTCCATCAACGGCATACTGGTGCAATTGCCGCTTCCCAAGCACATCAACGAAAAGAAAGTGCTGAACGCCATCGATCCGGACAAGGACGTCGACGGCTTTCATCCGGTCAATGTGGGACGCCTCATGATCGGCGGCTCCGAAGTCAAATTTCCGCCCTGCACCCCGGCCGGTATCCAGGAGATGATTGTCCGTTCCGGCACACAGACATGCGGAGCAGAGGTCGTTGTGGTGGGACGTTCCAATATCGTCGGCAAACCCATTGCCATGATGCTGGCCCAAAAAGGTGTTGCTGCCAATGCCACCGTAACCATTGTTCATACAAGGACCAAAGATCTTGCCGCCCATTGCAAACGTGCTGATATCCTTGTTGTTGCAGCCGGCGTGCCTGGCCTTGTTAAACCCGAATGGATCAAGCCGGGCGCCACTGTCATTGACGTCGGCGTTAACCGTGTGGGCATAAATGAAGCCACAGGAAAAGTGATTCTAAAAGGTGACGTAGACTTTGATGCAGCCAAGGACATAGCAGGCAAGATCACCCCTGTTCCTGGCGGCGTCGGCCCTATGACGATTGCCATGCTCATGAAAAATACCCTGAAATCCGCTCAGTATGCCCTGGGAGATTTATAAACAAGATTGTGACACAAAGGAGGAAAAATGGCTCAAGGAGATGGCTTTATAATGAAAGAGGCACAAACCGGTAAATCAGCCTGTAAAAACGCGCTGCCCAGGATAGATTTTTCAAGTTTTATTTTGTCTTTGTATTCATCCGGTCTTGTGCAGCTTGGAATAGTCGAGGATCCATCCACCGGGAAAAAAACAAAAAATCTGGAAATAGCAAAACACACCATTGATATGATTGCAATGCTCCAGGAAAAAACTTCCGGCAACCTGAACGGGGATGAGGAAAACCTGCTTAAAGCCCTGCTCAGTGAGCTGCGCATCGCCTATGTGGAGGCCAGGTCCTGATGCAGGTACGGCTATCTCCTGCTAAGATCAATTTGTTTCTTTATGTCACGGGCAGACGGGCTGACGGTTACCATGAACTCTTCTCCCTGATGGCCCCTTTGACACTGGCCGATCGTTTGGGAATTGAACGGTCAGGCAACGGTATCAGAGCGGTGTGCAGTCATCCGGATGTCCCAGAAGATGATACGAACCTGGCATGCCGGGCCGCAGTCCTTTTCAGGGCTGCAATGATTGACAAAAAGGGGGATTGTGTTTTTGACCATCTGACCATCCACATTGAAAAAAAAATACCGGTATGTGGGGGACTTGGCGGGGGCAGTTCCAATGCCGCATGTGTGCTGCTGGCCTTGAATGAATATAGCGAAACCCCGTTTTCCACGGATGAACTGATGCGTTTGGGCCTGACCCTGGGGGCAGATGTTCCTTTTTTTATTTCAGGGGGGCCTGCTTTTGCCTCCGGCGTAGGCGAAAAACTTGTGCCCTGCACGCAAATGCCACGCCTGTCTGTGATTGTTGTAAACCCGGGTGTGCCTGCCTCAACACGAAATGTTTTCAAAAAGTTGGAATTTGGATTGACATTCATCCCTTCATGTATTATAAAACCGAGTTCGAACGTGCTGCCATTCGGAAAAGAGCTTGATGGCAGGGAATTTTTGCATAACGATCTTGAGAGACCGGCATGCAGTTTATACCCTGAGATCGGTACTGCAAAAAAAGATATGGCGTTGCTGCTGCGAAGAAATGT